>Ga0074045_10001652_pt1 | contig 21308 bp, 23 predicted proteins | sample BogForMeECP23OM2_FD_94442 | JGI IMG/M metagenome (GOLD analysis project Ga0074045, IMG submission 94442) | Bog forest soil microbial communities from Calvert Island, British Columbia, Canada - Bog Forest MetaG ECP23OM2 | ecosystem: Environmental > Terrestrial > Soil > Wetlands ... | reverse complement strand
GGTGCGGGTCGAGATCGGTTCGCGAGGGGACTACGCCAGCGTGATTGTCAGTGACACCGGCCGTGGGATTCCTGCGCAGAACATACCCAACATCTTCCGGCCTTTCTATACCACCAAGGGTAATGGCACCGGTCTTGGTCTGTCTCTCGCCCGCCGGATCGTGGAAGAGCATCATGGCCGCATCGAAGTCAGCAGCGTCGTGGGGAAGGGAAGCAAGTTCACCTTACTGTTGCCATTTCACATGCCCACCGCTGAGGCTGCAACTTCCTAGCTGGGGACTATGGAACGGAGTTCCGACTCTCTTGAGTTCGGTTCGAATTCATTAAGCGGCAGATACTCAGTCAATCGTGTCAATTGAGACCGATCATTCGCGCGAGTGACCAGAAAAAAGGCCACTTCATGGCCACGCTTGTCCCGCCAATACGAAACTTCGCGGGACTGTGGCCTCGCCATGATCTCGTTTAGCACAAAGTGTTCCCACAGTGCGTCAAGATCCTCCCGGCGCAAATCTTGCCCGCCGCGGTAGGAAACAAACCCGGTATCAAAGCCATAAACCTTGGGCGCAGAAACAATCTCAGTGGGTCGATGGGTACTGAAGAGACGGATCACACGCACGACGAAGGGTGGCCTCACCATCGGCGACATGGTCGCTCTGACTGGCACGAGCCGGAACGCGCTCAAGCAGCACTTCCGCCAACTGTTGGAAGAGCGGTACTGGTCATGCACCGCAGCGGTCGCGGCCGCCTGGTATGCATTGGCATAGGCGACGAGTTTGCAGATTTGCAGCAACGGGTGGTGAACGATGTCGCCGCTAGCCTGCTCCTGTTGTAGGTGAACTGAATCTCAGATGTGTAGCTTATCGTCCGGTCTCAAACTGTCCCATTTCCGATGACGTGGCACACCCGCCGATGTACGTTTTGGGGATGGTGGCAAATGATCGAGCCACGGCCGGTCGCGGGCGAATCCGGAGTGTAAGTGGCGGAGTTCAAAGGCTAACCCATGAGGGGCCGCGCACGGTTGGGTCGGGCGGAAAACGACGTATGAACGCAGGAGTGCGTACAGCGGTCCGCTGAACTTAAAAGAGCTCGACGGGTGCCGCATGGCCCGAAGCAGAAGCGAGTCGAGCATCCCTTGTAAGTAAGGCAGCTCCGAGTTTTTCGGCAAGTACGATGTAGGCAGCATCATAGGCAGAAAAATTGTGACGGAGTTGCCAGATACGGGGCAGGAGCACGACATGAGGATATCGAGTAATACGGAGATCCAGTAGATCGCGTGCCGCCTCGTTAGCACGATGTACGGAGACTACTCCTTGCAATGCTAGACGCCGCAATACCTGCGTGACCTCAAGATCTAGGAGTTGAGGTGCGTGTAGGGTTTCGTTACGCGAATAAATTCGCTTCTCGATACGCTGCCCGGCAGATGTCTGAAGAAACCACTCAACTGCGGCAGACGCATCCAGGACGATCATCGCGCCTCACGCTCTTCTCGAACTAAGTGAGCGGTATCGATCTGCACCGAAACCGGCTTACGTTTGTGCAAGCGCTCCCGCAATTCTGCGAGCGTTGGCCTCTCTGCGATTTCCTTGATCTCAGCTAACAGGTAGTCTGAAAGCGACATACCCGCCATGGCAGCCCGAGCTTTCAGGCCGCGGTGCAGGGCATCGGGTACATTACGAAGTTGAATCATCTTGGCCATGCTACAAGCATACTTTCATGTTATTCACATGTCAACACGCGGCTTTTCCAAGTCGGTTCGTGCTCGGGGCCCAATCTCACATCTGGGCCGCGCCGGTTTTGTTTAATAGTGCGCCAATTTGTGTGCGAGAACTACGCGCGATAGTCTTTCAGGGTCGGAGAGTACGTCGGATCAATTGTAAGCGTTTGACCAACACACCTGGTTGAGATGCGGTGGCTTGTGCCGAAGTGGAAGGAGAAACGGAGATCGCGAGGGACAAGAACGCTGAGGCCTCCGTTAAGAAGCGACTGCGTGGCTCCTCATCTGTGAACGAGGCAGCGAACGACGGGGACCCGACCCCCACGGGCGAAATGGAAGAGGCGGCCTAATCGGGGAGCAGCGGCGGGGGAAGCACCACTTCCGCCCTAGCCCTCACTTCCAAGACCATGGGCCATTGCCCAACCCGACAGCTGTAGGACCGGGGAAGCAGAGGAAACTAGACGTCTCTCGAACCCGCCGGCTGGCAAGAACCGCCAATTTACCAAACGAACCCAACAAGTCTCGTGTTATCAATGGATGTAGCCAAGCTCCTCCTAGGGTAGAAGAGGTTAGCCTGCGCCCAATCACAAATACGACGCCGCCGATCGAAGCCGATTCGGGACCGGACCTCAAGTCCGAAGTCGAGCACGATAGCGATCAGATTCACCAGGTACTTCTGAATCTGCTCCTGAACGCGGTCCAAGCCATGGAGGGCGCGGGCATGGTGCGGGTCGAGATCGGTTCGCGAGAGGACTACGCCAGCGTGATTGTCAGTGACACCGGCCGTGGAATTCCTGCGCAGAACATACCCAAACATCTTCCGGCCTTTCTACACCACCAAGGGTAATGGCACCGGTCTTGGTCTATCTCTCGCCCGCCGATCGTGGAAGAGCATCATGGCCGCATCGAAGTCAGCAGCCTCGTGGGGAAGGGAAGCAAGTTCACGGTACTGCTGCCCTTTAACATGCCTGCTGCCCAAGCCGAGCGTTCCTAGCGCGGAGTCCCACCAGACGTCGAGTTCATGAGGGATGTTTCCGCCACCGTTATCCGACACTCAAGCGATCCAGATCATTCAAGACTTCCGCGATCCTTGTTTCCAATTCCTGTCGGAGCGCTTTGATTGTTTGACTTGTCTGGAAGTTCTTCAAAGTGACGTTTAGCTGGTCCCTGCCTATTTTGATTCCTCCGCAGGTTCGATTGCTCCGGGCATCACCTTGAGCGGAGCCGAGCGCTGCTCTTCGAGTTCGGGATGCGGCAGTGGCTTGCGCGGCAGCATCTGGTCGCGCATGGCGGTGTTGTATACGAAGATCGCCTCCACGGTCGCGGCTTGCGCGAGGTCGGGGGGCTGCAAGCGTTCGTAGGTATCCATGTTCGAATGATGCGTGCGCGAACCGTAGTCGAGGCCGTCCTGAATGAACTGGAAGCCCGGAATTCCAACCGCATCGAACGATTCGTGATCCGTCCCCCCGGTGTTGCGCGCGGTGATGGTAGTGACGCCGAGATCTTTCAGCGGTTCCATCCATTGCGCAAAGATCGGCGCGACCGCGGCGTTCTTCTGCAGATAAATCCCCAGAATTTTTCCGGTACCGTTGTCCACGTTGAAATAGCCGGAAATTTTCGGCTGTTCCGGCTTGAGCACGACAGGACCGGCAGGGTTACGCATCCATTCGGGCAGCTCCAGTTGATCGGGGGCGTTCGAGAGTGGCACGTATCCGAAATGCTGCTTCACATAGCCGATGGAACCAAAGAGTCCCTGCTCTTCTCCCGTCCATAGCCCAATGCGGATGGTGCGCCGCGGCTTGACTTGCAGCGCGTTAAGAATCCGCATGACTTCCATCGCAACCACCGTGCCGGCGCCATTGTCGGTTGCCCCTGTTGCCGACGCCCACGAGTCCAGATGGCCACCCACCATCACGACTTCATCTTTCAGCTTGGGATCGGTGCCGGGAATCTCGGCGACGGTATCGAAGCCATGCTCATGGTTGCCGAAATACTTCACGTCAACGTTCATTTCGATGCTGACCGGCACATTGGCCTTGAGCAGACGATAGACGCGCCCGTAGTTTTCGATTGCCGCTACCACCACGGGAAGAGGATCGGCGTGATCGCGCTGATAAGCGGACCTGGTCAGGTATGAGCCATTGTCGTCGAAGATGATGCCGCCAGAGCCGCCGTTATCGCGCCCATCGCGGCTGGGAAGAATCACCGCGAGCGCATGCTCGGCGGCGAGAAACTTTCCAGTCTTATCGAGCAGGGCACGCCGCTTCATGATGTCCTTAAGTCTGTCCGCCGGAGACTGTGGCTTTTCCAGCGGGAAATCAGCAATCTTGGCGAGATCCTTGTCGTCCATGCGGGTGAACAACGGCTTATCCACCGGCTTCACCTCGCGCATATCTCCGAGCAGAACAATTTTCCCCGTCAGCTTGCCTTTGTACTTCTCGAAATCTTTCTCGTCCTTGATATCAACCCAAATCGCCGGGCCATTGACTGCGCCGTTGGTGGAAGGCGACCAGGGCGCCGCTTGGGCGATGAACACAGCCGTGTCCGGCGATGACATCCGTACCCAGGTGTTGAGCTGCTGCCAGCCCATGCCGAACTCACCCCAGTCTTCGAGGTGGGCGTTGCTGCAACCCATAGCCGTCAATTGATCGCGCGTCCACTCGTTGGCCCGGTGCAGGTTGGGCGAACCGGTAAGGCGCGGGCCAATGCCATCCGCCAGAGCGGATGCGAAGTCCATCACATGGGAATGAGCCAGCCCTTCGTCGCGAATGCGTTGATACATGGTGTAGTCGAGACTCTCTGTTGCAGGCTGCGGCAGTTCGTACGATGGTTTGTCAGCTTCGGCCGCCGCTCCCTTCTCTTTCTTGTCGGCGGCGGAGGCAAAGATGGACAGCGGCAAGACAAAGCAAAAAAGCAAAGCAAATCGGATCCTGTAAAGCTTGTGGAATCGCACGTATCGGTCTCCCTCTGAATTTGAAGAATGCCCAAAGCAGACTAGCAGATACGGACTGAACAAGAACAGCTGCGGCGCAACGTTTTAAGGGGAAGCACCCGCCCCGGTATGACCATCGGCCGCCCGCCACAATCCGATACCGGCGCTTCCAGATAGGTTTCTTACTGAGAACCGAGAACCGAGAACCGAGAACCGGGAGAACTTCTTCCTCGCGTCCACCAAAGCAAACCGCCAAAGCACCATTCGTAGTAAATTAAACACCGATGCCTGCCGAGAAAATCATGGTCGTGGACGACGAGCGCCTGGTGCGCTGGTCGCTTCGCCAGAAGTGCGAAGAATGGGGCTACCACGTCATCGAAGCGGACGCCGGGGAACCTGGGCTCAAACTGGCGCAGCGCGAATCTCCCGATCTCGTCCTGCTCGATGTGCGCATGCCCGACCTAAGCGGCATCGAAGTGCTCGATCAACTCAAGAAAAACGGCGACGCCCGCGCCGTCATCATGATCACGGCCGATCCGCAACTGGACGATGTGAAGGCCGCACTCAAGCTCGGGGCTTACGACTTCGTGGGCAAGCCCATCGATTTCGACGAGCTTCGCGTGACCATCAAAAACGCGCTCGAGGCCACCAGCTTGCGCTCTGAAGTCCAGCAGTTGCGAGGAGAGGTGCGCCGAGTAGGCGGCTACCACGACGTGGTGAGCGTTTCGGCCAAGATGACCGAGCTCATGAACTTCGTCCGCAAAGTTGCGGCTAGCGAAGCCACCACCATTCTGATTCAAGGCGAAAGCGGCACCGGCAAAGACCTCATCGCAAAAGCCATCCACTACGAGAGTTCGCGCCAGGAAAAGCCCTTCGTAGCCATCAACTGCTCCGCCATTCCCGAGACTTTGATGGAGGCCGAACTTTTCGGCCACGAAAAGGGCGCGTTCACCGATGCCAAGCAGATGAAGAAAGGCCTGTTCGAGGCCGCCGACGGGGGTACGCTGTTTCTCGATGAAATCGGCGAACTCTCTCCGCTGCTGCAAGCGAAACTCCTGCGCGTGCTCGAAGACCAGGTCATCCGCCGCGTGGGAGGCATCCGCGACATGCAGGTGGATGTCCGTGTCATCGCCGCCTCCAACCGCGATCTCGAAAAGGCGGTGCGCGAGAGTCAGTTTCGTCAGGATCTCTATTACCGACTAGCCATTATTGCGATCTTTATCCCGCCGCTGCGGGATCGAAAAGAAGACATCCTTCCCTTGGTGGACTTTTTTATTGACCGCTACAATCGTCGATTCAAGAAGTCGATTCGCGGCATTACCGACGACACACGTCGTCTTATTCTCAGCCATAACTGGCCAGGTAATGTTCGCGAGCTTAAGAACACTATCGAGCGCGGCATGATTCTCGAAGACGAACCGCTACTCCGCCCCGTGTATCTGCCGTTCTCCGTGGGCGAATCCGGCGGCCGCACTGTCTTCGAACGAACCTCCCCCGCCGACGGTGGACAGACCCTGCCCAACGGCCGCACTCTCCCGCGCCTCTATATCCCGGAAGGCGGAACCTCTCTGGAAGAAGTCGAGCACTCCATGGTTGAGTTAGCTATGCGCCAAGCCAACGGCAACCAAACCCACGCCGCCAAGCTGCTCGACATCAGCCGCGACGCTCTCCGTTACAAGCTAAAGAAATTCGGCCTGATTCGCGGCGATGAAGAAGGCCAGACTGGCGTCGCTGAGGATTAGCATCTGCCATCTGCCGGGTACGATATACTTCAAGGAAATTCAGCCGCTGACAGATGGGGGATTCCTCTGCATGGCCGTTGGCGTTCGCACTCAGGACCTGCACAAGGTCTACAACTCCTCTCCGCCATTAGGCGCTGGCGGCGGTTTTATTGCGCGCGCCGACGCCAAAGTAGCGAAGCAGCCAAAGGCCCAAATTCCCGCCCTCGGCGGACTATCGCTCGAGATTCTTCCCGGAGAGATTTTCGGACTTCTTGGCCCGAACGGCGCGGGCAAATCCACCACGGTCGGAGTCTTAACTACTCGTGTGCGGCCAACCTCGGGCCAAGCCTGGATCGGCGAGCACGATGTGTGGAAGGAACAGGCGCGAGTCAAGCACCTGATCGGGGTTGTGCCGCAGCGGCCCAATTTGGATTTTTCTTTAACTGCCCGCGAGATTCTCATTTTTCACGCTGCCTACTTCGGAATTGGTTCCAAGATCAGAAGCGACCGCGCCGACGCGCTGCTCGAGAAGTTCAAGCTCACCGAACGAGCAAACCAGATGGTCCGCGGCTTTTCGGGCGGCATGATGCAGCGCCTTTCGATTGCCCGCGCCATGATGCACGATCCGCAAGTCCTGTTTCTCGATGAGCCCAGCGCTGGGCTCGATCCTCAGACCCGGATTCTCTTGTGGGACATCATTCGCGAATACCACCAGGCGGGAAAAACCGTCCTGCTGACGACCCATAACATGGAAGAGGCCGACGCGCTCTGCCAACGCCTGGCCATCATTGACCACGGCCATATGATTGCGCTGGGCACACCGGAGCAGTTAAAAGCATCCATCCCCGGAGGATTCCTGCTCCGTCTTCGTTTCGGGAATCAGACTCCGGACCTGCTTCAGCGTTTACAGTCGCTGCCGGGAGTCCGCGAAGTGCGTTCTTTAGATGGCACGGCGGACGGTACGGCGGACGGCACAGGTGCCGAAGTCGACGTCTATGCCGACCGCGGCGGTTCCCTAATTTCTGAGATCGCGAGCCTGGCGGCGAATTCAGGCTCCGAATTGTCAGACGTTCACATTTCTGAGCCGAGTTTAGAAAATCTCTTCCTGCACCATACCGGAAGGAGCCTGCGCGATTGAACTGGAAAACATTTTTCGCGATGCTGGCGCGCGACGCTCACGTAGCGCGGCGTAATGCGATTCAACTGCTTCTTCAGACCTTTTTGCAACCATTGCTCTTTGTTTTTATTTTCGGCAAAGTCATGGTTGGCAGCGGTTATATGCCGGCGGCATACAAGAGTCTTCTGCTACCCGGGATTATCGCGATCAGCATGGTCTTCACTGGAATCTGGGCGGTGGCCATGCCGCTCATCGCCGAGTTTCAGTGGACTCGCGAAATTGAAGATCGCCTGCTCGCCCCCATCGGCGTTGCCTGGATCGCGATCGAGAAAGTCTTCGCCGGAATGCTGCAAGCGCTGGTCGCCGGCCTGATTGTGATCCCGTTAGCCTGGCTCGTGCTTCGACCGGGAGTTGAGATTAGTATTCACGCGCCCTTAACTTTCGGTGTGATCATCGTCCTGGTAGCCACCTTCTCCGCATGCGGAGGGCTGGCCCTGGGGTGCAGCATCAATCAGCAACATATTGGCTTGATGTTCGGCATGGTCATTACGCCGATGATTTTCTTTGGTTGCGCTTACTATCCCTGGAGCGCGTTGAAGACCTTCCCCATCCTGCAAAAAGCTGTGCTCATCAACCCGCTGGTGTATGCCAGCGAAGGAATGCGCGCCACGCTGGTTCCTCAGTTCCCGCATTTACCCATCGCCGCTGTGCTCATTGCGCTGCTCTTTTTTGACATTCTGTTGCTGGTTGTAGGATTGCGGCAGTTCGAAAAAAAGGCGGTGAGCTAGCTCGTGTCGGGCGTATGTGATCTGACGAACGAGCTTTGTTTACGCTGGTTTGCTGTCGGCAATTGCAGGTCCGGCCGTCTGCAAGTGGAACAGCCGCTCCAACGCAGTAGTCATCTGTTCCTGCTGCACCTTCTCGGGAAGCTCTTTGAGCTCGCGGGCGAGTGACCCCGCAATCCTCTGTGTCATCCGGCACATGACTGCATTTAGCATTTCGTCCTGGTCCTTGGAAAAAGGTCCGCTCTCTCGTTGGAAGCAATCCAGTTCTTGCCGGCAAATCTCGTCCAGCCGCAGGCGCAGTGCCACGATGGTGGGCAACACCGTTTCCGCAATCAGCTTGCGACGGAACCCTTGCGCCTCGCCCTGCAGAATCTTCTGTGCTTCGGCGACGGCAGCCTCACGCTCGCCCGCATTAGGTCCAACCACATCTTCCAGGTCGTCAAGGTCATAGAGAAAAATGCCGCTGACGTCCCGTACCTCGGCATCCACGTCACGCGGCATCGCGATATCCACGATCACAAGAGGCTGATCCTTCTTGTTTTTATTGCGTGCGCGAACCGCGCGCTCGCGAATCATAATCTCGGCTTCCTCGCGGCTCAGAATCGTGTGCGGACACGATGTCGAGCAGATGATGATGTCGGCCTCGGCCATGTGTTGCCAGCGCTGCTCAAATGGGATCGCAACTCCACCAAGCTTCGCCGCCAGCTCCGCCGCGTGTTCCAGCGTGCGATTAATAACGACGATGCTCGCGCCGACCGAGCCGGCGCCATGATTGAGCAACTCCCAGGCTGAGAGTTCACTCAACTGGCCCGCGCCTATCAGAAGCACTTTCTTGTTTTCCAGCGTGCCGAAAATCTGGCGTGTCAGTTCCACGGCGGCGTAAGGAATCGAAACCGCCGCGTTCCCGATCGCCGTCTCACTGCGCACGCGTTCAGAGACGGTCAGCGCCTTCTGCAACACAGCATCCAGGAACCGGCCCGTTGCCCCGACCTTTTGCGCCTGCTGCCATGCCTGTTTGACTTGAGAGACCACCTGCGGCTCGCCCACTACCATGGAGTCGAGGCTGGATGCGACGCGGAAGATGTGCAGAAGCGCTGCTTCATCCAGCAAGCGGTAGAAGTGCTTCCACTCGCACAGCTTGAGTTCATATTCGGCGCCGAGCAACCGCATCACCGAATTGGCGGCCAAGGTGACATCGCTCGCCCACAGCCAAAACTCAGTGCGGTTACACGTAGCCATTACAACGACCTCTTCGATGCCTTCCCCTCTTGACAACCGCACCAGGGCCTCGTAGCGTCGATTTTCGTCGATCCAGAAATGCTCCCGCACAGCCACCGGGGCTGTGCGATAGTTCAGCCCAACGACCATGAGAGTGGGTTCCAAGTTTTCAACTCCTGCGGAATAACCACTAGGAGTTGCACCCCAAGTGCCAAAGAAAGAGTCGCGTTCCAACAAACAACCACATTTGTTTCAGTCAGTTAGTGGACTTTCTTGAAGCAGGGAAGGGGCATGGCCAAGATTGGATTGCGGGATATCACGCTTGGGCGCGTGTCTTTTGGCTCCTTCGTCCCCGGTCTCTGTGGATATCTGGCCTCGGACCGAGCCAGTTACCGAGTTGATTTTCGACGATCAGGAAGGATCCGGTTTATCGCGAAACTTCCACCAGCGTAGCTTTCTTCTCCTTCAAACCTTTCGCCTGCGGTTCGTAAACGCAGAACGGCTCTTCATCGAGATAATTGCCGGTAGCAGCGTAGGCGCGCGCGCGGCAACCCATGCAAACATTGCGGAACTCGCAGCAGCCGCACTTGCCCTGAAGGTTGTTGACATCGCGCAGCTCGTTGAAGACTGTCGAGTTGTCCCAGATTTCAGCGAACGGCTGCTTTCGCAGATCCCCTGCCAATGCCGGCAAGTATCCACAGGGATAGACTTCGCCCTGATGAGAAATGAAACACACCGCGGTTCCGGCCAAGCAGCCCTTGGTCATGGCGTTCATATCAGAGGGATGCGTTCCGGGGTGGCCCACCGCCTTGCCAATGCCATGTTGCTTCAACTCGATCCCGGTTGAGCCGGGCATCGCCATCTCCGTTGGTCCGATACCGGATGGTTTCTGCGCCGCTTCTGGCGTTGGCGGTGCAGCATGAGCCGCCGCTGCCGCAGCCTCCGAACGGTGCTCTGCGGCACGTCGCTGCCGAACCACGCGGAAATAGTGTGGCGCACACGTCGCCTTCATTTCGATGCCACCCTCGAGCGAGCGATCATAGAACCAGTTCAGCATCCGTTCGTATTCTTCCGGTGGAACCATCTGTTCGCTCGCGATATCCACGCCACAACCGACCGGAACCAATAAGAACGTGTGCAGCGCGTCCGCACCGAGCGACTTCGCCAAATCGAGCACGTTCGGAAGCTGATGGGCATTGTGGCGGGCGATGGTCGTGTTGATCTGTACCGACATGCCGAGATTTTTCAGATTACGAAAGCCGGCAATGGCGGCATCGAATGCGCCCGGAATGCCACGAAAGGTATCGTGTGTAATCGCATCCGCGCCGTCCAGGCTGATGGCGACGCGCTGCACGCCGCTATCAACAATCATGCGAGCAACGTGCTTCGTAACCAGCGTGCCGTTGGTCGCCAGCGCAACCCGCAAACCCTTGTCCGTGCCATAACGCGCCAACTGGAAAATATCCGAACGAAAGAGCGGCTCACCGCCGCTGAGCACCAGGATAGGAGTGGACACCCCGGCAATCTGATCGATGATATCGCACGCCGTTTGGGTGGAGAGGTCGGAGGGAGAACTCAGCTCCGTAGCCGTGGCCCGGCAATGGATGCAGCGCAGATTGCATCCTTTCGTTAATTCCCAGAAAATCAATCGTGGCTTGTTCTTGCTCACTTGATTCGAATGTTGTCCATTGCCGTTTGACGAAGCCATTTGCGTTTTCCTTCCCACGTGAACCAGTTTCCGTCACCCACTCTAGGCGCAACAATAATAGAGATCCAACCTGCGCAGCGGTGACTATCATCACCGGAAATTGTGATCCTGGTCACGGGGACTTAAGTCTTTGTGAATGAGAGATATTGGGGCTGGAGCGGCATTTTGAACGAGGCGTTTCCGAGCGCAGACATGCCATTGCGAACCGGGCTCATCGAAGCCACTGGTGCCGACGACGCCTAGTTACGCGTGGCCAGCTCGCGCAGCGCCGTCGTGTTGCGAATCACCAGAGTCGAGCCTTTCGACTGCACGATCTGGCGCTTCTTCAGCTCTGCAAACAGCCGCGTAACCGTCTCCCGGGATGTTCCGATCATCTGCGCGATTTCCTCGTGCGTGAGTCGAAGCCTCAACCGGGGCTCCGCTTTGCCGGCTTCTCCGTTCTTGGAACTCCATTCCAGAAGCAACTTAGCCAGCTTCTCGGCGGCAGAGTGTGACAGTCCCAGTGAACCCGCTTCCTTACAAGCATTGTGATATTTTTCGCTGAGCTGCTCGGCCACTTTGAAGCAGGCCTCCACATCGTCTTTCAGGAAGCGAAGAAAGTCATCGCGCTTGACGAAATTAACCTGGCAGGGATCGACCGTTTCCGCCGTCACTTCGTAAGGTTTGCCCGAAATCGTGGCGCTTAACCCCAGTACCTCCCCAGGCTCGGCAAGTTTCACAATCATCGTTCTGCCGCTAGGGGAATTGATGGAGAGCTTTACGCTGCCTTTGCACAACACAAAGATGCCGCGCGGTATCTGCCCTTCTACAAACAGCACAGCTCCCTGGGGGTACGCGGTCGCGTACTTGATGGTTTCAAAGGTTTGCAGCGCCGAAGTCGGCAGATCGCAGAAGATGCGATCTGCGCGCAGCTTGCATGTAATGCAGCTTTCTACAATTTCCATTCCGTATGGTGAGAGCATGAACCATACCTCCTGAACAGCATCGATTCCGGCCCGCTTGCGGGATTGCGTCTTGCGCAGCCCACCGGCCACCTGAGCCGGATCTCTACGGCCAGTGTCGACCGAGATGAAACACTTCGCTGTGCTGTGAGATACACGCTAATGTGATGTGGCTCACAGGGCGCCGGTACCAGCAAAAAGCCCGGGAGGCGCGTCCGCCTCACGCAGACGCGTGAGCGGTACATCTACAACACGCAAACAACGGGCACAAGCTAGCGCTTGTGCCCTGACCAACTCTGCGACCGTCCCTATTTGTTAATGCTCAGGAATTAGCTCAGCGGACGCCCTACTTCACCTGCAAGGTTTCGATGTACTTGGTAAGGTTTGCCACGCGCTGCTGCACCTCACCCTCGTGTCCTCCGCTCATATTCCAAAACAACGGCCCCCACACCGGCATGTCCTTGGAACCGTGCGCGGGGACAGCGCCTTCGCCGTGGATAGCGGATGAAACTTTCAGCGAAGGATATTTCCCTCCGTTGTTCTTGCTCAGCAAGGTAAGGTCGGTGGGCGGAACCTTCAGCGCACTGGCCGCGGGACCGTTGCCTTTGCCGTCCGTTCCATGGCAAACGGCACAGTATGCCGTGTACATATCTTTGCCCGATACAGGCGACGTAGACTGGACAGGGACATGTTTAATGACTTTCGCGGGTTGCTCCTGTGTTTGGTCCTGTGCTGCCACCGCGCAGGTGAATACCATCAGCGCGGCAATTATCAAAATCAGCTTGTTTATGAACATCGTTTTTTCTCCTTGTGAATCAAGCCACTGTTCTCTAAAACGCTGAGCGCTCGGCAAGCAACAGGCGGCGACGAGCAGTCCGCCGCTTCGCCGCTCATTATTGCTCCGAGATTTTCCATCCCCGGCTGGACCGCACCAGAGCAATGGTGGATTTCGTCGGATCCCCGGTGTAGAAATCGACCTTATACTTGTTGATCAGGTTTTGACGGTCCCAAAGATTAAAGCTTTTCACCACCGGGCCACCCGCGTCAAACACGTCACCCAATTGATTGGGCACCCATTTCCAGCTGTATTCGACGGTCGCGCTGTCGGGTCCGATCATGGTTACGCCGGCGATGCCCACCAGTTGCCGTTGCGCCAGAGGAGCCTGATACAAAAACGTACCATCTTTTTCTTTCTCTTTCTTGAACCCCGGGACACTAGCCAGCACGCTCTCTCCTGCCGGTGTTAGTGAAACTACCGCACTGCCCCTGGCCGCTTTGGCCAATTTGACAATCCCGGCCTTTTCCAGCAATCGATAATTTGGATCGCCTGGTTGTTCATCGTTGCTGGGTTTCACCAGACCGGTGCGGAATTGGATGATGGCTGGACTTCGTCCCTGGAGCGCCGCTGCTGCGATCCCGCTCGCCTGCTGCGCGCTCAGGGGCGTTTTCTCCCGGACTTGGAGGATCACGTAGGCGGCTAGGCCCACGATCGCCGCTACCAGACACATCATGAGTACCAGCGGTAAGAACGACGAGCGTCGTTCCATCTCAACCTCGGCTTCAAACATGGTCGTCCCCTTCTTGAACAGCCGCGAATTTGGTCAATCAATTGTTATTCTCGGCCCCTGTTTTTTCGATTGCGGTGATCGAAGGCACAACTGATGGTGTCTCGCATCACCATGAGTAATAACCGTAATGTGACCCGCGGCACAGTCCAGATTCACAACCGGTGTGCGTTTCCTCACCAACATCGGTGATGCTTGTCACACCCAGCCGTACCCCTTACCAAGCATAATCACGTGAGATTTCGTGGTAGTTTCTACCACCTTGAGCGTGGAGATTTCATGCCAAAAGGACGTGTTTCGATCGTCGTTGAGCGTTGCAAGGCTTGCGGCTTCTGTGTGGAGTTTTGCCCCTCCCATGTGCTGGCGCTCTCATCCGCTTTCAATTCCAAGGGCTACCATCCACCGCACGTCGTGCATCCGGAAAAGTGCAGCGGTTGCGATTTGTGCGGCATGTACTGCCCCGATTTTGCGATTTGTGCCACCAGGGTCGATTCGCCTGGTGTGGCAAAGAAGACTGCCGAATCCGCTAAAGTCAAAGAAGGTGCCAAATGAAAGCTGACCCTCGTGGTGTTCTCACCGGCACACATTTTATGGACGGCGACCACGCCTGCTGCGAAGGCGCGCTGGCCGCTGGCAGCCGATTTGCCGCCGGATACCCCATCACTCCCTCCACTGAAGTCGTCGAACGGTTCGCTGCTCGAGTGCCGACCGTGGGCGGAGCGTTTATCCAGATGGAAGATGAACTAGCGGCCTCCATCGCCCTCCAGGGCGGCGTCTGGGCCGGAGCCAAGGCCTTTACCGTAACCTCGGGCCCCGGCTTCTCCCTGATGATGGAACACATCGGCTACGCCGCCATGACCGAAACCCCCTGCGTATTCGTCGACGTGCAGCGTGGAGGCCCGTCCACCGGCCTGCCCACGCTCCCCGCACAAGCCGACATGATGCAGGCAAAGTGGGGTTCGCATGGCGACTACGAGATCATCGCCCTCTGCCCCAATTCTCCGCAGGAGTGTTTTGACCTAACCATCAAGGCCTTCAACCTGGCCGAAGAATTCCGCGTCCCCGTGATGTTCATGATGGATGAAGTCGTTGGCCACATGACCGAGAAGGTAGTGATTCCTCCCGCCGACCAGATCGAAGTCGTTCCGCGAAAGCACACTCACAAGTCGGTGGAAGACTATCTCCCATACGGCACCAACGGCGACCTGGTTCCGGAAATGGCCCATGCCGGCGATGGCTACAACTCTCATGTTACCGGCCTGACCCACGACGAGCGCGGCTATCCCAACATGACTCTGCCCATTCAGGACAAGCTGGTGCGCCGCCTGCAAAACAAAATTCTTAATGCCGTCGACCGCATCACCATGTTCGAAGAAGAGCAACTCGAAGGCGCGGACGTAGTCGTTGTCTCCTACGGAATCACTTCCCGAGTAGCTCAACGCGCCATCGGCGTAGCTCGTGAACGCGGCCTGCGCGTGGGCAAGTTGCGCCTGATTACGGCGTGGCCGTTCCCCGAGAAAAAGATCAAGGAACTAGCCGCGAAAGTGAAAGCATTCGTCGTCCCCGAGCTGAACCTGGGACAAATGGTGCGCGAAGTGGAGCGCGCCGCCGGGGGCAAAGCCAAGACCTTCGCCGTGTCGCACGCGGGCGGCGGGGTTCACAACCCGGAAGACATTCTCAAAGTAATCGTGGAGGCTAGCCGATGACCGACAGCTTAAATACTGATCTGACTAACAAGGGTCTGACCAGCACTGATCTGACGAAAGAAGATCTCGTCAACATCGATTCCTGCAGCAGCGATTCCTGCAACGACGACGTCGTCAATCCCGTCGAACGATTCCTGCGCAGCGATCGCGTGCCTCACATATGGTGCCCCGGATGCGGCATCGGCACCACCGTAAACTCTTTCGCACGCGCCCTCATCGAATCGAAAATCGATCTCGGATCGCTGGCCCTGGTCTCTGGCATCGGCTGCACCGGCCGCGTCGCCGGCTACGTTAAACTCGATTCTTTCCACACCACGCACGGTCGCGCCATTCCCTTCGCCACCGGATTGAAGCTGGCGAACCCAAAGCTGAACGTTGTGGTCTATTCCGGCGACGGCGATCTGTCCGCCATCGGCGGCAATCACCTGATTCACGCTGCCCGGCGCAACATCGATCTCAAGGTCATCTGCGTGAACAATCTGATTTACGCCATGACTGGCGGCCAGACCGCGCCTACCACTCCCGATCACTCAACCACGTCGACGAACCCCTACGGTGTGTTCGAGCCTTCGTTCAATTTGCCGCATTTGGTAGAAGCCGCGGGCGCGGTCTACGTAGCGCGCTGGACCACCTTCCACGTCCGTCAACTGTCGCGCGCCATCAGCGAGGCATTCAAGAAGAAAGGCTTCTCCTTTATTGAGGTGATCTCGCCCTGCCCCACGCTCTATCAGCGCCGCAACAAGCTGGGCGACGGTCTCGACGCCATGAAGTACTACAAAGAGAAGAGCAAAGTCCGGAACGGCGCGCCCACCAATGAAGTCGGCATGACCATGACCGGAGAGATCATCGTGGGCAAATTCGTCGATCGCGAACGTCCCGATTACCAAACCATGATGCGAGCGCAATACGCCGAATCATTGGGCGACAGATACGTGGAACAACCCTCCGCAGAAGAGGTGCCGGTATGCAGCTAACTGAAATTCGTATCGCAGGCTTTGGCGGCCAGGGAGTCATCCTCTCGGCCATCATCTTGGGCAAGGCGGCCTCGATTTTTCAAGGCGCGTTTGCCACCATGACCCAGAACTTCGGCCCGGAAGCGCGCGGTGGCGCCTGCAGTGCGCAGCTCATGCTTTCCGATTCGCCCGTGCTATATCCCTACGTGACCCACCCGGACATCATGGTCATCTTGTCGCAGGAAGCCTATGTCCGCTTCGGTTCTGAGGTGAAAGACGGCGGCATCCTGATCGTCGAGCAGGATCTAGTTAGAGTTTCCGACTTAAAGAAGGAGATCCAGATTTACAGCGTTCCGGCGACCCGCATCGCCGAAGAACTGGGAAAGCGCATGGTGCTGAATTCCGTGATGGTAGGATTCTTCACCGCCGTGACCCACCTGCTCGAACCGGACGCCGTCCGCAAAGCAGTAGCGGATTCCGTTCCCAAGAACTTCAGGGAGCTCAATCTGCAAGCCTTCGAAAGAGGATACGAGTACGGGCTCACTGCGTTAACCACCAACGCCAGCCCTTCCGACGCCGTACTACAGCCGCAGTACTCGCCGGAGTAACGCGGTTCGATACCCACAAACGTGTGAAGCTACCGTGGAAGAGCGCCCCTCCAGCGCCGCGTTATCCGTTTGCAATCAGAACGGGCTTTCGCCCCGGAGGGCTATTGCATTCTTCAACTCTCGGTATTGTGAGATTCATCACCGCGCTAGTAACGCGTAAGCCATTGATAGCAATCCCCATTCTCATCGCCTTCCTCGAAAACGTTGAAAACACGCCCCTTCGCCTGTTGCGATCTCCATCAAAACGCTATTGACAATTTCATCGCAACACTCCACGCCACAAAATTGCCGTCATCTATCTCATTCATTTCAGAGAAGATAGCCGCCCGTGGCGGACTTACTAACAACTCCCGCAGTCGTGGCACGGCAATTGCCTTTAGAAAAGTGCTGAGTGGCTCGCTAGACGGCCCTCCGACGAGGTGACTTATGACAGTCCTACTGGTTCTTTTCTTCTTCTCTACCTTCTTACTGATCGACTATTTCCGCACCCGCAACAGCGTCGTTGTGCAACCGGTCGTGCAAGTAGCCCCAGCCAAGCATGAGGCTGCCGTCCCACGCCTGCAGCCAGCCCTGGTAGGCGGCTTCGCCGTCCCGGAGAATCTCCGCTACCACCCCGGTCACACCTGGGCATTGAGCGAGAGCCCCAACCTGGTGCGCGTCGGCATGGATGACTTCGCCTCCAAGCTGACGGGCAAGCTGGAGAGCATCACGCTGCCGCAACGCGGCCAGTGGATTCGCCAGGGCCAGAAGATGTGCACACTGTATCGCGACGACGTTGCCGTCGACATGGTCTCGCCGATCGAGGGCAGCGTATCTGACATCAACCAGGCGCTAATCAAGGATCCCAAGCTCGCGCTCCGCGATCCCTACGGAGAAGGCTGGCTGGTAACGGTACAGGCGCCCGATGCCAAGACAAGCTTCAAGAACCTGTTCGGTGGCCCGCTCGCCCGCTGGTGGACCGAAGAGTCAGCAAGCCGCCTGCAGCGCCGCATGCCGCTGGCGACGTCAGCAGCCCTGGCCCAGGATGGGGGAGTAGCCATGAATGACCTCTCCGCCCAGATCCCCAACCAGGAGTGGCTGCCCTTAGCAAAGGAGTTCTTCCTGTCATAAGTCGACCTCGCGGCCTCAGAGGCGAACCAGCCTCTCGTTGAAAAGAGGACCGCAGAAACACCGGCCGCCCGGACTTCCGAGCGGCCGGTGGCGTTTTTGGGTGGCGCAACTCTTCAGCGCTGCGGTAACTGCAATTATCTCTTGACTCTGTCTTGACGGGTCGCTGCTTCAGCCGCCGTGACAGCTGCGGTTTAGAACGTAATACCAGTGCTCGTCGGCGTGAAGTGCAAGCTGAACGAATACATGACCAGATTCACGGGCGCTGTATAGTCGACCGCGATGAATATGACCCGATGCCCCGAAGGTCCACTGATCCGCGTCGTCACTTGCCTGGGGTCGAGCTCTAGTTCATGTCTCCTCGCTCTGCGAACTACATTCTCGCGAAGTTCTTCCTCCGAGGTTGGCGCTACCATCCCGATGCGGTTGCCCAGCTGCGCCGATATGTCCCGCAGCTCATCCTGAAACAGCAGGTTGGTATATTCGGCCGCAACAATTTGCCCGCCCACCGAGAGGGCCGCCACGACCAGGGCAACCAGGAGGACATACTTCATCGCAATCTCCTTTCCGTCGCCAGATTTTTCTCCGGCGCACCGCCGTTTGAGGTGCGGGGCTCGGGAAGAAAAGCACTCATTCGCGACTTATGATTACCTCGACCACCTTCCCGGCGGGGGCTGAAAGACTACCCGTCAACTGACCCTTCTGCGCGTGTACCTCGACCATCTGTCCCTTCCCCGCGTGCGCGGGCAGAACAAAATTACCCCTCTGGTCGGTCACAGCTACATCGGAATAACCAGCGATCGAAACGGTTGCGCCAGTTACCGCCGCCAGGTCTTCGTTTACCACGACCCCGCGAAGCATCGCTGAGGTTTCGGCGACGAGCTGTATCGTAGCGGTCGGGTAATAATCCTGCGCCAGAACCAGCGTGGAGCTACCCTTCATAAACTCATCCTTCACGGAAGCAGACAGTGTTACTTTGCCGTCGGCCGGCCGAGCTTGCGGGGGAACATCGAGTTCCCATCCATCTCCCGCCATCTTCAGTTCGCCGTTCGACGACTTCACCTGAGCAATGTCGACCGGTGACTGGTCGGATCGCACCACAACAACCTGAACGTGATAAATACAGCGCGATCGGAGAAAGGCAGAGGCAGCGAATGGCGCAACTCCAAGGATGATGATCACCGCAGCCCCGATCCAGGCCATGAAGAGTCTGTTTGCGTGAAGCGCAAGAGTGAAGACGGACGCCGCAAAGACCAAGGCAAACACGGCAACCGTTACCGGATGGCCGATGTGGCCGGCAATCTTGAGAGCCTGCTCCTCCATAACTCGGGTCTCCTGGTCTGAGTAGAACTCGCGTGGCCGAGGAGTAGCAAGTTACGGTTGGTATTTAAGTCCGGCGCCTTCAGAAGCTCAGCCCCGACGAGACCTGCGCGCTAGGGGTCGCCAAGGCCCGGCAGCCAGCGCACAGCGTGCTTTGCTTAAGGTCGATCCACTCCACGGCGTGGGAAGGAGCCATGGCACATTGGTAGTCACTACAGTGCGTCAAACTCACCGTGTGACCGAGTTCATGCACCGCTTCCTTTAGCGCACGCTGGCGAAAGAGTTCCTGGTCGGCCGGAAGCCCGTAGAATTCCTGGTGCAACCGATACACGGAAACCACGGCGCAGGGTCCACCCATCTGCGCCTCGCCAAAAACAAAGGTAAGAATCGGGATGTAGAGATCCACCGCCGCAATGCCCAACACTCGCCACGAGTCAGCGGCAACCAGACTCTGCATCCGTTGCAGGATTTCCGACGAATGATACTGCTGCCGCTCTCCGTGAAAGGCGAACTCCGGATCCAACCGCACAGGGAGCACCTTACACGAGACACGAAAAATGTCTTCGACGGCGGGACGCAGATCCTTCAGCAACCCATCATCTACATTCCCGATCGGCAACAGTTGCAGCAGCTTCATGAGACAGCTCTCAGCTCTCAATTCTCATCTCACAGTCTTCGATTCAGCGGTGAGAACCGAGAGCTGAGAGCTGGGAGCTTATGACTCAGGTTGAATGCGTCTCAGCGTGAGGGCGAGTCCAGCCGTACTTTTTCAGCTTGTGATACAAAGTAACTCGGTCAATGTCGAGTACCTCCGCGGCGTGACTCTGATTGCCTCCACATTCCTCCACCACCCGCAGAATGTAGGAACGTTCCATGTCCTCCAGCTTCTTGCCCGCGCCGCCGGAACCAGCGACGCTCTGGGGCTTGAAGATGAAGTCCTCTTCACGCAACTCCGGCTCCTGTCCCACAACCATAGCCCGCTCCACCGCGTTCTCCAGTTCACGAACGTTCCCGAGCCAGGGCTGCTGCTGCAATTGGTTCATGGCCGCCGGCGCAACCCGCGTGATGCGTTTGTTCATGGCCAGAGAAAACTTCTGCACGAAGTGGTTCACAAGCACAGGGATGTCCTCCCGGCGTTCGCGCAGCGGCGGCAATTCGATGCGGAAGACGTTAAGCCGGTAAAAAAGATCAGGACGAAACTTACCTTCCTCGATCAGTGTTTCCAGATTCTTGTTGGTGGCGGCGATGCAGCGGAAGTCCACCTTGATAATCTGGTTGCCACCCACGCGAGTGATTTCACGTTCCTGCAAGACTCGCAGCAAGTCGGTCTGCGTTTTTAGACTGATGTCGCCAATCTCATCCAAGAAAACGGTTCCGCCCTCGGCAATTTCGAATTTGCCTTTTTTGCGATACTGCGCACCCGTGAACGCACCTTTTTCATGTCCAAAGAGTTCGCTTTCGAGCAGCGTCTCGGTCAGAGCGCCACAGTGAATAACGACCAGCGGATGAAATCTTCGCGTGCTCGCGTGATGGATCGCACGCGCCACCAGTTCTTTCCCCGTGCCACTCTCTCCGGTGATCAGCACCGTAGCATCGGTCGGACCCACGGTCTCAACGGCGTCCAAGATCTTGCGCATGGGAGCGCTCTGGCCGATCAGATCCCCCGGACGAGACACCTCGGCCACGGTCTCGCGCAGCAGCACGTTCTCCTGCGCCGTCCGCTTATGCGCCAGCGCGTTCTTCAGCAGGTGCGCGATCTCATCCGGATCGAGCGGCTTGGTCACGTAGTCATAGGCGCCATTCTTCAGCGCCGCGACCGCGGTCTCAACCGAGGCATAGCCGGTCATGATGATCACCATGAGCTCCGGATCGATTTCATGCATCCGACGCTGCAGTTCGATGCCGTCCGTGCCG
>Ga0074045_10001651_pt1 | contig 21312 bp, 24 predicted proteins | sample BogForMeECP23OM2_FD_94442 | JGI IMG/M metagenome (GOLD analysis project Ga0074045, IMG submission 94442) | Bog forest soil microbial communities from Calvert Island, British Columbia, Canada - Bog Forest MetaG ECP23OM2 | ecosystem: Environmental > Terrestrial > Soil > Wetlands ... | reverse complement strand
TTCCAGAGCGTTTTGCATTCATAGAGGTGCCGGTCCAGAGACTTCTCCTCGCTTTTGGAAGGATAAATACGGTATTTCCAGGCCCGCATCACTTTCATGAGATATTTACCAGAAAGGTCATATATAAGCAAGAGGCGGGTTCATTTCCGCAGCGCTCACGACGGAGCGTACACATTCGGCCCTTTCATCCATGTCGTGAACGATCACCCGTTCACGAGCATTTCTTGAACGTTGCGACGTTCAAGTAAACGGTTGAAACCGTTGGATTTCCCGGGCCTAAGGCATTTAAAATCGCTCACAGTCAAGGGATTGGTGATGGAAGACAACGATGTCCATGGGTTCCTGGATTCCTGCGCAGAGATGAAAAAGATCGCCTTCTCTTTCAAGGAGCCTCTGATCGTGCATCACTACGATGCGGACGGGCTCAGCTCCGGATCACTCGTAGTCGCAGCGTTCATGGAGCAGGGGAAGCCGTACCGGCGCGAGTGCATAAAAAAACTCGATGACGCGGCAATCGAGCGATACCTGAAGGAAGAAGAGACGATATTCGTGGACCTGGGCGGCGGGAACAAGCGGGTGAACGAGCTGAAGGACACTTTGGTAATCGACCACCACCAGAGCGAAGGCGTCTCCAAACCGCAGGCCAACCCGATGCTGCACGGGATCGACGGCGGGAACGAGCTCAGCGCCTCAGGCACCGCGTTCTGCGTTTTCCGGACGCATGCGGACTTGGCGGTAGTAGGGGCCGTCGGCGATATGCAGTCCCCGTTGTCCGGCATGAACAGGTGGGTTCTCGAAAAAGGCGTTGAAGCGGGCCTGGTCAGGATCGAGGAGGACCTGAGATTATACGGGAGATACTGCAGACCGCTTCCCCAGTTCCTCGCGTATTCAGACGACCCTTACGTGCCGGGGATATCGTACCGCGAGGACAAGGCATTCGAGCTTCTGATCGAGCTGGGGATAAAGATCAGGAGGGATGACGGATCGGAAAAAGCGTACGCCGACCTCGGCCAGGACGAGAAACGTTCCATAGTGAGCGCGCTCGCCAGGACCCTCATATCCTCCAACCGCTTGAGCGATCCATCCGACCTGATCGGAGAGAGCTATGTGTTCCCTGGCAGGCCGCGGAACGAGACGTACGAGGCAAACGAATTCAGCACCCTCCTCAATGCCTGCGGCAGGCATTCGCACGATGATGTGGGCGTGAAGGTCTGCCTCGGAGACCCGGATGCGCAGGATGATGCGCGCAAGCTCCTCCTGCAGCACAGGCGGATGCTGAGGGCCGGCATAGAATATGCGACGGCGCATGTGCAGGACTTCGGATGGTTCTATTTCCTGGATGCACGAGGGATCGTCGAGGAGAACATCGTGGGCACGGTATGCGGCATGTGCCTCCAGCAGGCATGGATGAAACCTATCATAGGCATCTCGCTCGGGGATATGGACACGCTCAAGATATCCGGAAGGGCGGGCAAAAAGCTGGTCGCCGATGGGCTGAACCTCGGGAACCTCATGAAGATGGCGGGGGAGGAGCTTGGCGGAGTCGGGGGAGGCCACGCGATGGCTGCCGGAGCATCGATACCAAAGGAGAAGATGGATGGCTTCCTGCTCCTTGCCGGAGAATTCCTTTCCAATATTCGTCGGGAATCATGAGCGACTTCGGCATTCACCGAACTGACCGTGGCAAGGTTTAAAAATACCTGTTGGCTTCTCTCACTCAGATGAAACCCCTTACTCATAGGACTGATGTCGATATGGGGCAGGTAAGCCATCGATTGCCTAAACAGTACCGGCAGGCATGCCGTGGAAGGATGCACAAAGGGCAGCGCGGCATAGTCGCCAGGCGCTCCGTCTTTGCGGGATTCGGCTATGCGAGGACCTCCATTATCAGGGTGACGCGAGCCAGCCAGGCCATCGAGGGGAGATGCAACGCGTATCAGGCCTATGGTCTAGCCACGCCTCGTTTCTCATACAAAAGGGAATCGCTGCCCCCGGTAACAAACGACATCTTGAAGAAGATGAGGATGACTCATGAGGCTGAGATAACCATCCGAAAAAAGCATGCCGCGGTGAGCGCCACCCCGGCCATCGCCGCTCCGGCGAAAATGCATGAAGAGAAAACTCTATCAAGAGAGAATGCCATTCCGCAACCAGAATGTAGAGCCGAGATGATCCAGGCCGAAAGCCATGAGATAGACCAGACGAAGGCCACCGGCAAACTCATGAGCATGGCTCCGGAATCGATTCCGACCCCAGAAATCTCGTTTTCCGGATTGATTGCCGTAATTGGTATCGCCACGACAAAGATTGGTATCGCAAGGACAAAGATTATTGCTTCGGAGAACGCGGGAACTCCGCAGCAATCGGCGATTTCCTGTTCGCAGGACATGAAGCCAGCGCCTCAAATCGGCGCTCCGGCGATAAGCCAGGCGCCGGCAACCCAGAGCATAGCGATCCAGATCATAACCCCGAATGAGATACAGATGCAGGATGCGATCCCCCAACAGCAGTATCAGAGCCGCGAGGAATGCCGACAAGCATATTCCGCACCCGACATATGCCCCGGATCTCCTGCCCCCACCATCAGGATATCAGGAAAAAGCGACCCGGTCCAGGCACTTGCTACCAGCCCTGCATCCGCTCTGCCGATTTCTGAGGGTTTGATGGGTGCGCCCGTTGAAAAGCGCGGCACGAAAATCCCGGTCGCTTCGGCCGCCCTCACGAAGGCTCCGCGCTATATAAGCTCCGGCCAGAGGAAAAGGGTATCCCTGAAAACGGCTTCGGCCGCAGCGGGCATGCCACTTTGACATGCCAGTGCATGGCAGGATAGAATTGGACACTATAATGCATATGGACATGTTTCTACAAGACATGACACGGGGCAAGGTAGATTTATATACTTTATGTAAATAACATATAACGCACGCTCATTTTGAGTGCATGGGAGGATAACTGGTCGCCTTGCCAGCGGGTAAAACCGCTGGCCTATTTCTATTCTGGATTCCAAGCCCAGATTCACCCCTGCCGAAGTTGGTACTGATGATTGAAATAGACGGTTCTCACGGAGAGAGTGGCGGCCAGATCGTCCGGACTTCGCTCACGCTCTCAGCCATAACGCAGAAACCTGTCCATATAACCAATATCCGCGCGAAGAGGCCGAATCCGGGTCTCCAGCCACAGCATCTGACGGCGTGCAAGGCGGTCCGCAACGTATGCCGGGGTACTCTGAGCCACGCCGAGATAGGGAGCACCGAGCTCACATTCGAGCCCGGCCCGATAGTCGGCGGAAGATACGAATTCGACATCGGGACTGCCGGATCTGTGACGCTGGTCGCGCAGACCTTGATGCCCATATTCCTCAAGGCTTCCAAGGAGAGCGAGCTCCGCATCATCGGGGGAACCCATGTGATGAAGTCGCCGAGCTATGATTATTTCGAGATGGTGTTCCTGCCGGCGATAAAGTCGTTCGGCGCGGATGCCGGATGCAGGATGCTGAGACCGGGCTATTATCCCAGAGGCGGGGGGATCATCGATGTCGATGTCAAGCCTTCGGAGCTCCGTGGGAAGGAGGACTGGAGGGGCGATGAGGAGATACATGCCATGATCAAGGTTTCAGGCTTGCCTGGGAGCATCGCCATCCGGGAGAAGAAGATATTCGTCGCTAACGACTGCGGCCGGACCTTCATCAGGCAGGACGAAGCCGATTCCATAGGGAACTCCGTGACCGCCTGGATGGGATTCCGGGGGAGCTACTTCCTCGGGGAGAAGGGCAAGAGGGCGGAGCAGGTCGGCCAGGAAGCGTACGATGAGTTGATGAAGGAAAAAGGATTCGATGTGGACATGCATCTCGCGGACCAGCTCCTGATCTACGCGGCCATCGCGGATGGCAAGACCAGATATTCAAGCCGGGTGAGCGACCATCTCCGGACCAACGCGTCCGTGATATCCAGGTTCCTTGACAAGAGGATAGAGATCGAAGGAGAGACCGTGAGAATCGGCTAGCTCTTGGTCAGGCTCGCCACATTCAGTATCGTGCCGTTGTTGCCTATCTCGACCTGATAATATGTCTGGGAAGATGGCGAATCCCATTCCACCAGCCATGAATCGGTCTTCTCGGTCACGCCCGGCTCTGCGCCGGGATCCGCGGCCAGGAACGAGCTCACCGCATCGGTGCCCGGGAGCGTATGCGACGCGATGATCGCCTCTTCCGGGAATGCGATGTTGCATATCCCTTGGGTGCACACGCGGCATCCTGAGGTTATCACCTCGGGCGGCTGCGGGACGAAATTCTGGACCGGGTAATTGTAGAATATGTGGGAGAGCTGCGGGCATGGCGTGCTTGCGTTCTGCGTGACGCTGGTCTTGACCTCGAGGTACTGCGACCCGGTCGGAGAGGTCATCGGGGTTATCGACATTATCGACACCTCCGCGCCGGGGTATTTGCTATTGAGGTCCTCGAGGACGAATTTGCTGGCGTCGGCATTCTCTCCGAAGCTGCCGTTGTATATCTCGACGAGCTTGATCACGAGCGCGATGGCTACTAGAAGGAGGAACACAAGAATGATTTCGCGCCTTATGGCCATGCCAACCATATCCAGAGAAACTTTTTATTACCATTGCTATTCCGAAGATAGCGAGAGTATCGCCTGAGCGATGTCGCCCCCGGATTTTTCGAGCGCGCCTTTCGCCGCATCCTCGGAGCATCCGGTCTTCTCCATGACGAGCTTGATGTCTTCGGCTGCGGATTTGTCCTCGACCCTCACGTCCCCTGCGATCTGGAACGTTTTCTGGCCCTGAACGGTCACCTGGGTCACCTGGGGATTCTCGATTATGAGGGACTGCCCGGACTCGGTCTCTATGACCACCTTCCTGGACGGTATCTCCTCTTGCTTGATGCCCATCTGCTTCATGATGGCCTGCATTCTCTTGGGATCCATGCCGCCTGGAATCATATCGACCAACTAGGTCTTGAATATCTCGCCGCGCTGGGATTTCCTGACCTCGACGCGCCGCATCTTGGTTATCTGCTTGAGCCTGCCGAACAGCCTCGATGATACCCGGCCGTAGATTACGTCCTGCATCGCCTCATCGAAGTTCTTCTCCGCAATCGCCTTCTTGCATTCCTCTACGAGCGCGTTGCGCAGGTTCCTTCTGGTGTTCCTGCTCACGCGGGCGCCGGTCACAGCCACAATCTTGAGGCGGAAGTCCTCGTTATCCTTGGTCTTCTCGTCCACGACCTGGTGTATGAGGGATTTACCCCTCCTCGCGAACGTCTTGATGAATGATGGCGATATCTCATGGCCGATTATCGTTGTGTTGGCATCGTTCCCGGTGATATCCTTTATCCTGAAACGGAGCGTCGTGAACATCGCCATCTGCGAACCCGCGCCGCTGACGCCGAGCTCGAGGAGGCTCGTCCTCACTATGCGGTTAAGGAGCTTCTTCTCATCCGATGCGACCACTTCGCATATCTCCTTGCCCTCGAACATGGACGGGGCCTTCACCGAGAACCACTTCTTCAGTTTCCATTTGTCTACTGCCTTGACCTTCTTCCCTGCCATAAGTGTTTCACCAAATTCATTTCACGAGCAACGCCGCTTTCTCGCGGTCGTACTTCCAGCCAACCGGAAGCATGCCTTTGGAAACGTAATATTTCTCGAGCCGGTGTATCTTGGACTCGACATGGTTGAGCTTGGACTGGTTGTGAATGTCGTTCTTGGAAGCCCTGATATGGCCGGCCATGCGGACCGCTTTCTTTATCAGGCTCAGCAGGTCGTCCGGATATTCCGGGAACGCCTTCTCTTTCACCAGGAACTGCTTGAGCGTCATGCCTAAAGAAGCCCTGATGTTAGGGACCGCATGCTGGTCGCGGAGCACCAGGCCGATCCTCGCTGCAGGCACACCTTCGCGCGCCATCTTGAGGATCGCGTCCTCAATCTCGCTCTTCTTCATCGCCGTCCATTCCGGCGCCACCTTCGATTTCGGCCTCTTCGTGCCGGCTTTCCCTTTCTTCTTAGAATGTAATCTTGCCATACAGGACACCTAATGAGAACAACTTGAGACAATCAGCGTTTTGACGCTAATGATTTTGAGAACTCAAGAAGCGATTTATATCTATGCGAGAGGTTGTTTTTTAATTGTATGTTTTCAGCGAACGTCTGAGAATGGCCTTCCGGCACGAATATCGGGTCGTAGCCGAATCCCCCCTTCCCGCGGGCATCCGCGGCTATCATGCCCTTGCAGGTCCCTGCATACACCGCGACCTTCACCCCGTCATGGTAGGCGATGCGCGTCTCGAACCTGGCTGCCCGGCCTTCGACCCCCTCCATGAGCTTGAGTATGCCCTTGTTACCGAGCTTCCTCTGCACCCAGGCCGAGAACGTGCCGGGAAAACCGTCCAATGAGTCTATGAAGAGGCCCGTGTCTTCGACGAAGACCGGCTTGCCGCATCTCCGGTACGCTTCCATCACGGCGTCTTCCGCGATCTCCTCGAGGCTGTCCGAGCGCAGCTCGCGGTATTCGAACTGGAAATGGCGGACGCTGATCCCGGCCTTCGCGAGTATGTCCGCGGCCTCCTGCGCCTTCCCTTTGTTGCTCGTTGCGAATAGGATTTCCACAAGGCGGGATTCGTACGGATTGTTTTTATTCATTGGTCTGGATAGGATATGCGGGTGTAACTTTGAAAAAATCCGAAAAACCAGCTAAGGCTATCAAACCGGTCGACGCGGGCCTACAGGGGCCACCTGCACCCCCGCCGGCCATTCCTGATGCCTCCAAGCAGATATCCAACGCGGCCAAATCCCAGCTCGATGAGAAGACCGAGAAGGAGGTCGCTGCAGCCGTCAAGGATATGGAGAGCGCTTTCTTCGCGGTGAAATTCTACCCAGTAGCCGTGAACGAGGACAGCAAGAACGAGGCGCTCAAGAAGCTGGAGAATATATACAATGAGGGGAGCGACACCGTGAGGCAGCTCCTGCTCTACATGATACATGAGAACCTCGCCCAAAGCGCCGAGCTCCGGGTCATGCACACATATGATTATTTCAAGGCCAAGACCCCGAACCAGGACCCTGCCCAGACCAGGATGAGCGTCTACCGCTCGATGTTCAACTACCATACTTCGCTCGAAGGCCTCGTCGAATTCATCAGGCTGCTGGGGAGGCTGCGCGGCGGCGACGATTCCGCCAAGCTGCTCACGTACCATTTCTCGCATCTGGGCTTCCAGGAGAATCCTTCCCACCACATACTCAGGGCCGCGATAATCGAGGCGCTCGGCAAATCCGAATCCCGCTATGCGCTGAACGCGCTGCTCGACTACGCCAAATACGACGACAACGAGCAGGCGTTCCAGCGCGTCGTGACCGCGCTCTCCGAATGGGACGGCAAGATAGACACATTGAAGCTCTCGGACAAGGAGAAGGAGGGGTTGCGCACGAAACTCCAGGAAGTGATGACGAGGCAGGTCGGCGGAGAGACCCATTATCGGTGAGCCGATGAAGATGGAACTCCGTGACGGAAGGATGGCGGAGATTTCTTTCCTTGCGAAAACCGACAGCGTGCGCGAGTTCATGGGTTACATCAATGCGCTCGTTGAAGAGGACGCGAAGATCCACTTCGACCGCAAGGTGTCTTTGAAGGAAGAAAAGAAATGGAAGGCAGACTCCTTGGCATCTATGAAAAAGAACGAGGGATACGTGCTCGTGGCCAGGGTGGGTGGCAGGATCGCGGGAGTGAGCAACGCGCACCGCGAGCGTTTGAGAACCCGTGGGAACGTCTTCCTCGGGCTTTCCGTGGCGAAGCCGTTCAGGAGGATAGGCCTGGGCGAAACCCTCATGCGGGCGAATATAGCGGCAGCAAAAAAATTCTTCAAGCCCAAATCGGACATAATCTACCTTTCGGTTTTCGGCAATAACAAGCCTGCGATCTCTCTTTATCAGAAACTCGGTTTCAGGATGTTCGCCGCATTCCCGGACTGGATACCTTACAAGAAGAAACGCGTGGACGTAATCTTCATGAAGCTATGATAACGTAAGTTTGCAGATGCAACGACATGATATTCCGGCAATCGATTTTAAGCATTTTGCTCGGGCTCGTCCTACTTTCTGCGATTTTAGGGTATCTAGCGGTCATCTTATCCATATCTTTGTCTTTGGAAGGAATGATCGATTTCGCGTTTCTCGGAATTTCAAGTGCCTTCATTTTGGCGCTGGATGGTTGGCTTGTCCGCAAACATGTCCTAAGCATCGAAATCGTAGGCCATGAGATAACGGTACACTACCCATTCGGCAAGGAGACTATAGAAGTCAAAAAAATCGAATTGCCCGGGAGCCGGGCTTCCATAGCATCCAAGGCGCAAAAGTGCTTATCATATATCATTCTACGGGGAAACTGGACGTGAATCCATTATATTTCACAAAAAGACGTGAATTGCTCGATGAACTGAAGAAAGCGACTGGTTTGAACATTACTGAAATAGATCTTTCTAAGAAATTGGGGAATGGTATTCTGAGCTTTGTTGGAAACGATTCAAGATGAACTGCTGTGAGGAACTCCACCTGAAGAAGAATAAGAGCTGGGATTCACACGTGGTCGAACGTGAGCTGCGTCTGGCACTGCGGATCGGCATCGAAATAGCCTGATATGAACAGCTTGAAGTAGCCGAGATACGGTATCCTAGTGATGACTTTCCCACGCACATCCTGCTGGGGTATCGGGTGGTTCATCAGGCCGGAGCCGTAATCGTACACCTGAAGGTCCAATATCGGATTGTTGTCCCCGCGCGTGAGATAGTATTTCTGCCCATCCACGTTTATCACGAAGAAGACCCTGTGCACTATGTCCCCCACGCTGGCGTACAGGTCGCCTTTCGGAGGCGAATACACTATGATATCGTTCGAGAAGTTCGTGAGGTACTCCACGCCATTGAATGTTATGGATCTCAGGCACGGCTCCGATTTCTCGACACCGCTCATATCAATCGGGCAGCGCTCGTACTTGTAGGTGAACGCGCCTTTCTGCTCCACCAGGCTCTCGGGCGAATTTATGAAATCCTGGCAGATGGGGCCGCTCTGGTTGCTGATGCAGTAGCTGAAGATGGAGCCGTTGATGGACATGCTCGCACCGCCCGCGGTGATGGTCGCCGGATCATTCAGCGAATCGAGCTGGGCCTGCGTCATGTTTATCTGATATGCGTCCACGGACGCGCCCTGCACGATGACGAAATCCCCGCGCTGGAGGTTCGGGAGCATGCTGCAGGACACGACTCCGGATATCGGGGATGACGTGTTGAGGACGAAGGATGCGCCGTACCAGATGGCGACCGCGACCAGGAGAGCGATGACGGTGTCGATGATCTCGTGCTTCCAGCCGTGCTTCTGGGTGCCTTCCTTCATCTCCATGGCCACGAAATAGACCAGGACGATCACGATGACCATTCCGATAAGCGGGGGTATGATGCTGTTTGTGAAGACGGCGTTGGCTATTAGGAAGAGGATGAGCAGGCAGATCAGGATGCCTATCTGCACTGGTCCTTTCTTGAGTTCTTCCTTGAGCATAAAGCCACTTACTTAGCTATGTCCAGGAACTGCTTCCTGAAATCCGCGACCTCGGATTTTATCTCCGCGAGCTTCTCGAGCACGAGCTTCGATGGATCGCCTTTCTTCGTGCGGACGAGCAGCTTCGGATATCCGATGATCGGGTGCTCCACCTTGAACGAAGCGAACTCGACATCCTTGTCCGAATTGAGCTTGTCGGCAAGAAGCTGCGCGAGAGACTGGTCCCCGCCCACGAATTCCAATTCGAGCGTGTTCTTCTCATTGACTAATATCTTGACTTCCATGGTGATACCTCTCAACGACCGTATTCATATCTCTTGCGGGGAGGCCTCGGGCCCCTGTCTCCGCCTTGCCCACCCTCTCTCGGGCGGTAACCGCCTTCCCTCGGCCTGAATCCGCCTTCGCGCGGCCGACCTTCTCTAGAACGGAACGGCCTCCTTTCGCGGAAATCCCCTTCCCGCGCGCGGAATCCGCCGCGCTCGCCGCCTTCCTCTTCCATCCCCGGGATCTTCCTGCGCTCTTTCCAACCGCAGGAGCCGCAGATGAACAGCGACTCGCGAAGGTCCATACGCGTCCTGCATCTGGGGCAGAAGCACGCGATTATGCCGCATTCGACGGGCAGCATCGTGATCTCGACTCCGGTCCTATCCACGGACCGGATCCTCGCGCGTATGATGTCCCCTATCTTGACCTCATCGCGCAGGTCATTGACATAGCCGCGCCTTATCGCCATGACAGGCAGGACTGCAAAGACTTCCACGCCGCGCCCCTGGCCTTCCACTTCGCTGACCGGGATGCATCCCGCGACAGCCTTGTTCGGGCTGGCTTTCGCGACGACTCCGTAGACCTCCATGCCGACGGCCGGGAGCTTGAGGTCCCTGCTTTTCGCGTGGACAGCCGCCAGGCCGGGTGCGCTCTGGTCCTCGCCCATGGTGGCTGAGAATATCTCGTCCTTTTCCGAATATGTGTTCTGGCCCGGTTCCGCCTCTTCAGCGCTGGAGAGGTGGTCTCCGGGAAGAACTAGTCTCCTTCCCATCATGATTCCTCTAATTAGTAGTTTGGAAAAAAATTGATGTGAAGGGTTTTTAATAGGCTTTCTTGGGTTTTTTGCGGGAAATGATACAATTTAAAACAATTACTAACACAATCTGACTGGGAGAACGAGATGGAACTGTGCGCTTTAGAGGCGGGTAGGAAAACCGGGCGGTTGGCAGCCTCCGGCAGGTTTGGAACATTCAAAGCGGAGAGCGAACAAAAGGTCAGAGCCCCTCCGGAAGTGAAAACGAATCCGGCTTTCGATGCGATGGAGAGAGCTTGGAGGTCCTACGGAAAAATGGTTTCATATTTTGGTGTATACGAAAAGATATATTCGGGGATGCTCGAGAAAGTTAAGGGCCTAGAGTGCCCTGCCGAATCCATAGAGATCTTCTCAGCCACGCTCCCAAGATTCCAGGATGAACCCGAATTCGGGCTGAAAGTAGGGCTTTTCCTCAGCGCCTTGATTGAGACCTCCAAAGACAAAAATTTCGTATTGCGATTGGGCAATATCGGCGATCAGGTATCCTCCATCGGGTACAGCAACAGGAAAAACATCATCGTGATGGGGGATACCGGCAGAAGTGTCGGGCAGGAGATGAAAGACGGGTCCATAATCGTGGAAGGGAACGTGACCTACGAACTCGGCTTCGGTATGGTAGGCGGTGACATAAAGGTCAACGGGGACGCCGGCCATTCGGTCGGGCAGAGCATGGTGGGCGGCTCAATCAGGGTATGCGGAAATGCTGACGACAATGTCGGCTGGACCATGCAATACGGCAAGATAAAAGTTGATGGGGATGCTGGCGAGGTTGTCGGCTTCCATATGCACGGGGGAGAGATACGGATAATGGGGGGATACGGGCAGGTATCAACGCTTTTCAAGGGCGGCAGGATTTTCCACCGACGGAAACTGATAGCCGCTAAGTGATTTTATGGAAGCTGCAACCCAAGTTGAAATAAGAGAACATACGCGGCTTGCAACTTCCAGCAGGTTCAAGGGATTTGGGAAAGAACCATTGTTTGAAATCAGAGGGCAGGACGTGAAGTCTCATCCGGTGGTTTATGCGATGAAAGAGGCATGGGAAGGGTTCGAATTTTCGGATATGCCACCCCACCGCAATTACCTCAATGCCTTGAAAGCGGTCCAAGGGAAGGGATTCTCCGCCCATGACATCGAATCGTTCTCGATCTTCATGTCCGAGCTGGAACATGTCGCAGGATTCCCGGACAAGGCAGGTTTCTTCCTGAGCGCGCTTTTCAACGCATCCGCGGATACCATGTTCAAAATCCACACTGCCCACATAGGGTCTATCTCATATATCGGATATTGGAACACGAAGGAAATCATCGTGGACGGGGATGCCGGATACTCTCCGGGCAATAACATGCAGGGCGGCTCCATCACGGTCCGCGGACATGCAGGCAACGAAACCGGAGCCTACATGCTCGACGGGCGGATATCCTTGGATGGCGATGCCGGGGATTTTACAGGATACCAGATGAAAGGCGGCTCCATCTACGTGAACGGGAATGCCGGGGAAAGCGCCGGCATATTGATGCAAGGGGGTTCGATGACCATCTGCAAGAATGCCAAGGCCTTTCTTGGCTCGGAAATGGCGGACGGTTCGATCACTGTCGCCGGTGATGCCGGAGACCATATAGGGATGACGATGAGGGGCGGGGAGATCCACGTCAATGGGAGGATCGGGCACATCTCCGGGGGCTTAAAACACGGGAAGATCTTCCATAAGGACGAATTGATATTCGAGAAGTGATTTTATGCAAACTGCAGCCTGCACTAGGGAAAAACGGATGCCCACAGAACTGGCAGTTTCCAGCAGGTTCGGTGGATTCAAGCCAGAAACAGACCATTTGCTCAGAACGCAGAATGTGGAATCAAGTCCGGTATTGGAAGGGATGAAGAAGGCCTGGGTGGACTGCAAAGATCTCACTCATGGGCTTTGGGAAATACGCCACCACAGCACTCTGGATAGGATAAAAAATCTTGAATATCCCGCAATAGATGTTGAAACATTCTCCATCGCGCTCGCCGAATTCCAAGACGAAAAAAAGTTCTCAGATCGGGCTGGCCTTTTCCTGAGCGCGCTAATCAATAACTGCAAAGATGATGGATTCGTAATCCACACATCTCATCTCGCTGAACCGATAGATGGGCTTGGGTATCACAACGCGAAGAGCATCACCGTGGATGGCAATGCCGGTGATAATCTTGGCACCGAGATGGAAGGCGGCACGATATTCGTTAACGGGAATGCTGGCCGTTGGGTCGGTGCTCGCATGGAAGACGGCACCGTCACGATTGGAGGGTATGCATGCGATGGGATCGGCTATGCGATGAAAGGCGGCGATATCATAGTCAAAATGGGCGCCCGGGATTTTGTTGGCGAGAGGATGAAGGGCGGAACGATAATCGTGATGGGAAATGCAGGGAGCTTGGTTGGTAAAGGGATGGAAGGCGGCGAGATCCATCTTAATGGTGATTATGTCAGCATCTCAGATAATTTCGTGGGGGACAAGATTTTCCACAAGAAGAAACTTATCGCCGGCAAGTGATTCTCATGGATGCTGCGCTTCAGGTTGTGAGGAATAATCCTGCGAGACTGGCAGCTTCCAGCAAGTTCGGTAGGTTCGGACCGGAAACTGAGAATGCAATCAGAACGCAGAAAGTGGAAAATAATCCGGCTCTTGAAGGGATGAGAAGGGTTTGGACCGAATGCAAAGACCTCGGCTGCGAGAGGGACGATGTCCATGATGGATATGATGAGAATTACGTCCAGGTGCTGAGGAAGATAAAAAAATTCAAATATTCAGCGCAAGACGTTGAAGAGTTTTCGCTCGGACTCGATGAATTCCAGCGTGAAGAGAATTTCCGGAAGAAAGCGGGTCTTTTCCTCAGCGCGTTGATCAACAACTGCAAGGGCAGAGAATTCGTTGTCCATACTGAAAATCTCACAACGCGCATAGACTATATCGGGTATCGCAACAAGAAAAACATCACTGTGGAGGGGCCTGCGGGAGATTGCTTGGGCCGCAGTATGAAAGGCGGGACGATAATCGTGAATGGCTATGCTCTCGGTCATGTGGGCCATACCATGAAACGCGGCACCATAATCGTGAACGGTGATGCTTACGACGATATCGGTTTTCGTATGAGAGGCGGCACGATAATCGTGAAAGGCAATGCCGCTAACTCTGTTGGTTTTGGGATGGATGGCGGTAAAATAACTATTGAAGGAAATACCGGATATTGGTTTGGCACTCGGATGGAGGGCGGCGAGATCTATCTCCTTGGCAGGCATGGATACATCGACATTGGTTACCAACACGGAGAATTCTACCCTAGAGGAAAGATCTTTTTCCACAAAGAAGAGCAGGCACCATCGAAGTGGTTCGCATGGATACGCTAGTCCGGGTTGGAAGAGAGAATAATTCTGCGAGATTGGCAGCCTCCGGCAGGTTTGGAATATTCAAGCCTGAGAGCGAGCAACCCCCAGTCAGGAAGCTCGAGGTAGTTCAGAACGAGACACTGAATAAGTTGCTGGGGGTTTGGAAAGACCCAAGCTGGCAATCTGCGCCCCATACAAATAATGAATGGGAAGCGGACTCCTGGTGTCTGAATAGATTGAGAAGGCTTTTCGGGAAGGTATCTTATTCAGTGGAAGATGTGGCGAACTTCAGCTTCGCGCTCGCTCAGTTCCAGACAGACCCATGGTTCTATCACAGTTCAAACATCTTCCTGAGCGCGCTGATAAATAACGGGAGAGACCAGGAGTATGTGATTTTCACCACGCACATGAATGCTCCCTATAGCGGTGGTTTCCGGAACACGAAGGACATCATCATCAAGGGCAACGCCGGCCATGCGCTCGGGAAATCAATGATTGGCGGAAGCGTCATCGTGGAAGGGGATGCCGGGAAAAATGTCGGCCTCTTCATGGATGGCGGCAGGATAGTTGTGAAGGGGGATTCCAAGACTGTCGGAGATTCGACGCATGGCGGGCATATCCTCATCCAAGGCAAGACAGGCATGGTCGGGCGGGGTATGGATGGTGGGGCCATAGAAGTCATTGGTGATGCCGATGAAATCGCAGTGATAGGAGGCGGCATAGTCACAATCCACGGAGATGTGACCCACGCTGTGAGCGGAACGAGCAGAAAGGGCTCGGTGACCGTAATGGGCGATGTGCATGGCAGCGTGGGCAGCATCATGTCCGGAGGGGAGATACATATCGAAGGGGAAATCGGGGAGATTTCCGAGAAAATCAAGCACGGGAAAATATTCCACAACGGGGTTTTGATAGTCGATAAGTGATTCGATGGAAAGGACGGTTCGGGCTGGAAGAAAGAATGAGCCATCGATAGTCGCAGCCTCAGGCAGGTTCGGGGGATTCACTCCGGAAACCGAACGGAATATCAGGGAAACGGTCGTGGTGAAGGACGCGAAACTCATCGAGTTGCTCGACCTTTTCCGAAGCATCAAATTCGGAATCCATTGGAATGCCGATGAGAAATTCGGGTACTTGGAGCCATTAGCAAGGGGGCATCACGTCTCCTCCGTTGACATCGCGAAGTTCTCGCTTGCCCTGGTAGAGCTCGCTGGCGAGGAGCTATTCGATGTCAAGGCCGGATTGCTTCTGAGCGCGCTGATAAACAACTCTCCTGAGGAACGATTCTCGGTATTCACGAGCCACCTCGAGTGCTACCCGAGTTTCTTCGCCTATCGGAACACGAAGCATATAGAAGTCAATGGCCCGCTCAGCGGAGACGCTGGCTGGTCTATGGATGGGGGCTCGCTTCTGGTCAAAGGCGATGTTCGGGGGGATCTCGGAAGCAGCATCCGCAATGGCTCTATCATCGTAGAAGGGGATGTCTGGGCCGGGACCGGGACTTCGATGCATGGCGGAATTATCGAGGTAAAAGGCAATGCATTAGGCACAGTCGGGGACGGGATGGATGACGGAGAGATACGACTGTGGAAAAAATATCTTGAGGTTGGAGTGAATTTCAGGAACGGAAAAATTTTCAATCATGGAAAGCTGATAGCAGGCAAGTGATTCTCATGGAAGCTACACTTCAGGTTGTGAGGAATAAACCTACGAGACTTGCAGCTTCCAGCAGATTCGGACCGTTCAAGCCGGAAAGCGAACAGAGAATCAGGTCGGTTCTGGTACAGCAAGACCCTAAGCTCGAAGCGATGATGGCGGCCTGGAAGTCAGTGGAATATTCCGGACAAAATAGCGGAGAATGCTATGGCAATTGCGTGACGGCAGTCAGAAATCGGGATTACTCTGCCAAGGAGGTGGAGCGTTTCAGCTTGTCAATCGCCGAATTCCAAAATGAAGATGGTTTCGGAAAGAAATTCGGCTTGTTCCTGAGCGCCCTGGTCAATGAGGGGAAGAACCGGAAGTACACGCTGCGCACCGGCCATCTGGGTGTGAAAATCGAATGCCTGGGTTACGAGAACATTAAGCACGTCACCGTGAAGGGGGATGCCGGGAAGTACTTCGGCTATATGATGAAACGCGGGAGAATATTCGTTGATGGGAATGCTGCTGATTGCGGATATGAAATGAGAGGCACGATAATCGTAACGGGGGATGTTACGGGTCAGTGCGGCTCATTCATGCGTGGCGGCAGAATCCTTGTGGAAGGGAATGCCTGCCATTGCGGAGGAAGCATGCATAAGGGTAAAATCACGGTAAGAGGCAATGTGACAGACGACTGCGGCAGCCAGATGCATGGCGGGAAAATCATGGTGGACGGCGATGTCAGAGGGCTATGCGGCAGCGGCATGAACGGAGGCAGGATACACGTCAAGGGGGATATCGTACGGATGGGTGTGCCATGGGCGCTAGGCGATGGTCCCGATATAAAGAGCGCAGTCTTGAGATCCGTGGACAAAATCATCGATAGTACGACCAGGATGATTACTGAGGATATCTTCGGTTTATCTGGCAAAATATATCGCAGAGGCGTGCGGATTCACCCTGAACGAGGCGTTCTCCTGAAGAGATGGGACAGGATAATAATGGGTGGGGAAGAATGATAACAGCTCAACGGCCACACGAAGTCCATGAGAGGCTGGCGGCTTCCGGCAGGTTCGGTCCCTTCAAGCCTGAGAGCGAGCAAGCGATCAGGACGCAGATAGTGGAAACGAATCAGGCGATTGAGAAAATGAAGAGGACGTGGGAGTTGCAGGCGTGGGAGTGGTGCGATATTTTAGTACATTATGGTGCGATACACAACGAAAAAACTTACGGTAGGATTCTTGATAGTATAAAACACCGATATTCCGCAAAGGACGTTGAAGACTTCTCTATTGCTCTCTCCGAATTCCAAGGTGAAATGTATTTCTCAACAAAAGCAGGCCTTTTCCTCAGCGCATTGATCAACAGCTGCAAAGGGGACGATTTTGTCGTCCATACCGCTCATTTTGCCGAACCAATCAAAGCCTTCGGATATCGCAACACGAGCAATATCACGGTGGAGGGGGATGTCGGACTTTATGTTGGCGAAGACATGGGGATGGGCACGATAGCTGTGAAGGGAAATGCTGATGGTAATGTTGGCTGGTATATGAGAGGCGGTTCGGTAACCGTGGAAGGGAATGCTAACGAGGTTGGCCACCAAATGATTGGCGGGAGAATAATCGTGAATGGGAATGCGGGCGATGATATCGGCGATGGGATGACCGGTGGCGAGATAGTCATCAATGGGACCATCGGGAGCATATCCCCGGATTTCGAACGCGGGCGCATCTTCCATAAAGAAAAGCTCATCATTGAAAGATGATTTTTACGATTCGTCCATCAGGAAAACATAAATAAATAGCAGCTTCGCTAATTAAACGATGAAACGCCCCACATTGGTGCTCTGCATAGACCGCGACAACGACCTTTTCGAGAAGGCCAAGGTCAGCGGCCCGCTTATCGGCAGGGACAAGAACCTCGAAGGGGCGGTCAAGCTCTCGCTCGCGGACCCGGAGGATCCGGACTCGAACGCGATATACTGCGCGATAAAGACCTTCGACCAGATGCGCGCGGACGGAGAAAGCGTCGAGATAGCGACGCTGACCGGGGACAAGAACCTCGGGTTCCGGGCCGACAAGGAGATAAGCGCGCAGCTCGACCGCATAATAAGGGAGATGAACCCCACCTCGTGCGTCCTCATAACGGACGGGGCTTCGGACGAGGAGATGCTTCCAATAATCAAATCGAGGCTGAAGGTCGATTCCACGAAGATCGTATTCATAAAGCAGGCCAAGGAGCTGGAGAAGACGTATTTCGTGCTCCTAGAGAAGCTCCGCGACCCGTATTTCGCCAAGATCGTCCTGGGCATACCCGGACTGCTCATATTACTCCTTTCCCTATCGGTCTATTTCAAGCTAGGGTGGGAACCGGTAGGCGTGATAGTCGGGCTCTATCTCATCACGAGGGTGCTCGGAATCGAGCATTTCCTGCAAGGCATCGTGAACGATGTGCGCTTCTCGTTCGAGAGGACGAGCTGGGTCGGATATCTCGGCGCCATGGCCGTCTTCATGATAGGGATCTTCGTGGGATACCAATCGTTCGAGAACGGGATAGCGCTCAACCTGGCGCCTGAGAAGCTCATCGCGCTGGTCATCGGGAATATGGCGTGGATTCTGCTGATAAGCTTCCTCCTGATAATGGCGGGAGAGACCATAGACGCCATAATGGACAAGAGGAAATTCAAGATCACGAGGTATATCCTCTATTCCTCGGCGGCCATCCTCACGGCGTTCCTTGTCCTGGTGGGCAGCATCTGGATAGTGAACATCAACCCGCCGTATGTGGATTTCGGCACGTTCCTCCTCTGCATCGGCATCGCCATGGTGCTCGGATACGTGGCCATGAGCTTCGTGAACTGGTACCGCAAGGAAGTGATAGTGGAGATGAAGATAGAAGGCAAGGAAGCGATATCCGAGAATGGCACGTATATCGGCAAGATCGTCGGCATCGACGCGAACAAGGGGAAGCTGATCGTGCAGACCATGTTCGAGAAGAGGTACACGATACCGCTTTCAGCCGTGAATTCGGTGGACGAGAACGTCGTCCTCAAATCCGAGTGATCATTTTATCTTCTTCAGGAGCTCCTCCTTCTTCTTGCCTTCTGCGAGCGCGTGCTGGAGGACCTCATGGATGTCGTTCACCTTGATTATCTCGATCTTGTCGCGCTTGTCTTTGGGGAGGTAGACATCCTCCGCGTTGGCCGATGGTATGAGCGCCGTCTTGATCCCCGTCTCTATCGCCGCCTCGATCTTGCCCGTGACCCCGCCTACAGGAAGGACCCTGCCCCGCACATCGAGCGAGCCCGTCATGGCGACATCCTGCCGCACCGGGATGCCGGAGAGCGCTGATATCACCGCGACCGCCGTTGAGATGGAAGCGCTGTCCCCTTCCACGCCCTCGTATGTCTGGAGGTACTGGATGTGGAGGTCCATGCGCGATATCTCCGTCCCTATGTATTTCTTGAAGATGGCGGAAACATTATCGACTGCCTCTTTCGCTATCGTACCGAGCTTCCCGGTCGCGATCACGCGGCCTTCGCTCCTCGAAGCTGACGGAGTCGCCTCCGCGACGATCGGGAGCACGAGACCCGAGCGCGAATCGCCCAGCACCGCAAGCCCGTTCACGCGGCCGACTTCCGCGCCTTTTGTTATTATGGTCTGGTATTCCTTCTTCATCTCGATCATCTTGGCCCCGACCTGGCTCTCCACGGAGCGGAAGACCTGCTTGGCCTCGAGCACATCGGGCTTTATGACCAGCGGGTGCGATTTGTCGCGGGCGACGTCCCCTGCCGCCCGTACGAGCCCGCCGAGCTCGCGCAGGTTGAGGGAGAACCTCTTCCGCCTTCCGGCCATGCGCCTCGCTTCCTCAATTATTTCGTTTACCGCTTCAGGATCGAAATGCGGGATCTTACCGTCGCGCTTGACTTCCTGGGCGATGAAACGTACGAGCTTCTCCTCGTTCTCCGGAGTGTCCTCCATGGAATCCTCCACGTAGACATCATACCCTCCGCCCCTGACACGCGAGCGCAGCGCGGGATGGATGTTCACCATGTCCGGGACGTTGCCGGCGGCGACGAGCACGAAATCGGTCGGCACCGGCTGGGTCTTCACCAATGCGCCCGAACTCATCTCGCTCTGGCCCGTGATTGGATATTTCTTCTCCTGCATGGCCGTGAGTATCTCCTGCTGCGAATTCAGCTTCATGGAAGCTATCTCGTCTATGAAAAGCACGCCCTTGTTCGCCTGGTGGATGGCGCCCGCCTCTACGCGGAGGTGCGCCGGAGTGCCAAGGCCGCCACTCTGAAGTGGATCGTGTTTAATATCTCCGAGAAGGGATCCAGATCGCGAACCGGTCGCATCTATGAACGGCGCTGTGGATTTGTCGCTGTTGTCGATTATAAGCTTCGGCCCGACAGACTCGTTTGACATGAGGCGCCGGCCGAGCCCTGATGTGGCGTTCGATATTATGAACAGGAGACCGAGGCCGAGGATTGAGACCGCTGCGAGCAGCTTCATGCTGTCCGGGACCTCTGGGGAGAACGCGATCGCCAGCAGGAGTATCCCTGCCAAGGTGATTATGAGGAAGGAAGATATGCCTTTCTGGTCATCCTTGGGCTTCTGGTAGTTCATTATCCTGCGCCCCAAACCGAAGCGGAGCTGCTTGGCCAGATCCAACCGCAGCTTCGGGTCGTCGGCCGCTCTCTTTATCTTCGCTATCTCTTGTGGCGAATAGAATTTCACGAATTCCGGATTCTTCTTGATATAATCCGCGTCAGGGAACGATTTCAGCACCCGCACCAAAGGCTGGTTCTCGTTGTTCTGGTTCGGGTACACGAGCACGTCTTCTAGCTCCTCCTTCTGCATCAGCTCGGCCATTGCTTGGGCCATCATGCTCTTGCCTGTCCCTGGCGGTCCGACTAGAAGCACGTTCCTTTTCTGCCTGGCGGCCTTCTTCACTATGTCGACCGCCTTGTCCTGGCCGATTATCTGGTCTATCAGCCGTTCCGGTACAGGTACATCTGCCGTGGTCTTGAATTTCATCGATAGTAATGGGAGTATTAGGTGTATAAATGTTTTTCCGTATTTTCGGGCCATTTCGGGCTTTATGAGGTGGTTTTATAAGCATAATTAACCATAAATTTTAACCTATATTGAGGGAAATCCGATGCTCGTGGGCAAGTGCGGGAAGAGGTTGGCGGCTGATGCGTCAGCCGCTGCCACGAGACGATTCGGAGTATTTGAAGTTGAGACCGAGTGCAAGGTCAGGACACACCAAGTGAAATCGAATCCGGTCCTCGAAGAGATGAGGAGCGCGTGGTTGGAGTGCAGATACTACAGGACTGTAGATGGCGACGGTGGCGCAAAGGTCTTTGCAATGATGCTCGGCAAAATCCTAGGGATTGCATATTCTACGAAAGATGTCGAAACTTTTTCCCTCGCACTGGAAGGGATCCCATTTGAGTCGGAGTTCTCGCCTAACGCCGGGCTTTACCTGAGCGCATTGATCAACAACTGCATAGAGGAGAGATTTGTTATCCATACGTCGCATTTCACCAAACCAATCAATTCAATCGGATACCATAATACGAAGAAAATCACTGTTGAGGGAGATGCCGGCGATTTCATCGGTTGGTCGATGAAAAGCGGGTCTATTTCAGTCAAAGGGAATGC
>Ga0074045_10001650_pt1 | contig 21314 bp, 25 predicted proteins | sample BogForMeECP23OM2_FD_94442 | JGI IMG/M metagenome (GOLD analysis project Ga0074045, IMG submission 94442) | Bog forest soil microbial communities from Calvert Island, British Columbia, Canada - Bog Forest MetaG ECP23OM2 | ecosystem: Environmental > Terrestrial > Soil > Wetlands ... | reverse complement strand
GCGCGGCGGAACGGCATCCCGAGCAGGCGCAGGAGATCGCGGGCCTCGTCGTCCGTGTTGGCGCTGGTGACAATCGTGATGTCGACGCCAATGTGCTTCTTCACGTTGTCGACCGTGATCTCGGGGAAGATCGTGTGGTCGGTCACCCCGATGGTGTAGTTGCCCTGGCCGTCGAGCTTGGGCGACACCCCGCGGAAGTCGCGGATGGTCGGGAGGGCGATCGCGATGAGCCGGTAAAGAAACTCCCACATGGCCGGCCCGCGGAGCGTCACATGGCAGCCGACCACCTGGCCCTGCTTGAGCTTGAAGTTGGCGATGGCCTTGCGGGACTTCGCGAGCACGGGTTTCTGTCCAGCGAGCACCGTGATGTCGCGCTGGGTGTCGGCGATCACGTTCTTGTCCGCCTCGGCGTCAATGCCGGTGTTGATCGTGACCTTGGTCAGGCGCGGCACCTCGTGCTTGTTCGTGTAGCCGCGCAGCTTCATCAGCTCGGGCACGGCGTGCTCCATGTAATATTTCTGAAGAGAGGGAATGTAACTCATGATGGTGCGACCGGGTTACCGAGCCGGAGGCGGGTTGAGTGTTCGAGGCGAAGGAACGGGCGCAGGGCGGCGGGCTAGGATTGGGCGGCCGGCGCCTTCTGGCCGGCCTTGGTCTGCTCCCAGCGGGCGAGCGCCATGAGATTGGAGATATGGACGGAGCCTTCGCGCTCGGCGATGGTGCCCTGGGGATGCTCCTGCGACTTTTTCAGGTGACGCTTGACCAGGGCGACGCCTTCGACGCGCGCGCGCTGTTTTTCGGCCAGGATTTCCAGGACCTTGCCCTGTTTGCCTTTGTGGGCGCCCGAGATGACGACGACGATGTCGCCGCGTTTGATATGGAATTTCTGCATGGTCAGAGAACCTCCGGGGCCAGCGAGATGATCTTCATGAAGTTCTTGGCGCGCAGTTCGCGGGCCACCGGGCCGAAGATGCGCGTCCCGCGCGGATTGCCGTCCGCGTCGATGATGACGATCGCATTGCTGTCAAAGCGAAGATAGCTGCCGTCATTGCGGTGGATGGCCGCCTTGGTGCGAACCACGACCGCCTTGACCACCTCGCCTTTCTTCACCGTGGCGTCAGTGGAGCTTTCCTTGATGTGGACGGTGACAATATCACCGACGTGGGCGAAAGGCGTGTTCTGACCCATGCGTTGGATCAGCGCAGCCCTGCGGGCGCCGGTGTTGTCGGCGATGTCGAGAATGGAGCGCAGTTGAATCATGGCGTGCCTCCGGGTTTACGGCGTTCAGGGTTGTGGGTTCAGGCCGACGGTGCGTCCGCCGCCGCCGCTTCGGCGGGGCTGGCGGCGGGAGCCGGGGCGGGGGTGAGCTTGGTGGGGACGGTCTGGGCCACATCCTGTTCCGAGATGGCCTGGGCAATGCCGGTCTTGGCAGCCTCGACCACGCGCACCAGCCGCCAGCGTTTCAGCCGGCTGAGCGGGCGGGTCTCCATGACCTCGACCTGGTCGCCAACCTTCGCCTCGTTCTTTTCGTCATGCACGTGCACGACGGTCTGGCGGTTGATGACCTTCTGGTACTTCGCATGCGGGGTCCGGAAGGGAACCGTGACCTTGATGGACTTGTCGCCCATGCGGCTGGTGACGAAGCCGACGAAGGTCTTGCGCTTGTTGCGGGTGGGAGCGGACATGTTGAGAATCGGTTGAAAAGGATCAGGCGACCGGGGCGGGAGTCTGCTTCTTGGCGTGCAGGATGGTTTCCAGACGGGCCATGTCCTTGCGGTAGGCGTGCAGCAGGTGCGGCTTTTCGATCTGGCCGGTTTGCTTGCGCAGGCGGAGCTGGAGCAGTTGCTCGCGGGTTTCGCGCAGTTTGGATTCGATTTCCGTCTGGGATAGCTCGCGAATCTCTTTCGTCTTCATGGAGGCGGCAGGGGAGAGGGTTGTGGGAGGAGGCAGCGGCTCAATCCGCCGCGTTGTCGCGGGCGATGAAGCGGCACCGAAAGGGGAGCTTGGTGTCGGCGAGGCGGAACGCCTCTTTCGCCACCTTGAGCGGTGTGCCCCCGAGCTCGAACAGCACGACGCCGGGCTTGATCTGGGCGACGTAATACTCGACCGGGCCCTTGCCGTGTCCCATGCGGGTTTCGGCGGGCTTCTTGGTGATCGGCTTGTGCGGGAAGATGCGGATCCAGAGCTTGCCCTTGCGCTTGAGGTGGCGGGAGATGGCCACGCGCGCGGCCTCGATCTGCGCGCCGGTCATGGAGCCGCGCGTCAGGGATTGCAGACCGAATTCGCCGAAAGCCAGCGTGTTGCCGCGCTTGGCATTGCCGGCGTTGCTGCCTTTCTGCATCTTGCGGTATTTGGTTCGGGCGGGGGCGAGAGAGGCCATGGGATTTCAGCTTTTTGATTTTAGATCTTTGATTTCCCGGCCTCCCAACCAGTGGAGGAAAATCGGAAATCGAAAATCGCAATTCGTGGTTGGCGTCAGTTGGTCTGGTCGGCTTCCTTTTTGCAGATCCAGCATTTGACGCCGATCTTGCCGTAAAGGGTGTGGGCTTCGGCGAAGCCGTAATCGATGTTCTGGCGGAGGGTGTGCAGCGGGACGCTGCCTTTGCGCTGCCACTCGCGGCGGGCGATTTCGGCCCCGCCCAGACGGCCGGAACATTGGATGCGGATTCCCTGGGCGCCGAGCGTCATGGCCATCTCGACGGCCTTTTTCATGGCGCGACGGAAGGCAATGCGGCGCTCGAGCTGGAGGGCGACATTCTCCGCGACCAGCTGCGCTTCGATCTCAGGCTTCTTGACCTCCTGGATGTCGAGGAGGATTTCCTTGCCGGTGAGCTTCGCGAGCTCGTCCTTGATCTTCTCGATCTCCTGGCCCTTGCGCCCGATGACGATGCCCGGGCGGGCGGTGAAGATCTTGACCCGAACCCGGTTGGAGGCCCGCTCGATGAAGATGCGCGGCACCGAGGCCTGCTTGAGCTTCTCCATGAGCTTGGTGCGGATGATCTGGTCTTCGAGGAGCAGACCGGGGAAATCCTTCTTGTTCGCAAACCAGCGCGACTGCCAGTTGTGATTAGCGGCAAGGCGGAAACCGATGGGATGTGTCTTCTGACCCATAGAGAGAAAGGTTGACCGAGGCGGGCGTGGCTGAGCGGGGTTAGTTCTGCTTCGCCTCGTCGGAGAGGACGATGCGGATGTGCGACAGTTTCTTGACGCGCGGCATGGCGGTGCCGCGGGGACCGGCCTTGAACCGGCGGAGGCTGGAACCGTTTTCCACCAGCGCGCGGTGGACCGTCAGCTGGTCCGCCGTGAGATTGACCTTCGGATTATTCTCCGCGTTGGCGATCGCGCTTTTCAGCGTCTTGAGCAGGAGGCGGGCGGATTTGCGCGGGATCAGCGCAAGCAGATCGACGGCCGCGGGAACTTTGCGCCCCTGGATCTGACGGGCGACTTCGCGCACCTTTTTCGGCGACATGCGCGTGTTTCGGGTAAGGGCTTGGACTTCCATGGTGGTCTTGCGGTTGGGCGGTGGGGCGAACTCAGATCTCCTTGCGGGTCATGCCGCCGTGGGCCTTGAAGATTCGGGTCGGAGAGAATTCGCCGAGTTTGTGGCCAACCATGTTCTCGGTCACATAGACGGCGACGAACGCCTTGCCGTTGTGGACGTTGAAGGTGTGGCCGACAAAGTCGGGCGTGATCGTCGAGCGGCGGGACCAGGTTTGGATGGGCTTGCGCGAGCTGGCCTTGGCGGCCTTCTCGATCTTGGCCATCAGACTGGGGTCGACGAAGAAACCTTTCTTGATTGAACGAGCCATGGTGGGAAACGGAGGAGGGTTGAGGCGCCGGGCGCCAGAGGGGTTCTATTTCTTGCCGCGGGGCGGGCGGCCGTTCTTGCGGATGAGGATGAGGCTGTTGGAACGCTGGGAGCGCCGGCGGGTGGGGAAGCCCTTGGCCAGCTGGCCCCAGGGAGAGACGACCTGCTGCCGGCCGCCACCGCCCTTGGATTTGCCCTGGCCGCCGCCATTGGGATGGTCGACCGGATTCATGGCCATGCCGCGGACGCGCGGGCGACGGCCCAGCCAGCGGTTGCGACCGGCCTTGCCCAGCGATTCGTTGATGTGCTCGGCATTGCCGACTTCACCGATCGTCGCCCGGCACTTGGCGTTGACGAGGCGCATTTCCCCCGAGGGCAGCTTGAGTTGCGCGTTGCCGTTCTCCACCCCCACGAGTTCCAGGCCGGCGCCGGCGGCGCGGGCGATCTGGGCGCCGCGGCCGGGAATCAGCTCGACCGCGTGCACGCGGGTGGAGGGCGGAATCGTCTCCAGCGGATAGGCGTCGCCGGGACGGTACTCGTTGTTCTCGCATTTGGCGGCACTGATGACCGTCGCGCCCACCTTCAGCCCGTTGGGCGCCAGGATGTAGTTCTTGGTGCCATCGGCATAAACGATGAGGGCGATGAGCGCGGTGCGGTTGGGATCGTACTCGATCGCCGCCACCTTCGCGCGCGCGTCGATCTTGGCGCGCTTGAAGTCGATGATGCGGTAAAGCTGCTTGTGCCCGCCCCCGCGGCGGCGGGACGTGAGGCGGCCGTAGCAGTTGCGGCCTCCGGTCTTGTGCTTGTGCTCGGTCAGGCCGCGTTCGGGGCGCTTGTCGACGATCTCGTCCGGGCGGTTCAGCGCGGTGTAGCGGAGTGACGGGGTGAGCGGGCGGAAGGTTTTGAGTGGCATGGCGGCAACCAGTGAGAGTGAAGGTGAGGGTGAAAGTGAGGGGAAAAGTGAGGGTGGAAACGGGTGACAGCTGCAGGTGTCTTAGCCCTGGCTTTTCACTCCTTGGAACTTGGTAGGTGGAACTTGGAACCTCGGCTTCAAACCAGCTCGATCTTATCGCCCTCCTTGAGGGTCACGATGGCCTTCTTGTAATCCGAGCCCCGGCTGGGCTGGCCGCGGCGGCTGCGCTTGTTCTTGCCGCGGATATTCTGGATGTTCACGCGCGTGACCGTAACCTTGAAGGTCTGTTCAACGGCCTCGCGCACGGTGTACTTGGTGGCGCTCGGCGCGACTTCAAAGGTGTACTGGCTGTATTCGGCGGAGAGCTTGTTGGACTTCTCCGTCATGCGCATTTGGTTCAGCACTTTTTCGGCGTTAATCATCAGTTGCCTCCGTTGGCCGCGCTTGCGCGGGCGATGATCTTTTCCAGGGCCTTGGTCGAAACCAGGATTTTCCGGTTTTGGCAGAGATCGAGCGTGTTGAGCTTGATGGCCTCCTGCATGGTGATGCGATTCAGGTTGCGCGCCGCCCGGCGCATCTCGGGCGCGAAGGGATCGTCGACGATGAGCACCTTTCCCTTGGGCGCGATGCGGGTGAGAATCTGGGAGATGACCTTGGTCTTGACCGGGTTGACTTCGAAGGCCTCGATCAGGTCGATGTCCCCGGCCACGGCGCGGTCGAACAGCGCGCGGCCGAACGCCAGCGCCTTCACCTTGGCATTGATCTTCTTCGTATAGTCGCGCGGCTGGGGGCCAAACACGACGCCGCCACCCGGCCAGAGCGGTGAGCGGGTGGAGCCGGCGCGGGCGCGGCCGGTGCCTTTCTGCCGCCAGGGCTTCTTGCCGCCGCCGCGAACCTCGCCGCGTCGCTTGGTTGAATGCGTGCCGAGCCGGGCGTTGGCCTGGTGGGCCACCACGACCTCTTTGACGGCTTGCACTCCCTTGTTGCCCTCGAAGGCGGGAATGTCGAATTCGGCTTCACGGCTGGTCGCGCCGTCAGGACTGTAGATTTTGAACTTCATGGCTGCGGAATCTCCGGTTCTTTATTTCGCGGCCTTGGGCTGGCCCTTGATGGCGGAGCGGACAATGACATCGTCGCCGTTCGCCCCGGGAATCGCGCCCTTCACGAGCAGAAGATTCTTCTCCGGCAGCACCTTCACTACCCGCAGGTTCTGCATCGTACAGTGATCGGAGCCCAGGTGACCCGGCATCGACTGGTTTTTCCACGAGCGCCCGGGGGTCTGGCGCATGCCGATCGAACCGATCCGGCGGTGGAACATCGAACCATGGGCCGCGGGACCGCCCTGCACATGGTGCTTCTTGACGACGCCCTGGAAGCTCTTGCCCTTCGAGACGCCGATGACATCGACGAACTGGCCCTCCTGGAAGGCCGTGACCGTGACGACATCACCCGGCTTGACGGCGGGCGCCTCCGCGAGGCGGACTTCGCCCAATTTGCGGGGAGCGTCGGCCAGCCCGGCCTTCCTGGCGTGATTGAGCTCGGCCTTGCTGGCGTTTTTCTGCTTCTTCTTGGAGAAGCCTAGCTGCACGGCATTGTAGCCGTCAGATTCTACGGTCTTGACCTGCACAACCGGGCAGGGACCGGCTTCGACCACGGTGACGGGGATCAGGACGTTTTGCGCGTCGTAGATCTGCGTCATCCCGATCTTCTTGCCTAAAAGGGTAGCGATCATGGGCTAAGCGGTAGGTGGAGGGTTCCGTTTCGTGAGACCTACATTAGCATTACCGGCGGTAAGCCCGCGGGCGTGCTGCTAACTGTCTGTCAGAAAAATGGATACGTTAAACGTTGATCGTAATGTCGACGCCGGATGGCAGGTTCAGTTTCTTGAGCTCATCAACCGTTTGGGCGGTCGGCTCTATGATATCGATGAGTCGTTTGTGCGTGCGCGTCTCAAACTGCTCCATGGATTTCTTGTCCACGTGGGGAGAGCGGTTGACGGAGAGTTTTTCGATGTTCGTCGGCAGCGGGATCGGTCCGGAAACGCGGGCGCCGGAGCGCTTCGCCGTTTCGACGATTTCCGAAGCCGATTGGTCAATGACTCGATAGTCAAAACCTTGAAGCTTGATGCGAATTCGCTGGCCTTTCATACGGTTCAAGAAATCGGGGTTTAGGTGCGGGCAGGCGCCCGGGTGGAGGATTCGACGATCTTGGTGAGCAGTTGGGCCGGAACCTGGTCAAAATGCGATGGTTCCATCGAATACGAGGCGCGGCCCTTGGAAAGGGAACGGATGTCAGTAGCGTAGCCGAACATGGTCTCGAGCGGAACCAGGGCGGTGATGATGCAGGCGCCCTCTCGCTGTTCGATGCCCTGAATGTGGCCGCGCCGGCGGTTGATGTCGCCGAGCAGGTCCCCCTGGTATTCCTCCGGAACCGTCACCTCCACCTTCATGATCGGCTCCAAAAGGATCGGCCGGGCTTTTGCCATGGCATGCTTGAAGGCAAAAATCCCGGCCATCCGGAAGGCGAGTTCCGACGAGTCAACCTCGTGGAACGAACCATCGATGATCGTGGCTTTGAAATCGATGACGGGAAAACCGGCGACGACGCCATTATTGGCGGCTTCAAGTATGCCTTCGGTGATGGGCTTGATGTATTCCTTTGGAACCACGCCGCCCACGATCTCGTTGATCACCTCGGCGCCCTTGCCCTTCACGTTCGGTTCGAGCTTGATCACGGCGTGACCGTACTGGCCACGGCCGCCCGACTGGCGGATGAATTTGCCCTCGCCCTCGGCGTGCCCGGTGATGCTCTCGCGATAGGCAATCTGCGGCTTGCCGGCGTCGGCCTCGACCTTGAATTCGCGGAACATGCGGTCGCGGATGATCTCCAGGTGGAGTTCGCCCATCCCCGCGATGATCACCTGGCCCGTATCGGTGTCGGTAAACGTTCGGAAGGTCGGATCCTCGGCGGACAGGCGTTGGAGGGCGGCCCCCATTTTTTCCTGGTCGGCCTTTGATTTCGGCTCGATGGACATCGAGATGACCGGCTCGGGGAAGGTCGGGGGTTCCAGCCGGATGTCCGCCTCGTCGTCGCACAAGGTGTCCCCGGTGATGGCATCTTTCACGCCGATCACGGCGCAGATGTCGCCGGCGTACGCGACGTCGATCTCTTCCTTGTCCATCGCGCGCATCAGCAGCAGGCGCGAAATCCGCTCGTTGCGGCGGGTGCGGGGATTATAGACCGACTGGCCGCGGCCCAGCTTGCCTTGGTAGACCCGGGCAAACACGAGGCGGCCGACAAAAGGATCGCTCCACAGCTTGAACGCCAGGGCCACCGTCTTTCCACGGTCATCAGCCGTCGTGTGGGACTCCTGCCCGTCGGTCGTCTGCCCTCTGGTGGGCGGGAGGTCGAGCGGGTTGGGCAGATAGTTGACGACGCAGTCGAGCAGGCGCTGGACGCCCTTTTTCTTGAAGGCGGAACCGGGAATGACTCCCGAGAACTTGAGCGAGACGGTCGCCTTGCGAATGCCGATCATCAGCTCGTTGACGCCGATTTCGACTCCTTCGAGGTATTTGTGGGCGATCTCGTCATCGCAGTCCGCCACGGCCTCAATCAATTTTTCACGGTATTTTTTCGCGTCGGCCAGCATTCCTGCCGGGATTTCCCCGATTTTCGGGATCAGCCCGAGCGGATCCGCCGGGTCTTCCTCGAAGAAATAGGCCTTCATCTGCACCAAGTCCACCAGGCCCGAGAAATTCTCCTCCGCGCCAATCGGCAGAAACAGCGGATGTGCGTTGGCGCCCAACTTCTTGCGCATTTCATCGACGCAGGCGTAGAAATTCGCGCCGACACGGTCCATCTTGTTGATGAACGCGAGGCGCGGAACGCGGTATTTGTTGGCCTGCCGCCAGACCGTCTCGGATTGCGGCTGCACCCGGCCAACCGCACAGAATACGGCGACCGCGCCATCGAGGACCCGGAGCGAACGTTCGACTTCAGCGGTGAAGTCAACGTGTCCCGGCGTGTCGATAATGTTGATGCGGTGCTTGATCGGCGTGAACGGACCAACGGAGGGAATCCACGCGCAAGAAATGGCCGCGGCGGTGATGGTGATGCCGCGCTCGCGCTCCTGTTCCATCCAGTCGGTGACGGTCGTGCCCTCATGGACCTCGCCCATCTTGTGGACGGCCCCGGAGTAATAGAGAATGCGCTCGGTGGTGGTCGTTTTGCCGGCGTCGATATGCGCGGCAATGCCGATGTTGCGGGTCCACTCCATGGGCGCAGGGCGCTGCGGAGCGTTGGCCGGCGACAGGTTCGCCTTGTCGGTAACAATTTGAAGAGAAACGGACATGCGGGCGGCGGCTGGCTACCAGCGAAGGTGGGCGAAGGCGCGATTGGCCTGGGCCATCTTGTGGGTGTCTTCCTTCTTCTTCACGACACTCCCGGTGTTATTATATGCGTCGACGATCTCGGCGGCCAGCGCTTCCGGCATCGGCATGCCCTTGCGGTCGGCCGCCGCCGTCACGATCCAGCGCAGAGCGAGGCTCTCCTGGCGCTCATAGGAAATCTCCACCGGCACTTGGTAGGTCGCGCCACCCACGCGGCGGCTCTTGACCTCGAGGCGTGGCCGGGCGTTCTCCAGCGCCCCTATCATCAGATCCACCGGATCGCCCTTCCCGAGCTTCTCGCTCACCCGCTCAAATGCGCCGTAAACAATGCGCTGGGCCAGGCTCTTCTTGCCTCGCTCCATGATGACGTTGATCAGGTGCGCGACCAGCGGGCTGCTGTAACGGATGTCCGGAATGGTCTCCCGCTTTACTGCTCTGTGACGGCGTGACATGATTCGGTGCTCTCCTCGTAAAGGTTAGGCCTTCTTGACTTCCTTGGGACGTTTGACGCCGTATTTGGAGCGGCTGCGGCGACGCTTCTCGACGCCGGTCGCGTCGAGCGTGCCGCGCACAATATGATAACGGACGCCTGGCAGATCCTTCACGCGGCCTCCGCGAACCAGCACGATCGAGTGTTCCTGCAGGTTGTGCCCCTCGTCGGGAATGTACGAAATCACCTCATAACCGTTCGTGAGGCGCACCTTGGCGACCTTGCGGATGGCGGAGTTGGGCTTTTTCGGCGTGCGCGTCATGACTTGAACACAGACGCCACGGCGGAATGGATTGCCCTGCAGCGCCGGCGCCTTGGACTTGGCGCGGATCCGGCGGCGGCCCTTCCTCACGAGCTGGTTGATGGTTGGCATATAGAGACTTGAAATTGGCGGAGATTTAGAGGGAAAAGTCGCGAACGCTACCAGAGGGGTCACCTGCAGCAAGCGTTTTTGCGAAAAAAAAGACGGTTCGCGAAATTTGGGATTCGGTCCCCAGACTCGCGGTCCGAAAAGCGTCCTTCAGCCGGAGCCGAAAACGCGCGGGCGTTGAGAGAGAAAAAGGATGGTTAGAAAAACATGTCTGCCTGTCGCAACGCAAGGCCAAAGTTTCAGGACCGGATCGAGGTGGAATATTGGGGCAACTGGAACGTCCGCAGCGCCCCGGTTCGGCTGGTCCCGGTTCCTCGATCTCCCGGTTCTGGGCAAAAAAAGCGCCCGGCCGGTAAAGGCCGGGCGCAAAGCACCAGGAGCTAGGCTCAACTGGTGCTTTTTTGGCGGGAGGGATTAGGAGGATCGTGGGGAGCGGTGAAAATGACAAGGTTTTTTTAGGTGAAAATTTCAGGCGGGGCCGGGCAGGTTTCCCTATTGCCATTTTCTTCGATGTTGCCTCGCTGCCAACGTTCCCTCCATAACTTCACATGGCACAGACAATCGCCGTCATTGATTTTGGCTCCCAATACACCCAGGTGATCGCGCGCCGGATCCGGGAGTGCCAGGTTTACTCGAAGATCTACCACTTCACGACGCCGGCGGCGCAGTTCCGGCAGGACGGCGTGATCGGCATCATCCTCTCGGGCGGCCCGAGCAGCGTGTTCGCGGCCGACGCTCCGCTGCCTGATCGCGGGATTTTTGAACTCGGCGTGCCGGTTCTCGGAATCTGCTACGGCATCCAGCTGTTCGGCCACCTGCTCGGCGGCACCACGGCCAAGAGCGACCACCGCGAGTACGGTCACGGCACCCTGGCTATCAAGCGTCCGGGCCGCCTCTTCGCCGGTCTCCCGCGCAAGCTCCGCGTCTGGAATTCCCACGGCGACCGCGTCATCAAGCTGCCGCCTGGTTTCCAGGCGATCGGGGTCACCGAAAACTCGCCGTTCGCGGCCATCGAGGATCGGAAGCGCAATTTCTACGGGATCCAGTTTCATCCCGAGGTGTTCCACACCGAGCGGGGCGTCGAGGTGATCCGCAACTTCCTCGTCGGCGTCTGCGGCGCGCGCCAGGACTGGTCGATGAAGAACTTTGTGGCGCAGACGGTGGCGGAGATCCGCGCAACGGTGGGTTCGGGCCGGGTCATTCTCGGCCTCAGCGGCGGGGTGGATTCATCGGTGGCCGCCGCCCTCATCCACCAGGCGGTCGGCCGCCAGCTCACCTGCGTGTTTGTGGACAACGGATTGTTGCGCCAGGGCGAGCGCGCGGCCGTGGTCGATCTCTACAACGAGCATTTTCACATTGATCTGCGCGTGGCGGACGCCGCCAGCCTGTTTCTCCGGCGGCTGAAAGGGATCACCGACCCCGAGCGGAAACGCAAGATCATCGGCCGGACGTTCATCGAGGTGTTCGAGCGTTCGCTGAAGTCGATCGGCCGCGCGGATTTTCTGGCCCAGGGCACGCTCTATCCGGATGTCATCGAGAGCGTCGCCATCGGCAACAATCCCGCCGCGCTGATCAAGAGCCACCACAACGTCGGCGGTCTGCCGGCCCGGATGCGCCTCCGCCTGATCGAGCCGTTGCGCGAGTTGTTCAAGGATGAGGTGCGCGTCGTGGGAGCGCAGCTGGGGCTGCCGCGCGAGGTGGTCTGGCGGCAGCCGTTCCCGGGGCCGGGCCTGGGCGTGCGCGTGGTCGGGGCGATCACCCCCGACCGGCTGGAGATCCTGCGCCGCGCGGATGCCATTCTGCAGGAGGAGATGATGCAGTCGGGCTGGTACTGGAAGGTCTGGCAGTCCTTCTGCGTGTTCCTGCCGGTGAAATCCGTCGGGTGGTCGGCGACGAGCGCAATTATGCCTGGGTGATTGGCGTGCGGGTCGTCGAAAGCTTGGATGCGATGACGGCGGACTGGACCCGCCTGCCTTACGAACTGCTGCAGCGCATCTCCAGCCGCATTACGAACGAGGTGCGCGGAGTCAGCCGCGTCGTGCTGGACATCAGTTCCAAACCGCCCGCCACCATCGAATGGGAATAGAGGTTTCCGTTGCGGATCCCGGTTTCGCTGGCTAGGTTCGCTCCCTGAACAGTTTTACCCTGATGAAGCACTCGGCGACTCTGACCGGCATTCTCCTCCTGCTGGGCATCGTTGGGCTGGGGAGTGCCCAGCCTGCGTCCGCCCCGACTGTCAGCGATATGATCGCCAGGGCGCGGGCCTATCTCGGCGGCGAGGCGGCGCTGGCCGCGGTTCACTCGGTGCATTTCAGCGGAACCTTGGAGACCGGCGACGCAACCCCGGCCGGGGCTAAACCGGAAAAATTGGGCGTCGAGATCATCTTTCAGAAGCCGTACCAGCAGCGGATCGTCGTCACTGGAGCCGGGTCGGTCGAAACAACGGCGCTCGACGGATCCACCGCCTGGGAGGGAAAGCAGGAGAGTCGCGACCGCAATCGCTGGCAGCTCAATGTGCTCCGTCCGGATCAGGTCAAGCAGCTGCAGGCGAATACCTGGGAGAATCTGAATTTCTACCAGGGCATCGAACAGCGCGGGGGCACGGTTGCCGCCCTTGGTTCCGCCTCGGTTGATGGACAGCCGGCCGCCAAGCTGGTCTTCACGCATGACGCGGAAATCGTGTACTACCACTATTTTGATCCCGGTAGCGGCAAACTTCTCCTGACCGAGACTGCCCAAGGCCTGAGCATCAGGGAGGAGGGCGAAATTGTCGCCGGCGGGGTGCGCTTTCCGCGAAAGGTCATCCAAACGACGAAAAGTCTCGACAGCCATGGCCAGCCGGTGGAACAGAAACTGATTCTGTCCTTCGACAAGATCACGCTCAATGAGACGTTTCCCGAGAGCGATTTTGACCTGCCTCTGGTGAGCTCCTCGAATCAGGATCCGGCAGAACCAGGCAGCCCGGCGCCGGTGGGGGAATCTCCGAATCCGCCGCCGGCTTCCGGACCGGCTGGAAAATGATGCCGGCGGGGAATCCCGGCCGGCCGGGAGGCAAACTTGGCGGGGCAGAGATTACCGCGCTGCCCTCTGGCCAGGACTGCCCGTTCTGGATGACCGATTCCGAGAACACGATTGCCGTCAGCGCCCCAGTGCTCAAAGTTGAAACCACATCGGGTCATTCCGCGTCCCCTTCAAGTCAGACTGGCCCAGGGCGAACCCCCTGCGAGTTTCACGGTCGATGTGGAGCACAAAGGCAGGGCAGTCCGCCGCCAGGGCCCAGCCATTCTTTCCAGCCGATAGATTCACCAACCCAAAACCCTCGAATCGGTCCTCTTATGTCGTCGCGACGATTGCCAACTTGGTCTGCCATCCGAGCGGGATGGCTCCTGCTTCCCGTTTTGGCGCTCCCCATCCAGGTCAGCGCGCAAAATGTTGCCAACGTGAGTGTCAATGCGGCGCAAACCGTCCGCACCGTCAACAGCCGCCATTTCGGCGCCAATGCTGTCATTTGGGATCCGGAGACAGCAGCGTCCCAGACGGTGACTCTCATGCAGGCGGCGGGCCTGGGGATCTTTCGCATCCCCGGCGGCTCCGCTTCCGACGCCTACGATTGGAGCACCAACAAGGGTTATTCAGCCCCGGGTGTATTGAACACGTGGACATGGTCAGCCGGGCTTGACCAATTCCTTCAGCTCATCACCGGCGCCGGCGCCCAGGCATTCATCACGACCAACTACGGCTCCGGAACCCCGCAGCAGGCGGCGGCCTGGGTCGCCTATACCAACTCCCCCTCCACACAGTTGGGATCGCCATCCGACGTCACGCTCGGCGTCGATACTTATGGCGTCGACTGGAAGACGGCGGGTTACTGGTCCAACTTGCGCGCCTCCACGCCGCTGGCGACGGACGACGGCCATAATTTTCTCCGCCTGGGACGGGCGGCTCCCTTCGGTCTGAAATATTGGGAAATTGGCAACGAGTGCTATGGCTCCTGGGAGACGGACTACCACGCCGCGCAATGGGATCCGGTCACTTATGCAACGGTGGCCGCGAGCTATATGGCGATAATGAAGCAGGTCGATCCGACCATCAAGATCGGCGCCGTCGCGGAGGTCAGCGAGGACGCGCTCGATTCAAAATCGCCTGTTCACACGGTCACCAACCCGGTCACGCTCGTCACCCACCACGGCTGGACGCCGGTGATGCTCACCACCTTCAAGGGTCTCGGCGTGACGCCGGACTTCCTCATCTATCACCGGTATGAACAGGCACCAGGGGCCGAGGACGACAATACTCTCCTGATGGCGCCCGAAATGGGGGCTGGCTCGTCCGGCCAATCCTGGGCCGCGGATGCCGCGGGATTGCGGGCGGAACTTAACGACTATCTCGGCATTGCGACCGCGGCCAATGTCGAGTTGGACATCACGGAGAACAATTCGGTCTACACCAATCCTGGCAAGCAATCGACGAGCCTGGTCAACGGGCTCTACTTGGCCGACAGCCTGGCGAATGTGCTCCAGACCGAATTCAACGGCTTCGTCTGGTGGGACCTCCGCAATGGCGAGGACAACACGCAGAACAACAGCAGTCTTCTTTACGGGTGGCGCCTCTACGGGGACTACGGCCTTCTGGCCACGCCTTCCGGGCAGTCATGGGGGGACCCTTCCTACTTTGATGGTTACCCCAGCTATTACACGATGAAGCTGATGTCGCTTTTCGTGCGTGGTGGCGACACCGTCGTGCAGGCGAGCAGCGACACCACGCTGCTCCCGGCCTACGCCGCGCTGCGCGCCGATGGATCGCTGAGTCTGCTGGTGATCAACAAGAGCCCGACCAACACCTACGCCGCCAACGTCAGCCTCAAGTCCTTCGTGCCGCTCCCAACTGCGACGGTGTATTCCTACGGGATTCCGCAGGACACCGCCGCGGAAACCGGCAGTGGATCCGCTGACATTGCGACGTCCAGTCTCGGCAATGCGGGAACGACGTTCTCCGTCTCGGTTGCTCCTTACTCCGCAACGGTGATTTCTCTGCAGGAAGTCCCGCCGACGATTTCGGCCCAGCCCGTCAGCCAAACGGCAACTGCCGGGCAAAACGTCGTGTTTTCCGTGACCGCCGGCCCCGCGCCGACGTATCAGTGGCAGCGCGAGGCCGCCGGCACCGCGACCTGGACGAATCTGAGCGACAATGGCACCTACAGCGGTTCCCTCACGGCCTCGTTGACCGTGAATTCGGTCGGTGCCGGGATGAATGGCGATTCGTTCCAGTGCGTGGTCACCAACTCCGCTGGCTCGGTCACCACCACGCCGGCGGCTTTGGTCGTCGAGGCGCCGCTCGCCGTGGTCACCTTTGCCGGTCAGGCTGGAACCAGCGGCCATTCTGATGGCACCGGTTCCGCCGCCCAATTCAACATGCTGGCCGACATCGCGGTTGACAGCTCCAGCAATGCCTACGTGGCCGATACCGGCAACGACACCGTGCGGATGATCACGCCGGCCGGAGTTGTGACGACTCTCGCCGGCCAGGCCGGCGTCAGCGGGAGCAGCGATGGATCCGGTTCGGCGCTGTTTAACCATCCCGCGGGAATCGCGGTCGATGGCGGCGGCAACGCTTACATTGCCGACACCAACAATAACACCATTCGCAAGCTGGTCATTGCGAGCGGAGCCGTGACCACCCTGGCTGGCCAGGCTGGCGTCAGCGGCAGCGCCAACGGCACCGGAACCGCGGCCACCTTCAACGGCCCCTCCGGCATCACCGTCGATACCACTGGAAATATTTACGTCTCCGACACCCTCAATCACACGATCCGTGAGGTCACGGCGGCGGGCGTCGTCACCACAATCGCCGGCACGGCGGGAATGAGCGGCTTCACTGACGCCACCGGTTCCGCCGCACAGTTCCACGGGCCGCAGGGATTGGCCTTGGATGCTTCGGGCGATCTCTTCGTGGCCGACACCAACAACAACGCCATCCGCAAGTTGGTCCTCGCCACTGGCGCCGTCACTACCGTTGCCGGCCAAAGCGGTGTTGCCGGCAGCACGGACGGAGCCAACAGCCAGGCCCAGTTCCATTATCCCACGAGCGTTGCCGTCGATCTCTTTGGTGATCTTTACGTCGTGGACACCGACAACCATACGTTGCGCAAGATCGCTTCCAATGGCGCGGTCAGCACCCTGGCCGGTGTGGCCGGATCCAGTGGGGCCGCCGACGGGATCGGTACCGCCGTCCGCTTTGATTTTCCAACCGGCGTTGCGGCGCAAGCCAGTGCTGCGATTCCTGCGGCGGGACTTCTGCCTGGACCAGTGAGCCCGGCCGTGGTCTTCGTTGCAGATACGAACAACGACACGATCCGGCTGGCGGTCACGCCTGTGGCGCCGGCAATTGTAAGCCAGCCGCAGAGTCAGACCGTCACGGCTGGGGCAAATGTCACCTTTACTGTTGTGACCACCGGCAGCCCAGCGCCGACCTACCAATGGTACCTGGGTGGCGGCGCCATCAGTGGGGCTACCAGTGGCACGCTTACCCTGAACAACGTAACTACTGCGAATGAGGGTGGCTATACTGTCAACGTCACGAACAGCTCTGGCACAGTGAGCAGCGCTTCGGCCACGTTGACGGTCAATGCCGTCAGTCCTCCGCCTTCCGGCGGCGGTGGCGGCGGCGGTGGCGGCGGCGCGCCGAGCGTCTGGTTCTACGGAGTGCTAAGCCTGCTCGCGCTTGCCCGCCGGATGCTGCGACGGAATTAGCCGCGAAAATCCCCGTGCGGCTGAGGCCGCCCTTTCGGCGAGCTCAGCCGCTCGACCGGCTCAGGACCCCGAGCCGACCAAGGGGTTGCACCCATTTCCGCGACCCGCGAATGAACGTGGCACCGCCCGCCACTCGTTGCTCGACTCCAGATACAATGTTCGCGTTGTCGGCGGCCTCGCGGAGGAGGGGCCGGGGTCGGCTACTCCGGCTGCGGGTTTCTGCCCGTTCCGGGCAAGACAAGAGTCTGCCGATTTGTTCGGCGGTCTGCCTCTGCCAAACGCATTGGGTCCCCTCCGCTTCCGGTCAGGGTTTGTCACTAACCTTTAGATACAATTGCTCGCGGCCGTAGTAGCCGCTGTTGTAAAAAAGCGCGGCGCGCCCATCCGGCAGAAGGTGGATGAACTGCCGCCACAGGTTGTAACCTTCCCCCGCGTCCAGCGCCTCCTTGGGAATGTCTTTGACCCACTCAATCGGCGCGGGCGCAAAATGCCAGCCCAGCACCGGCCATTCCTCGTCGCACCAGGCAAAACCGCCGAGGCTCGGTGGCGGCTCCTCGGTCCAGACGGCTTTTTTTCCGGGATCAGGCGCCGTGGGGGAGGCGTTCACAACGGCGACCCAGCGGTGTTCGGCGCCGCGCAAGAGCTGCAGGCCGCCGACCCAGCCCGAAGCCCAATGCCCGGCCTGCTGGCAGGGTTCGAGGATCACGCCGCGCTTTGTCGCCACCTTCTCGCCCAGCTTTTGCGTCGCGACCGCCTGCGCGGAACCGAATGGACTGATCTGGCGCGACTGCGCGGCTTGCGGATAGCCCATGTAAAAATACAGGAATTCCTTCCGCTCGGAGAAATAGTAGCCGGTCACCGCGTCCGTGTGCTTGGCGTCAAAATCGCTCTCCGCGCCGGGCGGGATGATCGCCTCGGTCTCGAACGTCCACGGTCCGGCGAGCTTTTCGGACCACGCGCGCTGGACCTGCTTATGGCCGCCCGTCACGCTCACCACGAGCAGGCAATAACGGCCGTCAATCTTCGCCGCCCGGTTCGGATGGTCCGGATCCATCACGATGAACGGCTTGTGGAATCCGCCCACTGCCTGCGGGTTCGCGACGGGCAGGGGACCTTCAAATCTCCACTGTCCCGGCCCGACATCGTCACGATTCAAGCAGACGGCCTGGGCGTGCCCCGGCGGGTAATAGAAGAGGACCATGCGCCAGCCATTGATTGCCTCATCCCAAACAATGCACGGATCGCCGCTGAGACCGGAGTCCTTCCCGTCCTTCTGTCGCTCCAGCACCACGCCCCGCCGCGTCCAGGAACTCGGGATGGTAAACCCCCGGCGCAGTTCCACGTCTGGCGGGGCGTTTTGGGGAAGGTCCTGGGCGAGGGAAATGCTCGTTCCGAGGCCACTGGCGGCGCCAAGGAGGGAAAACATGAAGCATCCCGCTTGCATAATCGTGCGCATCGTTGGCCAACGTCAAAAACCTGCGGCGCCGGGCGGCGGACCGCCAGGGAGTTCTTTCGGGTGTTGGTCCGGCCCGTTATTGCGCCTTGCTGACGGTGAAATCGACGGTTCCATCCTCGTTTGGAACCAGCGTCACTTGATACACGGCGATCTGGTTGGCCTCGTGCCTGATCGTCCAGCGTTCACTGCCCAGCTTATGGCTGTCGTAGGGGAAAACCACCACGATGCGAACCAGAGTTCTCTCCTTGGCATCCGGATACGCAGCGTCATCCAAACGCTCGAGTCCCCCGACGGCGGTCAGCACATCGTGAAACAAGGTGTCGCTGGTGACCGACTGCCTTCGCACCTCGGGCGTATAGGTGATCGTCCTGGAGCCTGCGAGGGTTGCGCAACCGGCGAGCGTGATGAGGAATAGGATTAGCGGCAGTATTTTCATGGGAATTGGGGTCGTGTGGCAGCGTGGAAAGCTGCATTAATGATGGGTTTGTCGAAAGACGCAATGATCCGCAGCCACGGCTGGCGGGCCGTCAGCCCTGCAGCAGACGCGACAGACGCAGACCTCGGATCCGGCGATTGGTTCGCCTCATTTTCTTCTGTAGACATCTCCGCGGTGACCGACCTTCGCCAGGGTAACGATTGAATGGAGATCGTCGATCTCGTAGGCGATTCGGTAGTCTCCCTGTCGAAGGCGGTAGTATTCCAATCCGGATAGTTTGACGCTGGCGGCCGAGCGGGGCTCGTCGCGCAAACTCTCAATCCGGGCCAGAATCTTCTTCAGGTCCTTTTTCGGGATCTTCTCCACATCCTTCCAAACGGAAGGACGAACCTGAAGGTCATATTTGGCCACGGTCTTTGAGCTCCTTGAGAAAATCGTGGTAGGACACCGGCTTCTCACGTCGCCGAGCTTCCAACTCCGTCAGGTCATCGACATCTTCTTCGAGGGCGACCCGCACGGCATCATTGATCAGGTCCGAGACGCTCTTGTCGGCCTCGAACGCCTTGATCCGAAGCGCCCGGTGGAGGTCCTCTTGCAGGTAAACGGTGGCTCTTTTCATGCGGCGACGAGTAACGCCACAACGCTGTGACGTCAAGGCGCTATGGTTTCTGGTGGCGACGCTACCGACCTGCGATGAGGCGGGCGGGCGCGACTCGTGCGCACGCACGAGGCGTGACCGACGGCCGAATTGGCAGCGATGGCTGGTGTGTGCCCGGCACGGGAGTGAACTGACGGGGTGAAAGTCCTCGATGCAAGATACCAATGAGAACAAAAGCACTAGACAAAGGCAACTGCGCGGCCGCGAGGCCGGGTGGGAAAGAAGCTGGAGTCAAAGCGACGAGCCCACGAACAGAAACAGGCTGCGAGGCCGGTGACGCGGACGAGCTGGCACCACACAGCGAAGTCCGGGTATCAGCGTCACAGGTAAAGCCTGGGGTTGTGTCGCGAAAGTCACCTCCCTTACCCGGGGAGACCTGTCCGGCATGCCCTGCGGCTGGTGCGCAGAGCGCCGTCACTGGAAACAGCGGCGGTCAACGAGCAGGAGTCAGCAGAGGTCGTAGTAGTGCGGGAAACGAGCCAGGAGTAGGGGTTCACCTCCCGAGGGGTGCGCTGAAAGGCCTGGAGGGTCTCACGCACGCACGAAGGACTGAACTGATCGGGACTGCGGAGACCGCGGTTTCCTTCCAACTGGAATTGGCGCTCAACGTCGATTCTTCGGCGGAGCGGAAGCAAGCGGCGGAGACAGACCGTGGTCAAGGGGAACTATGGGAATGCACACTGAGTCCGGGAAACCTCAACGAAGCGTGGAGGCGGGTGCGTGAAAATGGCGGGGCCGCGGGGATTGACCGGATGTCGGTCGCCGCTTTCCCCGCCTTCTACCGCGCCCACTGGACCAAGGTGCGTGCAAAGTTGCAGGCGGGAACCTATGCGCCGTCGCCAGTGCGACGGACGTTGATTCCCAAGAAAAGCGGCGGCGAGCGTCCGCTGGGTATTCCGACGGTGCTGGACCGGGTGATCCAGCAAGCCCTCGCTCAAGTGCTGGGCGGGGTGTTCGAGGAAACGTTCAGTGAGCACAGCTATGCCTACCGGGCCGGTCGCAATGCACACGATGCACTGCAGGCGGTGCGCGCGGCAGCGGCCGAGGGTTACACCGAGGCCGTGGACTGCGATCTGAAAGGTTTCTTCGATCACGTAGATCATGATCTGCTCATGGCGCAGGTGGCGGCCAGGGTGCGAGACAAACGTGTCCTGCGTCTGATCGGCCGATACCTGCGCGCCGGGGTGGTGATGCCGGATGGCACGCGGGAGCCGACGACCAAGGGAGTTCCCCAGGGCGGACCGCTTTCGCCGCTCATGGCGAACATCGCCCTGACACCGCTCGACCGGGAATTGGAGGGACGCGGCCTGCGCTTCGCGCGCTACGCCGATGATTTTCTGATCCTGGTGAAAAGCCGTCCTCAGGCAGAGCGGGTGATGACAGACGTGGTCGGATTCGTGGAAGGCAAGTTGAAGCTGACGGTTAACACGGCCAAAAGTCGCGTCGACCGGTTGGCGCAGTGCCCCTTCCTGGGCTGTCGCATCGAGCGGAAGCAAATCCGTTGGAGTGCGACCTCCCTGGAGGAATTCCGCGCAAACGTGCGCCGGATGACCAAACGCACATGGGGTGTATCCATGGAACACCGACTCGGGTCGCTGAGCCGTTACGTGCAAGGATGGTTCGGCTACTACCGGATCAGTCGCACGTGGGGCGAGGTGCTGGAGCTGGACAAATGGATTCGCCGTCGCATGCGGCAGTGCTACTGGAAGCAATGGAAACGCGGACCGACGCGACGGCGCATGCTGTTGCGGCTCGGGGCCGCTCGCGAAGACGTCCACTTGGCCTCGCGCAGTCGGAAAGGATGCTGGCGCATGAGCACCAATAGTCTGGTGCAAGGTGCGCTCACGAATGAGTGGCTCGACAGACAAGGCGTGCCCAACCTGCAAGCCTCATGGATCGCCTATCATTACCCGCCCAAGAAGGAGCCGAGCGCGCCAGTCTCGGTGAGATCGCCGGCGAAGTAATCAGATCGGAACCGCCCGGTACGGACCCGTACGCCGGGTGGTGTGGGGGCCGGCGGCTAATCACCGCCGGCTACCCGATTCG
>Ga0074045_10001649_pt1 | contig 21319 bp, 21 predicted proteins | sample BogForMeECP23OM2_FD_94442 | JGI IMG/M metagenome (GOLD analysis project Ga0074045, IMG submission 94442) | Bog forest soil microbial communities from Calvert Island, British Columbia, Canada - Bog Forest MetaG ECP23OM2 | ecosystem: Environmental > Terrestrial > Soil > Wetlands ... | reverse complement strand
TGAAATGGTCGTTCTGCTGCGCCGTAGTCAGTCATCGCAACCACGTTCGCAGCGTATCCTACAATTTCCCAGTTCCTTGATGAGGTTTTCCTAATAAGGACAGAGGATTACCCGCTGATTTACGGCTGCGGTTGGAAGAGCGAGCGAATGGGCAGGAAGCGAGTCGATTCTGTCGAGTTGTCGTTTGGTACCGAATGCGTCTCACGCTGGACCAAAGGAAGACTGGACAGTGGCGTCGTGGACAAAGCCGTATAAATTGCGACTCTGGGCACCGCTCGAAGCCTAGTTCCGCTTGGCCAAATCACACTCAGTAAGACGGTTGACGAACGGTCGATTAGACTCGAAGTTGGGTGACAGGCGTGCGATAGGGAGGGTGGTAATCGCAGTGGCAATCATCGCTCTAATCGTGGTTGCTGCCGTCGTCGCAGATGTTGCGGGGGTCTTCGCGCCCTCGAGCAGCTCCGGCACGTTCAGCACGACTTTCAGCTCGTCGACCACGCAGAGCACCACGGCCACCGCTACCACTTCCAGCACCACGCCAATCTCGATCACATCCACGACCTCGACCACGACGACAAGCTCTCAGCCTGCTTCGAGCACCTCGTCCACATCCACCACATCTTCTTCCTCCTCCGTCACCATCGTCACCGGGCACACCACCTCGGTCACCTCCACCTCGACGTCGCAGCTCCCCTCTATCCTCCTCACGAGCCCCGGGAAGGGCTCGCCGAGTGGGAGCACCACTGCGGGGCTGTTCGGGGAGTCGCTGGCTGTCGGCGGGACCTACCTTGTGGTCGGTGCCCCCAACGAGACCTCAAGCAGCCTTGTGGGGGCCGGAAACGTCTACATCTACAACTCGTCGAGCGGAACCCGCCTCGAGAGTCCGACGAGCCCTGCACCGCAGGAGCTCGGGTCCTTCGGCTGGTCTGTGGCCGTGAGCGGGAACCTTGCGATAGTAGGCGCCCCCGGTGAGAGCGCGAGCGGGAAACTTGCAGCCGGGCATGTCTACATCTACAGTGCGACCACGGGGAAACTGCTGAACACGCTGGCTAGCCCGAACGCCCAGTCGGAGGGGCAGTTCGGGGAGTCCTGGCGACCAGCGGCTCATTGCTCGTCGTCGGGGCGGTCACGGAGAACCCCACCGTTGGATTCGCAGGTCGAGCCTACGTCTACAATGCTACGACAGGCTCCCTCATCGGGTCGCTCCAGTCCCCCAACCCGTCTCTAGAGGGAGAGTTCGGTTCCACCGTCTTTGCCACGCCGAGCTACGTCATTGTCGGGGCGCAGAACGAGACGGCTGGTGGAGCCGCAGGTTCGGGGAGGGTCTACGTCTTCAGCGCCTCGAACCTTGCCCTGGTCAAAACGCTCACGAGTCCTAACGCGGCGGAGGACGGAGAGTTCGGGTTCTCCTTGGCCGGCGCGGGTTCCTTGCTGGTAGTAGGGGCTCCGTTCGAGCCCGTGGCCGGCGAAGCTGAGATAGGGAACGCTTACGTCTACAACACCGCGTCCTGGTCGCTCCTCAAGACCTTCAGCGGGTCAACGGCCACCCAGGAATACGCACCCTACTTCGGTTACGCCGTGGCGGCAGCCAACGGATTCATCGCGGTAGGCGCTCCTTACAACGGCACGGTCGTTACCTCCAGCACAATCACCGGGGGAGCGGTCTACCTGTACAACGCCACCACATTCGCTCTAATTCAGGGGATGACGGCACCGAGCGTATCGAGCGGATACTATAGCTCCGAGTTCGGCTCCGCTATTGCCATCAACTCCGGTACCCTCATCGTGGGAGACCCGGGCGCCATAGAGTTGATCTCGGCTTCACCGGGCTACTCCTTCCCCGGCGACGCGTTCATCTTCAGCGTCGGCTGAGCGGTTCTGTCGAGTTGTCGTTTGGTACCGGATCGTCTCACGCTAGACCAAACGAAGAGTGGATAGTGTCGGATGACCCGTAGTTGGATTCCGGGCGCTCATAGGGTATCCTGTCTCGATGGTTTCCTAGACAGTTCTGTCGCCTCGTAACTGTTCCGCGCCCTCTTGAGAAGCCCTCTCTCGGTCAGATTCTTCAGATATTCAGAGACAGACCTCTCTCCCGCGTCGAGCCCGGCCTCGCCGCAAGAGCGCAAACTTTCGAGCTGCTGCCACCTCATCAGGTGTTTAGGCATCTAAAACGTGGATTTAGAAGCCTAAGACGTCATCAAGAGCGCGAGTTTAGGGTGGCTGGTGTATCAGGATTCCCTCTTTGCTTCCGGTGCCCTTCGCCCTCTTCTTCTTCGTCGGTTTGGCTCGTTTCTTGGCCATTCTTGATCCGGACGCCTTCTGTCGCGCTGACGATTTGTGCGTTTGGCAGTAAGTGAGGGTAGTGCTTCGTTGACGGGTGATTTCCCCTCCCGCTTCATCTCGGGACATGGTTGGATCGTTCTAAACGATAGGACTAACTAGCCTCAGACCTCCATAACGGGCATGAAAAGGTCTCGGAAAGTGATTACCGGAATCGTGGTCTTGGTGATTCTCCTAGCGGGCTACGCGGTCTATGCAATCCCTGTTATTCCCTTTCAACGTGCTGCCTTCTGCTCAAATGGTATCCTGGGCTGCGGTTTCTGCAAAGGGTCTGAATCTATTTCTGCGTGGATGTTCGGTACGGGGGTCAGCAAGACATCAGTGTGCGCGATTCCTTGATTTAGCCTTCTTACTTCCACGTCTTGAATCGGAATCGCCGGCCGTGAAGCACCGTGAAGAATCGCTCGATGGTGAAGCGCTACCTATCAGAGTTAGATTAAAGCTGGGCCTTGGGGGTTGGCGTCGGGACGAATGGATAAACGTCTATATCAGGGCCGTTAAGGCGAACGTGGTCACCGTGAAGCGGGCAACGCAATATGTCCTGGTCATCGTGGTGGTAGCCGTCGTCTTGAGCCTCTTCCTGCTCCCGGTGGTACCCATCTCGGTCGCCTCGGTTGTCACACTGGAATGCAATAATCCCTCTGGGCCAGTCAGCTGTACGTCGTACTATCCCCTTCAGGGAGGGTCCGTCTCGGCGTCGGTGATGTACGCCTACTTTGGTCTCGGCGCGGTCCAAATCCCAGGTTCGAGCGGACACTCATACTGCCTCATGTATGGAAACCCAGGGACGATTTGCGGATACTCGATGCATCGAATGAACGGGTAGGGCGCTTGAATCTGCGGTTCTGAGTCGTTTAGATACCTAAAGGAGTCGGAAGCTTCATTTGTTGATGGTCTTGACTATCTTTGACAGCTTGGACTCGAAGCCCTTGGTCTGCAGGAGGTTGCCTATGACGATGATGTCGGCGCCCGCCTCGGCCGCCTGGCCCGCACGCTCCTCGTCGGTGATGCCCCCGCCTACGATCAAGAGCCCCTGGTAGTGCTTCCTGACTGCGGCGATGGTCTGCGGGAGGACCACCTCGGCCGCGCCGCTGCCCGCCTCGAGATAGAGCGTCCGCATCCCCAGATACTGGGCGGCGAGGGCGTACATGACTGCGATTCGCGGTTTGCCGGCGGGGATGCCCCTCACCTGCCCCACGAAACCTGCGGAGCTCTGCTCGCCGAAGACCAGGTAGCCCATCGGGATGGCCTCGAGGCCGTATCTCTTGACCTGGACCGCCCCTATCGCCTGGGCGCCGATGATGAAGTAGGTATTTGATGAATTCAGGAGGGAACTGAAGAGAATTGCGTCGGCGTGTTGTGATATTCCTGTGATGTTTCCTGGAAACAAGATGACGGGGATTGTGACATTCAGCTTGACTTGTGACACGACGTCGTCGAGCTGCTGCTGGTTGGCGATTGTCGAGCCTCCGACTAGGATCAGGGAGACGCCCGCCTCCTGGGCTCTCCTCGCGACCGACCCCGCCTCTTTCGCTGTGAAGTCTTCCGGATCGATCAGTGCGGCCGCGAGCGTGCCCCGGGCCTTTCTTCGCTGAATGAGGCGAGATTCGGTCTTTCCGGGGCCCAAATCAGCCACCGGTTCTGACGAACTCGTCCACGAATGTGTTGTAGACGTCGATGTCTGGCTTGTCGGTGGCGAACCGGAACTCCCTTCTCAGCCTGCAGCTAGCGTTTCCGCATGCAACGACCGTGATAAAATCATGTGATACATCATCTTCGTGAGACGTGATACGCACCGCGACAACCCCGCACCTCGGGCAACTGAAGACTTTCGGCAGCGCTCGCTTGTTTACTCGGATAACCTTTCTTCTTCTACGGCCCATCTCACTCGTCCATGAGCCTCAACTAGCTTGGTTAAAATGATTTAAGTTTACGAATGGGGTCCTTGGATCTTCAAATCCTATGATTTAGGGAACTATGCAGAATAGTGTAGAATTCTTGGATGATATACGGCTTTTTAGCACATAATAGTTCGATAGGAGAGACGAAAGTTTAATACGAAATCGTATAATCGCTGACTCGAATTTGCTGTCCCCGCTTGATAGATTCTTGGCTGAACGATCTGGCCTTACCAAGACTCAGATACAAACCGTCGAATTGCAGAAAATGGTCATGAAAAACGAAATCAGTGCAACTAAAGCGGCCTCCATGCGAGGTCCGGCGGGGGTTACCCCAGGGGCGTACTACCATACTTTGCTTCAGGCGAAGTCAAACCTAGAAGAGGCGATCTATACCCTGCTCCTTTCCGAGCGGTTTGGGCTCTTGCGACTTGAAGATTTCCGGAGGCTGTTGGAGCTGATATCGAAGACGCCTCGCAGCCTGGACGAAGCGGAGTCTTCAGAGGTGATGACGCTGGTCGACGCTCTGGTGACCCGGATTGTGATGCTATGATGCAAGCTTATATCATGTAGCGTCACAGCCTCTTGTGATTATGAGCCTCCTGGATGATTCCGTGCTCGCGTTCAGCTTTGCAATTTCTGCAGGTTGTGTAGTCGTCTTGTTCACTTTCTTGATGCGGTACCGGAAGCTGACTTCTGACGCGAACAAGTCGTCTCAGCTGGCCAAGAACATCTGGGATGCGATGAACTCGAGGCTCCAGGTGATGGATGCAAGAATCATCGATATGATGGCGAAAGTGGAGATTTCTTCCACCCAGAGTGCTCAAGACAGGAGGGCGCGACCCACCGTTCCCGAAAGACGCCTCCAGCCCATGGTTCCACAACCTCCTCAGGTGGATGTGAGGCTAGTATCACAAGCATCACAAGTTCAAACATCACGCGTTCCCCCTGTCGTCAGGGTCGGTCCGGAGGGTAAGGACGAGATGGAGACGCAGATTCTGGGGTCGCTCGTCGCGGGCCCGCAGACGTCCAATCAGATCAAGGCGGTAATCAATAGGTCGCGGGAGCACACGGCAAGGTTGATGAAAATATTGTATGATAGGGGGCTGGTAATCAGAAATGATCGCAACAGGCCTTACGTCTACGAGATAACCGACGGCGGACGGCGCTACCTGGAAGGCAACTGATCGGTCTGCAGGTAGATCATGCGGTACACCCACGAGTTCCCAAACTTCTGCCTCTTGAGCACGCCCCTTTCTGAAAGCCGAGACAGGTAGGTCGACACGGTGCTGAGACCTATGTGCTCCCCCTGCTGCTCCTCGTAATCCCTCGCTATGTCGGCTGAAGAGAACTCCTTGCCTGCGTAGGCTTCCTCGATTATCTTCTGAAGCTTCCCAAACGTGGTCGAGGCGTCCGCCTCAGGCGCCTTCATCGATGCATCGCCCTCCACGAGCTCCATGAGGTCAAGTATCTTCAGCACTTTCTCTCTGGAGACCCTGCCCTCTACGGCTAGAGTATACCTCGCGCCGTTATCATCCTGAAACTCTACCTTCACCTTCTTCTGCAAGGGAATTGGCCGTCTCTTTTAGCCCGATAAAGCCTATACCAGTGTGAACTTGTGAACGGTTAGCAAACAAACCTTCACCCTCTTGCGATACGGTCCGAGCACTTCACACCCCTTCACACCCGTCAAATCCGAGGTGCCTTGGAGTGGTTCCAGTGGAAACATAGGGGTGCCCCCGGCCTTAGGCCCGTCAATCGCAGGTTGATTCACACCTTACGCCTTGATCTAAGGCTTGGGCCTCTTCTAATGTCACACTGTATCACATTTATTCACTGACAGACCCTCCCACCCCTCTGTTTCCAGTGATTATTAACCGAAGTTAATTCCCACTCCTAGCCGGTGTTTGTTGACTAGACATCACTCACTCTAGTCGATTAGTATTATCTTATACTCAAACCAACCTAGAACGAGCAAATTACATTACATCAAATCATCACTACAACAAACGAGCATTACAGGTTGCAGTGGAAACGACCGGGCGGAGGGCTTATGTAAGCACTGTTTCCACTGTTTGACGATTGAAAGACCAGATTGACGAGATCTTCCAAAGGGCGAAGGAGGGGAAGGCCCTCTTCCAGGACAGGAAGGCCCTGTCTCCAGAATACATCCCCGAGAATCTCCCATTCAGGACCAAGCAAATCTCAGAGATAGCCGAGGTCCTGGCGCCGGCGCTGCACCAATCTAAGCCCTCTAACCTTCTTCTCTACGGAAAGACCGGGACGGGAAAGACGGCAGTCGCAAGACGGGTGGTCCAACGGCTCGCTGACCAATCGAACGGCACCATACAGACCCCCTACGTCAACACGAGAATCGTGGGGACCGAGTACCGGACCTTGAGCGAAATCGCCGCGCAGCTGGGCGTCGAGGTTCCCTTCACAGGCCTCTCGATAGGAGAACTCGTCAGCAGGATATTCAAGGGCATTCAATCAAAGGGCGCCAACGTCGTCCTAGTCCTCGACGAAATCGATTACCTGGTCAACTCGTACAACGACGACATCCTCTACGAATTCACGCGGGCCGGTGAGCGGATCACTCCAGGCTTCCTGAGCCTCATAGGCATCTCAAACAACCTGACGTTCAAGGAAGGGTTGGACCCCCGGGTCCTGAGCAGCTTGGGCGAAGAGGAGCTAGTCTTCCCGCCCTATACCACGGAAGAGCTACGATTAATCCTCTCAGAGAGGGCTGCCGTTGCGTTCAGGCCTGGAGCCGTCCCGGAAGCGACGATCAACCTGTGCGCCGCTCTAGCAGGGTCCGAACACGGCGATGCAAGAAGAGCGGTCGACCTGCTGAGGGTGGCCGGCGAGGTCGCGGAGCGTGAAGGCAAACCGCGCGTGGACGAGGAGTGCCTGCGCAAAGCGTCCGACAAAGTGGAACGCGACAGAATACAGGAGGCCCTCTTCTCGCTCCCCCTACAAAACAAGATAATAATCCTCGCAGCGTCGAAGTTCAGTTCCGGCTCCAACACCGGGGAGCTCTACCTTGCATACACGAACCTAGCTAGGAAATCCGGCGTCGAGGTGCTCACTCAAAGGCGGGTAAGCGGCATCATCGCCGAGCTCGACCTCTTGGGTTTGATTGAAGCAACCATCGTGAGCAAGGGGCGAAGGGGACGCACTAAACGAATCAAGATCCTAATCGACGACGAGACCCTAACTCGAATGGCCAAAGAGGACGCACAACTCCTCGATTTCCTCTAATTCATATCCAGCTCTCTTCTTTTTTGAATGATTGATTTTCGAATATCTCTTCATTCCCACCAACACATTTAGAAATTCTGACAGCTAACCAACATTCGGCATCAGTGACTCTGGACAGGGCTCAACTGCTTGCACCACTGATTGTCAACATCGTTCATTTGACTAAATTTCCTGCTCATAAGAATTCGCCCCATCTTGGTGTTTCCCACATACTTCGCACAAATGACACTGGCACGTGAAGCCATTGCGACTTTTTCCAGCTCGTTTATCATTCTCGTCGCGTAGCCTTTAGATTCTAACTCCTTCTTCGTCTGGATATATGCAATAACGAAGGTACATGAAGCATCAATGCCGGCAGTGGCGAGCGTCGCCTTCTTCCCGTCGACCTCAAGAACATGTGTGGGAAAGGGGCATTCTAGAAAGTCGCTGTCGTGCTCGTCACCAGGGGTCGCATGCCGCACTGTGACCGGTAGATGGTATGTTATTCGACCATATGGAAAGTATTTCTACCAGCTAGGGCTAGAGGCTCACGTGACACTGCACGACTATGCCGCCGATATCCTCGGGAGCAAGACGAGCATACGCCTCCTCAGGACGCTGGCGCGCTATGAGGGCAAGGTCTTCACGGTCAGAGAGCTCTCCGGGGCTGCCGGTGTCTCCCATCCGCAGGCATCGGCGGTGCTGAAGGAGCTGGAGAAGAGGGGCGTGGTGAGGCTCCAGCCCGTGGGCAGAGCCTACCAGGTGAGCCTGAACGAGGAGAGCTACATCGTGAACTCTCTGATAGAACCGTTATTCGCCGCAGAGAAGAACACAGTGGGCTCCCTGATTTCGGCGATTACGCCGTTCTTCGATGACCAGAGGATAATCTCGGCGGCTATCTTCGGAAGCCTGGCCAGGGGCGATGAAGGGACCGCTAGCGACGTCGACTTCCTGATCATCTCAGATGATAGGGAATTTGCAAACGAATGCGCGGCCAAGGCCGCTGACATCATGCTTTCTCGATTTGGGCACGCGCTATCCCCGTTGATTCTGGACACGGAGAAGTTCCTACGGGACTATGACAGTGACCTTGAAAAGTCGATTCTGGAACGCTACATCCTCGTGCGGGGAAGAGACCTGAGGGAGATGGTCAAGAATGGCAAAGCCGGTCGATAAGAAGCTCTACAAGAACTACCTGCAGAAAGCAGGGGAGATGCTCGATATGGCGCAGTACGCGCTGACCGAGTCCAAGAACAACGCCGCCGTGATGGCATCCGTTCACTGCTCGATCAGCGCCATGGACGCGCTCGCCGTCTTCTACTTCGTCAAACGACCAGGCCTTTTCCGAGCGAATTTAATTTACGAGAGGACCGACAGTGGAGATAATAAACCGAGGCCGCTGATAACGTGCTTTGACGACAAGGTTCAAAACCAGCCGCGGCCCGAACCCTTGTAGCTTTGGGCTAAGGTTCCACGCCCTGCAGGGAGTGGGTCCCTTCCGGCCCAAACCCTTGACCTCCTAACCATGATGGAAAGCGAGGCTCTCATTTTACGTGGGGAATGCATACCGAGACTCTAACTAAATTTGAAAGCAATTTGCTATCGACCACGAACCTGATGTCCAGTGAACTGATGCGTGGTCGTTGCTTGAAGCCACTGATATTGGTGGGAGCGGCGAGCTTCGACCAGTAGACTTCCGTTTCACGGATTTGAATGATTCATGATGAATAGGATGGAGCCGGTGAGATTTGGCCCGAACGGGGCCGGTGAGGTCAAGCGCTTCTATTGGATGGTCGACGCATTCGCCTCAAGCACCGCCGTCGACAACTACCTCCATCGCTTCTACCACTGACCATGCCACCAATGGCGCAGGGACAGGCCGACCACGGCTATTCTGGCGTAGATGCTCGCCGCCATGAGCCAAGACGGGACGCCAAACGAGAAGAACCCGCCGTTGAAGGTGAACAAGATGGTGTTCCCGTAGAGCCCGAACTGATGGGCATACCAATCAAGCAGGTTCACGTGGAAGCCGAAGTAGGCGTCCCCGACCACGAAATAGCCCAGATCATTGCCGAGAGAAGCGAGCAGGCCTAGAGACAAGGCCAACTCCCAATCATTCCGCCCTCTAATCAGAAGGAGGACTCCGAAAGGAATCATGTAGGCGATTATGACCCAGATGTGGTAGGCAGGGACGACGTAGATGTAAGCTCCGCCGTTGAAGAGGTCTATCCAATTCACGAAGATGATGCCGTAGAACGAGGCGAATACCATCAGCTTCAGGAGGGTCAGCTGCTTTGGATTTGTCGGCCCCACCCCGGAGAGCACCGCTTCTATGCCGCCTGCGAGGACGGTCGCGGCGAGGAGCTCGACCAGCGTCAGTAGGGCCAGCCCCTGGATGAACTCGACTATGGCTGCGAGGAGCACCATTGCAATTCCCGTCGCAAGGACAGACCCTCTTAGCAGCTTGGGCGGTTCCCTTCTGGCTGAGAGTATCCTTCCCAGCCCCTGAATGGTCATGCTGATCGCAAGCAGAAGGACCAGGGTCTCCACGCTGAGGCCGGGCAAGAGCACGACGACAATGACGAGTATCATCGCGATGACTCCGGTCCCTACCAGCTCTAGCCCCTCGAAGCTCTTCAGACGCTTCCTCATGCCTCCGGAGGCAATCATCCTCGCAGCGCTGAAAATCAGCGCCGGAGACAGGAGGAGTACCAGCTCATTTGCGCCATAACCAGGGTTCGTTATGACGAAGGCAGATATCGCGACAGTTGCAATACCGAAGATGACCTCGGCAACCCTGAGCCAGTAAGGTTGAGACCATTCCTGTCTTTCTGACAACGAGCGCCCCAATCAACCTTCAACTATGCCGAGTCATAAAGTTCAATGCTGGGTGCGAGCCGCGCAGTTTAGCAGGAAGGTCTGGTCAAAAACCGATTGCTGATTTCTGGTCGCCCGCTGCATTCTAGGAAGTCTGCCTCGGGTCCGCCAACGATGCGTGACAAGTCTTGCCGGGCCCGCGTTTCGGGCAACGAGATTTCTGGACAAGGGGTTCGAATCTAGGCCGACCCAAGTTTTTGACTTCCTACTTCCTAACTGGAGCAGGGAGTACTCGTTACGCCCTCTTCTTTGGCTCTGCTCTCTTCATTCTCGTCGCCAACAACACATGACCATATCCTCCTTCCAATCTATCTCTGTGCATTTCGAACGACTCTGCTCATGCGTTGCCCCATGTCAAGAGGGTCTCGAAGACAGTTTTAGATGATGTTTCCTCTTCCTAACTAACGCCAATCCTCGCTTGGTCAGGATGAGCAAGAACGAAAAGGGAAAGGGCAGACAGATCAAAGGAATTGTCCGCGAAGAAGTAGGCAAGCTAAAGGACAACAAGACGGAGCAAGTCAAGGGCAAGATCGAACAGGCCCAAGCAAAGGCCAGAGAGAGCCTGGAAAGACACAGAGGAGGGCTAGGAAGGACCAATCAGCAGCGCCGTTCGTTAACCAAGCCAACGAAGGGCGAAGGTAGAAATGGGGGCCGCTCGCAGGTTGTTCTGTTCGAAGTGACTCTGGAGTCTGCCGACCTTTTTCAGCGCGAATATTTTGGTTGGTCCGAGGAGGAGTTTGCGCAACGGTTCGTTGAGAAGATTTCGGGAGGTCGGCTCAGACAGAGCGGCGACTACATCGACCTCAAGATAAAGAGGACGTCCTCCGTGCAGAAGGTGAAGACGGCTTACAAGGATGTGGCGAACCTCCCAAACCTTGTCAAGATGCTCCCTGCGCTTGCGAAGGACCCGACGCCTGCGGACTATCTGAGGTCCTTCAACAACTTCCTGCGAGACAACAGAGCCAGCGACCTTCTCCACTGGTACGGGAAGATGAGGGAGGGGACGAAGACGCCGCTCTTCGGTTCAGCCGACATTGTCAACGTCTGCAATCTAAAGTGCGTCCATTGCTACTGGTGGACCAATAGAGAGCCGACGGCCGGCGAGCTGACCCCCGAAGAGTGGCGGACCGTCATCCAGAACTCCTACAAGAAGATGAAGATTGCTAACGTAACTGTCGTGGGCGGCGAGCCGATGCTGAGGAAGGACGTCATCAGGGTCTTCTCGGAGGAGCTGAAGAACAGAATCAGCGTGGTCACGAACGGCATGTTCCCGATGATGGACATCAACGGGTTCTACTTCGTATCCATCGACGGGACCGAAGAGACGCACAATCGCATCCGCGGCCCGAACACCTATGCGAGGATTAAGAAGAACGTGACGGACTTCGTCGGTTCGGGCGGTAGCGTCGCCATCAACATGACCCTGAACGCGTTGAACTACAAGACGATAGTCGACGTCCTGCACGAGTGGGACGACGTCGCAGGGAGGATAAGCATCCAGTTCCACACGCCCTTCATCGACAACGACCCGCTCTGGCTGCCCTTCGGAGAGGAGAGAAACAAGACCATCGACAGCATCCTCGATTACAGCCGAAAGGAGAACAAGCACTTTGTCATAAACTCCAAGGAACAGTTCGAGCTCATGCGCGGCAACTGGGGGTACAAGTGTCCCAACTGGATGATCCTGCCGCTGGACTACAAGGGCAACATCAAGGTGCCGTGTTGCATGGGCAGCGCAAACGAAGATGCGCTGCAACCACAATGCGACAAGTGCGGCCTCGCTCCCTACTCAGGTCTTCTCGCCAGTCTGTTCCCTATTGAGAAAGCGATCGGGAATTGAGCAGACGGGGAGACTACAGGTCCTCTCATGCCCGCTTCCAACCTCTCGTTCCTCATGCACCGCCAGTCGCCAGTCTGCACTTCAAGTGTCAGCACTCAATCCAATCGGTGCTTGGTGTCCTGCGGAGGAGTGATCTCCTGAATCTCAGCCAAACCGCTACGAATTGCGAATCTCAAACCAGGGAGCACGAACCGCAAAGGTCCCGTGCACCTCATTCAATTCGAATCTGAGGATGAGTATCAATCATACCGAAAAGTCCAAACCCTATGCAACATCTAACAGCTAAGCGCAGGCTAATCTCAAGAATCGTCTGTGGGTTGCCTTCACGACACCGTGGTCAGCGTGAGCGTGGACTTCACGTTCTTGAGCGCGCGGATTCTTGAGAACACAATCTCCTTGAGTTTCTCCTGTGATTCGGCGTCCACCTCTACCACTAAATCATAGACGCCGTAGACGTTGTAGACTCCCACGATGCCTTCGATCTTCTTCAGTTCCGACTCTATCTCGGCCTCGGAACCCAAGTTGGTGTTGACCAGGACGAACGCCTTGCTCATAGCTTACGTTCCATGTTCAATCAACGTAAATACTTTCCAGTTTCGCTGAAGTTTCCTCAGACGATTAACCCTTTAAGTCTACACGGCCACACCGAATCCTATGCCCTTCTCGGCTGAGTCGGCGTGGGAGCGGACCAAGAAGCTGACGCCCTTTCCGTCCCACCTCGAGAGTTACTACAAGGGCATACTCAAGGAGTACGAGCTCGTCTACAACATCGCTGAGAAAGCGAAGGCGAAGGGACTAGACCCAAACGAATCTGTAGAATCGAAGACGGTATTCGACCTAGCAGACAGGGTCAATCAGATGCTCCAGCTGACACAATTTGAAGGACTTGCGGACAGACTCCGGGAGCTTCTGCGTACGACGACCAAGGAACGAGCAGCACTGGCCATCGCAGAAGAGATAGCTTTGGGGAAGTTCGGGAACATGAAGAAAGAGATCGCGCTCGACTGCGCGGTGAGGGCCGGTCTCGCCGTAATCACGGACGGAGTCACGGTTGCCCCGATCCAGGGGATATTCTCGGTGTCGATCAAGAAGAACGACGACAACAGCGAATACGCTTCCATCTCATACGCGGGGCCGATGCGCTCGGCGGGAGGGACCGAAGCCGCCCTCTCAGTACTGATTGGAGACGTCGTGGCAAAGAAACTGGGCCTCTCCCCTTACAGAGCACGAGAGGAGGAGATAGGCAGATACATCGAGGAGCTCCGGGTCTACGAGAGAGAAGTCGGCAACTTCCAGTACAGGGTGACCGACGAAGACATCAGGGCGGCCATATCTAACCTCCCTGTGGAGATTGACGGCGTCGAGACCGACCCCGTAGAGGTCGTCGTCCATCGAAACCTGAAGAGGGTGAGCACAGACCGGGTCAGGGGCGGTGCACTCAGGGTCCTGAACGACGGGATAATCGGGAGGGCGCACAAAATCGGAAAGGTCCTGCGCGAACTGAACATTTCAGGCTGGGAATGGACCGCTCAGCTGAAGGGGGGCAAGCAGGAATCGACTAACGAAACCGAGAAGGCAGGCGCCCACTTCGAGGAGGTGATTTCGGGTCGCGCCGTCTTGTCCTCCCACAACGCGAAGGGCGGTTTCAGGATAAGGTACGGAAGGTCGATAAACACGGGGCTATCGACTCTGGGGATTCACCCGGCCATACCCACCCTGCTCGACGACCCGGTCGTAGTGGGGACGCAGGTCAAAGTGGACACGCCGGGAAAGGCAGCGACGATAGCTTTCGTGGACTCGATAGAGGGCCCGACCGTGCTCCTAAAGGACGGTTCTGTGGCGAGGGTAGACACGATAAGAGAGGCCGAAATGCTCCATGACCGGGTAGTCCGGATACTAGACGTCGGCGACGCGCTGATCAGCTTCGGGGACTTTCTCGAAAACAACAAGACGCTCCAGCCCTCACCATACGTTCAGGAGTGGTGGCTGCAGGACCTCGAACGAGCTCTCGGCGACCCGGCCAACGGAGAAAGGATTCTGTCCGTGATTCCCGTCGACCAGATTAATGCAATTCTTGCAACTTCCTTACTCCCGACGGCAGAGGAAGCCTTTGCCATCTCCGAAGCCGCAGGGATACCGCTGAATCCCTACTACACGCCCCGCTTCGATAGGCTCAGCGTCCAGGATCTGCTCGCGCTCAAAGAGACCATGACGGTTGAGAATCACGCAGTCACGTTCAAAATCACATCGCAGCACATCGAAGAATCCCTCCAGAAGCTGTTGGTACCCTACACGCGCGAGAAGGAGCAAGCGAGGATGGAAGGAATCTGGGCAACGGTCATGCTGAAGCTGATGAGAATGAACGAGAACGCGTCCGGAGGCGATTACAGCGATACGTTGGAGCTGATCAAACTCACCTCGGGAATCACTGTCATGCGGCAGACTACGGCGACCATTGGAATGAGGGTCGGTCGACCCGAGAAAGCGATGCTGAGGCACCTGAAACCTCCCGTTCACGTCCTATTCCCAGTAGGGAGTGCTGGTGGGATGACCAGGGACATCATCGGAGCGTCGAAGAAGGGAATGATTTCCATTGACGTGGTAAACATAATCTGCCCGTCGTGCGGGAAGAGGCGGCTTGGAAGCAGGTGCCAGGAATGCAATGAAGGCACCATCCGTTTCCTGAGCTGTCCAAGGTGCGGTCAAGCCCTAGGACCGGAGGCCGCGACCTGCCCGAGCTGTAAGGTCGACGGCGTCACGCACTCAAACTACGGTTTCGACCTGAAGTCAAGCGTCGACGCCTCTCTTGCGAAGGTCCAGGGGCTGGGTCCGAAGCCGATAAAGGGGGTCCGTGGTCTATCGAGCGAGTCCAAGTTCTGCGAACCGATTGAAAAGGGCGCGCTGCGCAGCAAGCACAGCGTGTACGTGTACAAGGACGGCACCGGTAGAATCGATCTCACGAACGCACCTCTTACTCACTTTAGGCCTCGCGATGTGAAGGCAAACATCGAGAAGCTGAAAGCTCTTGGCTATTCGAAGGACATGACAGGCAGTCCGCTGACGGGCGAAGACCAGCTTCTGGAGCTAAAGCCCCAGGACATCATAATCCCTGAAAACATCGCCGAGGACTTGGTCAGGATAGCCCAGTTCAGTAACGAGGAACTGAGGGCGCTTTACGGCCTTGAGCCTGTACACGATATCTCACGAGTCGAAGACCTGCTGGGCAGGATAGCGATTGGCCTCGCACCCCACACATCTGTCGGCGTCATCGGACGCATCGTAGGATTCACAAATGCCCAGGTGTGTTTCGCAAATCCATGCTGGCACGCCGCCAAAAGGCGGGACTGTGACGGCGATGGAGACTCATTGCTGCTTCTCTTGGACGTCCTGCTGAACTTCTCAGTAGAGTACATTCCAAATCAGATAGGAGGGCTCATGGATACGCCCCTACTGGTGCAACCCATCTTAGTCCCAGCCGAAGTCGACGACCAGGCCCATAATTTCGATGTCGCCTCGAGATACCCGACCGAGTTCTACGAGAAAACCCAAAGTTCGCCTAGCCCGTCCACGGTGTCAAACCTGATAGAGAACATTGGGAACAGGCTAGGTAAAGAGCAGCAGTTCTACGGATACGGCTTTACGAACAGCACCGAATACATCACGATCAAGCATTCGAGAAGCGCGTATCCCACGCTCACGAGTCTGACCGAGAAGATATCCAAGCAAATCGAGGTCGCGGACAAGATTGACGCCGTTTCGACCAAGGACGTGGTTGAATCTATAATCAAGACCCACTTGATTAGAGACATTGCAGGAAACATGAAGAAATACGCGACGCAATCCTTCAAGTGCAGGGGCTGCGGCAAGTCCTTCAGAAGGCCCACAATCTCTGGCAGGTGCGACTCTTGCGGAGAAGACCTCAGAGAGACGCTCACTCGCGGGTCGGTGGAAAAATACCTTTCCCTAGCTAGGAAGCTGGCGAACGATTACGACGTCGACGAATACATCAAGGCTCGGCTCGACCTGATCACGAAAGAGCTCGATCAATTGTTCCAGGTGCACGAGCGAACGACTCAGCTCGAACTTACCGACTTTGCTCCAGTTCAGCGATAGAAATAAGCCGGCGAGGTCTCGAAGGAGTACTTCACCCTTTGATGAGACTTCCGCAGCCTCAATACCCGCTTCTTGACCTCGTCGACCTTGTCCGTGTTGAGCGCGAAGTGGAGGATTTCGGCCACTTCTTTCATTTCACTCTTCTTCATCCCCAACCTCGTCAGCTCGGGTACCCCGAGTCGGACTCCACCTGGATTCGTATAATGCCTTCCCGCCTGCAAATCACCAGGGAGCAATTGCCTGTTGACGATGATGTTCATCGACTCGAGTTTCTTTTCCACGGTACCGCCATCGCCATACTTTGTGATGTCGAGCGCGACTTGATGCGATTTGGTATAGCCCATGTTCTCTCCGACCACATTCTCGCCCAGTTCCGAAAGCCGTTCGGCGAGGGTGAACGCGTTCACCGTGACATCTTTCGCGTAGGCCTTCCCATACTTGAGGAACTCTGCAAAGGTCAGCGCCTTCGCAGCAACATGATGAAGATGATGGTTGCTTGAAGTACCCGGGAACACGGCCTTCTTGATGCTCTCTCCGTATTGCGCCCTCGAGACGATGGCACCACCCTGAGGACCGAACAACGTCTTATGAGTGCTGAAGTTCATTATGTGCGCTCCCTCTCGCAGAGGGTCCTGGAACTGTCCACCAGCGATCAGGCCCACCACGTGGGCAGCATCATAACACGGAACGGCGCCAATCTCTTCAGCAACCTCGCTGATTTCGGTCACCGGCTGGGGAAAGAGGAGTAAGCTACCACCAAACATAACTATTCTCAATTTGCACCCTTCCGACTTGAGTTTCCGCAATTTCTTCTTGGTCTCATCCACGTTTATGTTCATGCTTTCCTTATCGAAGACGAAATACTCGATGTCGAGACCATGAACCAGACCGGCCGTACCCGAGAACTCCTTCTTTCCAGCCGATATATGGCCGCCGTTGGGTATCGAGAGCGCCATCATCACGTCGTTGGGATTAGCGATTGCGGAATAGACGGCTAGGTTGGCGCATGCACCAGACACCGGCCTCACGTCAGCGAACTCGGCGCCGAAAAGCTTCTTGGCCAGGTCGATTGCCGCCAGCTCGATTTGGTCTATGTATTTGCATCCTGCGTACACCCTCTCACCGGGCCAACCCTCTGCATATCTCTGGCCCAGGTCTGACGACAAGACCTCTCTCACCGCCCTGGAAGCAACATTCTCGCTTGCGATCATGGGTAAGCTCGCGGATAACCATCTCTCGTGCTGTTTCACCAAACCCTGAATCCTCTTGAATTCCAACGCTTCTTTGGCCATATCTTTCGTTGGTCCCGATTCGCTAATTATACGTTTACGAAGCAGCCCATCACTCTCGAACCAACGCAACGTATTTTAGAAGGCCTCAGGAGCGCTAAACGAGCAAAGTAGATAGTACCGACAATGAGCAGCAAGAAGAAGAATGCACCGTTACCAGCGTCGAGCGCAGGACTTCTACGCTTTTTCGAAGACGAAACAGAGGGAGTGAAGATAAGGCCAGAGTTTGTGCTGGCGGCCTGCATCGCACTCATCACGACATCCATTTCACTAAATCTGATTTTCAGGGCGTAGGTTCAACTGTACGGGTCATCTACAGAACAGCTATCGAAAAGGTATAGACACCTTTTCGTCCTACCATCGCTCAAGGTATCATTCATACTGTTGGCTCTGTCCACAGTCCTCCTGGTCGGACTAGAAGTCTACAACAAGCAGATTCCCCTGGAATTCACTTGGCTTCCTCTGCTGGCTACCTTCGCTTCAGCACTCCTTGTAACGAGACTGGTTCCAACGCTTACCGCTAACAGGTCGATCGCATCAACGAGGAGAGTCCTAAGCCTGTTTTTCATATCCACGCTAATATGGATCCTACCCTCTGCGATTGGCGCAATCACGACATTCGTAAATCACTCGCAGGCCGGCGCGAACGAGTTCGTCCTCGGGGCCTTCCTCGTATGGGCTTTCGAGTTGGCGGTTATCAACGGCGCCTTCCTAACGAGCTCATTAAAGAGCGTGGTCTTGGCCGCAATTCACCCAATGCTGGTGATGGCAACGGTCACCGGGTACAATCACGCGTATGCCTACTCGATAGGATTTGGTCTACTGGTTCTTGCGTCATCGGTAGTCTTTCTTTCCAGACTAAAACACATGCGGACCGAGAACGGGATTACATCGCTGAGGCTTCTTCAGGCCTTCTTGAAGACTTGGGTCGAGCACGAGCCCGGTGAACTGGAACAGTGCTTCTTGACGTATGCAAAGAACCAGTCGGTCCAAACGGAGGTGATTGTCGCAAGGACAGGAACCAGAGAGCTATCGTTGATCGTTCCCGGTATACATCCAGGCCCGTTCTCGCCTGTCGGTAGCTACAACCTCTCGGAACTCATATATCGAACCCTTCGTTCCGACAACACGGTCCCAATTGTCCTTCATGGGACCGGCGGCCATGAAAGGAACACTCCAACCAACGAACTAGCATCTAAATACGCTCACCTCATACAGCAGTTCATCAATTCGCTCGAGGTTACGGCGAGTGGTCAAATGAAGGGGCCTCTCCATTCAAAGATAGGCATCACAAACGTAACGACCATGATTCTTGGCAAGGCGGTCATCGCAATACTCTCCAGCGCACCATTTGTGTCAGAGGATTTGGACCCTGCAACCATCATAGATGCGACCAGAGCCGCCTCAGAACTTGGGCTGGAACTTTCCATAGTGGATGCTCACAACTCCATAGACGGTGAGACTCAGAATCAGGCGACAATCACCAAGGATGACTGGCGGCTCATACTGAGCAACACCTCTGCACTAACAGAAAAAGCACTCCGTCTAGGCTTCGCGCAATCCGCTGAAGTAGACTTCAAACACGGGTTGGACGTCAGCGAAGGTGGAATAGGGGTGGTCGTATTCTCCACTGACGATTCACAGAGCGTATTGATCACAGCCGACTCTAACAACGCCGTGTCTGGTCTCCGACAGGAGGCCGCAGACGCCGTCGAAAAGATGGGTTTCAAGTTCATAGAGCTTTGCACTTCCGACACACATGCCTTCGCAGCTAGGAATCTGACCGATCGCGGTTATTTCGCCTTGGGTGAGGACACCAAGACAGACGAAATAGTCAGCATGATTGATGCGCTCGTTCAAAAGGCCGAGGAAAGGGTTGCACCCTGCACAACCACGGTCGCGAGCTTCACGACCGAGATACCACTGATTGGTCAAGAATCTCTCGATGATTTCGCAGCGCTGACCTCGAGAGCGGTCTCATTGGCAAAGAGCTACGCTGAGATTGCAGCTCCCGCGGTCCTGCTCTTCCTTGTCATAACACTCTTTTATTGAACATGAAATACCCAATCACCATCCTTGATTAGCAAAGGTTACCTGATTGGGATTGAGGGCATTGACGCCGTAGGAAAACAGACGCAGAGCGCTTTGCTGGACTCTTGGCTGAAGCGCCAGGGCTATGATTGCGTTCTGATATCGTTTCCTGATTACGATACGCCTATCGGCCGCCAGATAAGGGGATTCCTATCCGGGAGACTCGACTTTCCCCCTCAGGTTAAACACCTCCTTTTCGCAGCCAACCGATGGGAGAAAGCTCCATTTATCAGGAGGATGAAAGGTGAAGGAAAGGTCATCATTGTAAACAGGTACACAGAATCCAACATGGCCTATGGTGTCGCTAACGGCCTTTCCATTGATTGGTTGATGGGATTAGAGGAGGGGATACCAAAAACGAACTTGGTAGTAGTGCTCGACGCCCCTGCCCAAACGCTCGTTACCCGAAGACTTAGCAAGGATTCATACGAAAGAGACAATAATCTACAACGCAAGACTCGAGCAGTCTATAAGAAGCTAGCACCGAGGTTCGGCTGGAAAGTGGTCGAAGCCACAGGCAACATGGAAAATGTACATGACTCGGTCGTTATGATGGTCGAAAAAGGGCTAAGAGGACGGAAGAGTTGACCGTAAGGCCATGACGCTCAGGTACGTATCCGAAATCAGAGATCCTGTTCACGGGTACATCAAAATCACCAAAGAAGAGCGCGCGGTCATCGACTCTCTGTTCGTGCAGAGACTCAGGCGAATACACCAGCTGGCGGGAGCGTACATGGTATATCCCGGAGGGGTTCACACCAGATTCGAGCACGTTCTAGGAACCATGCACGTCGCAGGGCTAGCAGCCGAATCAATCGCTGACAAGGTGGGCCTGAAAAAGGAGCAGATACAGGAACTGAGGCTCGCAGCCCTTCTGCATGACGTCGGGCATGGTCCATACTCGCACCTATTCGAGGAGGTTTTGACCGAGAAGACGGGGCTAACTCACGAAGATATGTCTCAACGGATAGTCCTCGAAACAGACATCAAACAAATCCTAGAAAGGAACGGGTTATCCCCGAAGACAATATCCCAATTGTGCGTCGGAAAACTGAAGGACGCGCCATTCATGAATGAACTGATTGCCGGCAGCCTGAGCGCTGACATAATGGACTATCTCCTAAGGGATTCATATTTCACGGGCGTAGAGTACGGGAAGGTGGACATCCACCGAGTGATTGACTCGCTAGATGTGATTGACGACCACCTGGTTCTTGATCACGCGGCAGTCTACGCTTTCGAGGCACTGCTCATCGCAAGATACGAGATGTTCAAAGCAGTCTATTTTCACCGGACCGTCAGGGCTGCCGAACTAATGCTAGCACATTCCATGGCTCTCGCAGACCAGGAGCTCGGGCTGACAAACTTGTCTAAGATAGAACGCTACCTCAAGCTCACTGATGAAGTGGTATTCGGGCAACTACTCTCGCTCAGTGCCAAGAACCAAAGCAGCAGACTCGCGAAGAAGCTGGCAGAGAACTATGACCGAAGGAGATTGGTGAAGTGCGTCTTCGAAAAGGTGATGCAGCGCAAAGATCGCATGGTCGAAGAAATCTTCAATCAGAAGAGGTTCCGAAGCGAGCTTACGGCCGGCATAGCAGAGAGCGCAGGCACCGATGCCACGAACATCT
>Ga0074045_10001648_pt1 | contig 21333 bp, 24 predicted proteins | sample BogForMeECP23OM2_FD_94442 | JGI IMG/M metagenome (GOLD analysis project Ga0074045, IMG submission 94442) | Bog forest soil microbial communities from Calvert Island, British Columbia, Canada - Bog Forest MetaG ECP23OM2 | ecosystem: Environmental > Terrestrial > Soil > Wetlands ... | reverse complement strand
GGCGAGGACGAGCAGGCCGGAGGCGACCGGCGCCACTAGTGGCAGGGCGAACTCGCCCACGGCGGCAACGCCGACCATGACATTCTCCAGCCCGAAATTCACCGGCTCCGGCGAAGGCACAAGGTGTAGGGTCTCTCGCCCGAGGATCTCCGCCTCGGCAATCCGAATAAGCTGCAGTGCTGCAACTGCGTTCGGATCAAAGCGCACGCGCAGCTCTCCGGTTACTGTGGCCTGGATCACCCCTGGTACGGCCCGCAATGCGTTTTCGACCCGACGCGCGATCACCTGATTGCGTTTCACTGCCGGATGGCGGGCCGTCAGGTACGCGTTCGCAATATTCAACTCATCGAAAATCGAGATGAGGCTGGAATGGCGATACAAGGTGACCGGCTCACCATCGGTCCAGTGCGGCAACTCGGTCTCGTTCACCCCGGCAGCAGGTTCTGCGACCGCGTCGGCGAGCCGGGTCAGGAAGCTCCCCGGGTCACCGTTCGCCAATCGATAGTTCACAATCGCAGTCGCTCGAGCGGGATCGAGCGCCAATGAGTGAACTTCGCTGAAAGAAAGCACCCGCCGCGCGAACCGACGTGCCAGCGACTCACCGGCCGGCCCGAAGACGCGGGCGTCGGTGATCTCAAGGGTACCCGGACGGGCTCGCGCGGTGGGACGCCCCACCCCCGTGGTCAAGCGAGCGTCGCTCCGGCGTAAGGCTGAAGCTCACCACTCGCGACCATGTCCTCGAGCCTCGCCGTGATGTTCGCGTCATCGGCGTCGAGCACATCGAAGACATCATGCAGCTTCCGCCGTCGTCGGTCGATCTCGTAGACGAGATAGCCCAGCGCGAGTGCACTCATAAAAATGGCAGCGTAATCCGACCACCTCTCCGGCATCCTGTTCCCTTCCGCTCCGTGGTTACTCGCCGATCTCTCGCGCCTCGTGATGCAGGATGATCTCGATCGCACCCGCCAATCCTTCACGCCGGAGGTCGGTGCGAATTTCGGCCTCGAGATCGGTCGACTGGCGATGCGTGCTGAGGAAACGGGTAAAGTTCTGCAAAGCTAGGAGAGCCTGCTGCGGCGTGCGCAAAAGGCCGAGATGCAGCCGGAAGCCGTGGAAGTCGGAGGTCCCGCTCTCGCTCATCGCAGCCAGGTCGTGCACGGCGATGAGAGGCTCCCGGCCAATCCGCTCCTGGTGGTGACGTATGAACTCGATCGACTGTTCCCTGCTGAGGACATAGATCGGGTCGTCTTTCTGCAGATCGCGGATCAGTCCGAAATTCTCCTGAAGGACTCTGTGCGCCGCTGAATTCCACCCCGAATCGACTACGAAGATGCGAAAACGCGGCGCTGCGACCTCAGTGCGTCGAGCGTCGAGGGTCCGCGCGGGAACCTCGGTTGGGCGCGACGCGACACTTTCGCGCGGTGTACGCGCCTCGACCCTAGGCCGCCGCGGCGGCCCCGATCCTCTTGGAGATCTCGCCATCAGCAGGCCTCCATAGTCGGCTCACGAACTGCACAATCCGGACGACAGTCCAAACGACGACGATGATGACTATTAGCGTTATCATCCCATGCCTCCTGCGTGCGCTTAGTAAAAGCCAAGTCCATGGCGCTGTCAATCGGCGGCGAGCGCTGCACGATGCGGATATCGAGCGGCGGCGTCCGATGGCGCCGGCGACACCGTCCGTACGAGTTCGGCGCTGAAGTCAGCCGGTCGCAGCTGCGAACCGACGTCGCGCAGAAAGCCGCTCTGCCGCAGCTCCATCTCGAGGAGATGCCGTCGCTCTGCTTCGAGCTGGGCGACCCTGCGCATCGGCAAAAGGCCATTGGCGAGCGCGGCCAAGGCCGCAACATTGTTGGCCACCACCGATGCGCCAATGCCGAAGCCCAATGTAAACACACCTGCAACGCAGGCGAGGTTGGGGCCGAGAATCATCAGCCAGCTATTGCGGACATTGCGCTCGAGATCGCGGGCGATGTCGCGCAGCTCGCACAACTTGCCGAGGCCCTGCTCCATGAATACGACATGTGCAGTATCGGTGGCGATCGAGGTCGCTCCGCGCAGCGAGATCGAGACATTGGCCTTCTTCAAGGCGATTGCATCATTGATGCCGTCGCCGACAAAGCAGACTTTGCGGCCTTCCCGCTGCAACTTTTCGACGTAATCGGCCTTGTCGGCGGGCAGCACCTGGGCGAAGTAGCGGTCCATCCCGAGCTCCTCGGCGAGCCTGCGGGTCGGCGCCTCGTGGTCGCCGGAGATGATCGCGATGTGCTTAATGCCGCGCTCGCGCAGGCCCTGGACGATGCCGCCGACCTCGGGCCGTATCGACGCCCGCAGCTCGAGCGCGCCGCCGAGCTCGTCGTCGACGGCGACCATGACCATTGTGTGGCCTTCGCGATGCACCTCGTCGAGGGCGCCTTCCACCTCTCGCGTCAGCGGCACACCCTCCAACTCCAGGAAGCGCCGGCTGCCGACGCGTACTCGATGTCCGTCGATGCCCACCGTGATGCCGTAGCCGACCTTGTATTGGGTCGCATCGGTCAACGGCAGGCGCAGGCCCTCCTCCTCCGCCTTCTGCAGGATGGCGAGCGCTATCGGGTGATGAAACCGCCGCTCCGCCGCCGCAGCGAAGCGGAGGATCTGCAGCGGATTGAGGCCATTGGCGCCAATGATCCGCCCGACCTCCGGCCGCTCGCGCGTCAACGTGCCGGTCTTGTCGAAGAGCACCGTGTCGACCTCGCACAACAGGTCGAGTGCGCGCCCGTCTTTGACCAGAACACCCTTCTGCGCGCAGAGCGCCAATGTCGACAACATCGCTAGCGGCGCCGCCATTCGTATGCCGGTGCCGAGGTCGCTATTGACTACCGCTACCGCGCCGGGCGGGCCCAATGTGGTCAACGCGAGCCCGCCCAGACAAAGGGTCGGGATTACGGCCTTGTCGGCGAGCCGCTCGCCCTTGTGCTGCGAGGCCAGCTTGTAGCCGGCGCTGTCGTTCAGGATCTGGGCGATCCTCGCGGTCGCGGTCTCGCTGCCCGATTGCTCGACTGCGACATGGACCTTGCCGGCGACCATCACGGTCGATGCGAAGACGCGATCACCGACACCTTTCTCGGCCGGCACCGACTCGCCGGTCAGTGCGTGCTGGTCGATCATCGCCAGTCCATCGACGATGATACCGTCCACCGGCACCATCTCGCCGGTGTGGACAGCGACGACGTCGCCCTTGTCGAGCCGGTCGAGCGGGACCTCGAGCTCGATGCCGTCCTTGACCAGCCAGACGTAGCGCGGCTGCTTGCCGAAAGCCCCCAGCAGCAGCTTCTTCGAGTTGTCCTCGGTCCGGCGGACCAGGTAGCGGCCGACCGATAGGCACCACGCAAGGATGGCACCCGGGAATACTTGCAAGGTCGCGAGGCAGCCCATGACGACGATCGAGTCGAGAACGTCGACCCCCAGCCGCCGCTCCTTGAAGAGCACCTCGTAAGCGCCACGGAAGCTCGGGATCGCGGTATAGGCGAACACCGCCGCCGAGACCGGAAGCAATGCCGGCATCGCGAACTGGGCGATTGCAGCCAGTGGCAGTGACGTCGTACAGATCGCGAGGTCCAGATCGAGCCGATCGAGCCGGTCGGGATGTTCGGCGTTGGCCAGTGCACCGTCGAGTATCTCGATGATCTGCACCGGGCCGAGCTGGCGCGGGTCGTACTCGATCTTGGCGCAGCAGTCGCGCGAGCTGGTCTCGTAGCGGTCGACCCCGAGCACGCTCATCAGCTCACGCTCGACAGCTTCGCACAAGACAGCCTTGCGGTAGAGAACCGGGTTCTCCAGTTTGATCGCGCCGATGCGCTCGCTCACCACCCGCCAACCCGTTATGCGTTGCCCGTAGCGGTGGTAACGGACCGCACCGCGTTGGTCTCGAGCCGTCAGAGCGGATGATATCTCCATACCCGGGTCACAGCTGGGCCCGGCATCCAGTAACGCCGCTACGTGCTCAAGGACCTGGCGCGGGCTGTATTGCGCGGCATCGAACCGCAGCTCGATCGCGGGCGTCGCACCCTCGGCCATCGCGCGAGCGATCACCGCGCCGTCGATCTCCGGTGCGAGAAAGACACGCCCGATGAAGCGCCGGCAAGGCAAGCCGTCCGAGTCGGCGAACAACCGGGCGCTCTCGATCCGGATGACACCGTCGCCCGGGAAGACGATCCTAACGTCGACAGCGGGGCAGACGTCACTGCCGACGGGCTCGTCATACATGATCTGATCCCCCGTTGTCGGTGACACCTATATTGCGGACATGCCGTAAGTGCTACGCCCGCAAATCAGCTGCCGCTGAGTTCGTCCATCGCCGCTCCTCCGCCGTCGCGGAACCCGTGCATTAACGGGTTCTCTTGAGGCAACGACTGAGCAACGAACACCGCGGCGTAGACGACGCCATATGCCAGTGCGTAGGACCCGCTGTAGATCATCCGCGACATGGTCTGCAGCATGTCGGACCCGCCTTCGCCCGCCTCCGTCGGGGCAGCGTGCTCCGAATCTTTTCCCGCCACATCTTTCGACGCCGCGGGAGTCGACCGCGTCGCGGGCTCGCGGGCGGTGGTGGTTGTCATTGCCATACCAAGATCCTCCAAAACTGCATCCAAGCTGCATTAGGTCAAAAGGTTAGCAGGGCAGCTTCCGCCCCGCAAGCGAACCCGGTGGTGCGCGAGTATGTCGCACAATAAGGCATGCCGCCTAGAGAAGACCATGGATTGCCCCGAGCAGGCCGCATGCGCAAGTAACTGTCGCGGCGGTGACGACAAGGCTCAGATACCAACCGCGCAACCGGTTGGGGCCCGGCAAGCTCGAGGCGGCGAGGACCACCAGGAAACCCAGGACCATCGGCAGCAGGAAGACATTGACGATCTGTGCAACGATGGTCAACCAGATGAGGTTCGGTATCGTCCCGGCAAGTGCTGCTCCCACCAGCACGCAGGCGGCATAGACACCGTAGAACCAAGGCGCGCGGAACGGCTGAGCGTCCGGCGTGCGGCGGTACCCGGCAGCCTCCCCGAGCGCCCAGGCGAGCGCCAGAGAGCATACGATCGCAGCGACCATCGACGCGCCGAGAACGCCGAGACTGAACACCAGGCGTCCGACGGTCGCGCCGAGGTGGGGTATGAGCGCCTAGCTGATCTGACCGACGCTGTCCAGCGAGGCCTGCTGATAATTGCCGCCGAAGGTCGTGGCTGCAACGAATAAGACCGAGGCGCTGACCAACTGGGTCAGCACTGCGCCGAGGGCGGTATCCCCGCGCGCCGCACTGTAGTGCCGATGGCCGAGCCGCTTTTCGGCAGTGGCGGATTGCTGGTAGAACACCATCCACGGGTTGAACACCGCGCCGATCAGAGCTGCCCCCAAAAACCAAAAATCGTTATTGCCGATGGGTATGTCGACCACGTCACGCGCCACCGTCGCGAAATCGGGACGCGTCGTCGCGGCGACCAGGAGGAACGCGAGCTCGAACGAGCCGATCAAGATTGCCGCTCTCTCGACGCGGCGATAGGACCCGGACAAGACGATGACCAGCAGAGTCGAGGCTGCGAGGGGAAGGGTCAGGTTGCGCGAAATTCCATAGAGCTCGCCGATGCCGGCCACTGCCGCGAATTCCGTGATCATCGAGCCGGCGACCGCCACCGCAAGCCCCGCCGCCGAGACCCACGCCCACGGATGCCCAAAGTGGTGGCGAACGAGTTCGCTGTACCCTCGGCCGGTAAAGATGCCAAGCCGCACCGCCAGCTCCTGAACCATGTAGAGAACGGGGATCAGACCCAGCAGCAGCGGCAACAACCGATAGCCCCAGCGGGCTCCGCTCTGAGCTGCCGTCACCACGTTCCCCGCATCGGTATCGGCCAGCATGACCAGGATGCCCGGCCCTATGCTCGCGACGACCAGCAATAGCGATCGCGGTTTTGCTGCCACCTCGGCTCGGTCGGGCACGCGCTCGTACTCCTCCTGGAAGGTTCTCGAGTGGCGGCTCGATAGCGACGAAACCGCGCCCGGCCGGTCGCTCAGTCGGTGCCCAACTCGTCAATGGCCGCCTGCCCGCCGTCGCCCAACCCATTCATCACCGGGTTCTCCTGGGGCAGCGACTGGGCAATAAACACCGCGGCATAGACGATGCCATACGCCAGGACGTACGAGCCGGTATAAACGGCGTGCGAGATAGCTTCCAGCGCCTTGGGCCCGGCCTCGCTCGCCGACTGCTTGACCTGGGCGACATGCTCCGAGGCCGTCGTCGCGGCGTCCCGCATGGCATCGGCGACCGAGCGCATTGCGGCTTCGTCGGCGGCGGTGGTTGTCGTCGTGGCCACGGCTATGTCCCCCAAAGTGTACTATCCACAAAGATATCGGAGCTTATTCACGGCGGCAACTACGTCCATCAGCCTCGCACGCCAGCACTCGAGCAGCATCTACCAGCAATTGTTGATGTCAGGCAACCACCCGCGCTTTCGCATTCTCGTTTTAGCAGGTCGCGCCGCTCAGCAGCGAGGCGATCCTGTCGCAGCGGGCGACGGCGTGGGAGATCGCGTGGAAGCCTTCTAGATCCCTCGGTGGGGCAGCCAGATGAAACCAATCGGAATCATTGAGCTCTGGAGCCCAGATCTGATGCGTCTGCAGCAGATAGACCCCGTAGAGCGCCCCAAATCTCTTCTCCCCTTGTGCCGTGAGGCTCTGGTGCACGGTGTAGGCCCCGAGCACCGCGTTCATGACCACCGCGGTTTCGATCAGAGCCGACAGGTAACCTGGTCGGGCGACGACGTCCGGTCCCAGCGTCTCCTGTAGCGCGTGGGCGGATGCCTGAACAATGACGAAAGAGCGGTCGAGGATTCCGCGCAGGTCATCCTTCGTCGCCAGGGGCAGACAGAGCTCCGGCCGCAGGAAGATATCCACGGCGGCAGAGATCGCGCCGCAGCCGCTGTGGCCAAGGACGACAATCGCCTTCAGGCTGTCGTCGAGGTGATCGACTGCGTAACTCAAACTGCCGAGCACATCGCTGCCGAGCCCGTTGCCGGCGATACGGATGACAAACAGATCGTTGGGGCCCTCGCTGAAGATCAGTTCGATTGGAACCCTGGCGTCGGCGCAGCCGATGACCGCCGCGAAGGGCCGTTGCTCAGGTGCGCCGGGCTCGCCGGGAAGCAGGCCAAGATGGCGCGGGTCGAGCCGCATGATCTGCCGATCGGTGCCGGCGCCGCTCGTGATTTGGTCGAGCAGTGTCGCGAAGCGCCGATTGCCCTCTTCGAGGCGCCGGCGGGCGGCCTCGGCGTTCGCCGGAGGTGGCGGCGGAGGCACAGTGCTCGAATGGTAGCTATAGGTGATTTCGACACTCTTCATCGAACTTTCCTCGGATGGCGGATCGATCGGCTGTCCAAGCCGGACGCTGAGCCTTATTCTCCGACCGCGCAACCGGATTGGAGGAGTGCGGCGCGATGAGAATGTGCAGCCCACCGGCAACCCCAAGGGGCAGGGTGATACTAACTCAGAAGAAGGCCGTGGTTCGGATCGTGAACACCGCGGCAGGGCCCGCCCCGGGTTTCAATGCCGGGTCGAAATAGAGCTGAATGTCGGGGGTGAGCCGCAGACCCTTGAAGACCGTGTAGCTGTAGTAGAGCTCAGCTCCCCACTCCGCATTGCGCGCGGGTTGGCCCACTGCTTTCAGATTGGTCTTGTCCCAAAAGATGCCGAGGCCGACCTGGTCCAGCTTGTTGCGGTGGATTGGATCGTTATAGATCCCACCCCATGCGACCGAGGTCTCGATCGGGATCGCGGTTCCGCTCGCACCGTTGGCACGCAGGAAGAGACCCCATTTCGCATCGATGTTCTGCACCGCGCTGAAAGACACGCCCAGGCTGTTGCTCGGCTGCTGTGGCACAGAGGGCTGGCTGTATCCAATTATGTCATAGGTTCCTCCGCCAAGAAGATTCGGCGCCCACTCGCCAGCCACGAAGTAGGCGTATTTGCCGGTCGAGAAGCCGCGCGCCGTTAACGTGTCGCCGGTGACATTGGTGGCGCCCTGGAATCCGCCTGCGAAAGTGAATTGTTGGTCCGGGGTCGCTGCCTGAGCATAGGCCCCGAGGGCCCCGTACGGATAGGTCTGGGTGGCGTTCTGCGCCAGCGGATAGCTGATGAAGTTGGTTTGAACATTACCGGCATATTGATTGCTGTCATAAGCAGCAAAAGTGTATTGACCGACCGTTACGGACAACCAACTCCAGGCATCGGGCAAGGTGTGCGTGTACGCGAGCTGGTTAAACTGACGCACATTCGTTGTCTGATCATTGGGTGGAGTGATCAGGCCGAGCCGAGCTTGTTGCGATACGGTAATAGTCTTCGTCCAAAACTGGGTTTGCTGCATCGTATAAGTGAACGAGCCCGATCCGACCGTCGTATCTTCAAACGGGCTCCAGATAATGTTTGGGGTATAGACCATTTGGACTACACCGGGTCCGCCGTTCGGCGCCCCCCATTGCGGGATTATCGATACTTGCATCGAATAGTGAAGATCATAGTCGCGTCTTAATTCTTTCTTGAACCCGCGGTATTCGTCGTGAATATCGTTGAGGACCTTGGTGATATCCTGCATGAAGTCGAGGGATGGGGCTTCGATCTCCAGGTCGATAGGTTTATGTTTGGGCCGTGCTCCCAGTAATCCGACGGAAGTGTCGCCGGATTGGGCTTGCGCCTGCGCCATTGCCGAGCTCCCTGTGAGATCAACCATGATCAGCGCCACCGAGGCCGCAATGACCGCTCGTCCGGCAGAACGTGCCTTGCGACGTGAAACGGGCCCGGTTTGCGGCACCCCGGGTGCCCGAGTCTTGGCTGGAAGCTTGTCAGGTCGGGCTGGGTAGGAAATAGAAGAGCACCCCGATCAAGCCGTATAGAACCAGCATCTGCACGCCGCTGAGCCAGTTGGCTTGGCCGTCCTGCGAAATTTGGCTGATGACCAGCACACTGCCAAAGATCGCCGCCACCTCGGCAGTGGAGAAGAGAATGTTGACCGGATTGCCGAGAAAAGGCGAGACGATGACCAAAACAGGAACGACCAGGAGGGCAATTTGAGCGGCGGAGCTTATGCCGATCTCGAATGCGAGGTCCATCTGGTTCGTCTGCGCCACTTTGACGGCGCTGAACAGCGCAGACACGTTGCCGATCAAGGCGACGACAATGACACCGATAAAGAGATCGGTCCAGCCGAGGGTCTGTTTGACGGCATCGACCGAGTCGGCGACGAAGTCCGAGAGAAGAGCCACCAGCAGGCTTGAGACGGCGAGAAGCCCGATCGCCAAGCCCGTGCTCATCGCAGCACTGCTCGGCTCGGGCGGGTCGGGCGCTGCGGCCCTGGCTTCAGGGGTCCGCGCCCTTGCCCGCTGCGCGATGTGAACCATTGCGGCGGCGTAAAGGATCAGGAGCAGGACGCACAGACCGATCGAGATCTGCTCCACATAGTCAGTGGACATCTGCGGCGTCGGCAGCTGCAGGCGAGAGGCGGCGTAGATCGACGGCAACAGTACGGCGACGGACGCGATCATCAGGCTGGCGCCGGCATCCTGTGCGCGCTCCATGGAGAACCTGATCCGGCCGAACCGCAGTCCGGCGACCACCATCGCCGCCCCGTTGACGACCAGAATGTTGCTGACGATGGCTCCGGTCCAAGCCGCCTTGGCCAGCGGGCCCAACCCGTTGCGGATGGCGATGAGTCCGAAGATCAGCTCGGGAAGGTTGCCAAACCCGGCATTCATCATGCCGCCCCAGGTTGGGCCGATCCGGCCGGCCAGCTGCTCGGTCGCGGTGCCGATCCACGCCGAGGTCACGATCAAGCCGAGCACGGAAAACCAAAAAAGGAGCAGTTCGTTCTGCCACGCCGGAACGTAGTTGAGGGCGAACGCCAGAGGAATGAAGACCGCCAGCCAGTTGATCTTCTGTCGAGCGAGATCCCTCATTTCACACCATCCACGACGGAGGGTCAGGTGACATTGGAGATTACGTTGACCACGAAGCCGATGATTGCGGTAACGAAGAGAAACGAAAAGATCGCATGCACAAGGGTGACGCGGCGTATCCTCACGGAGGTGACGGTCACATCGGATGTCTGATAGCACATGGCAATCGTAAAAGAGTAATACATGAAATCCCAGAAGTCCGCGGTCTCACGTTGCGGAAACTCCAGCCCTTTTTGATAAATTAGTTTGCCATCGACGACTGTGTCGTCGTAGTAGAGACGCGCGTAGTGAAGACCGAAATAAATGTGAGCGAGGAACCAGGAGAGAATGACCGCCAGCAGCGACGTCGTCATGTGGAGATTGACCTCCCAACGCGGCCGGCCGCTTGGATGGTTGAGCATCGCGGCCACCCCGACGAGGCTGACTACCGACAGCGCAATGACGACGATCAATGTGAGGATATTGTTCGGCTCGCCCCGGCGCGACAGCGCGGCTGCGTCCTCGGGTGAGGCCCGCCTCATCAGGGCGCCGGTCAGCACCAAATACACGCCTACGCCAGCATTATATGGTATCAGCAGGTTGAGCTCGTCGGGCAGGCCCCTGGTCAGCAGATAGGCGACGACGACGGCCACGATTGCGACGGTGATCCTCCCCTGCCGCCGGATGAGCCACGGCATACTGCCGCCAGGAGTGTGCGAGATCGGCTGTTCCATATCCCCGCATCTTTCGGCGCCGCGCGTGCCGATCTATGGCGGGCCGGCGCGCAGCGCTCCATCGGATCATGCCCGCCGTGCGGCGGGCAGGCAACGGCTCTCCGACTAACGGTTCGAGTCCTCGCCACCGTCGACGAACGCCGCGCTGGGCCTTGTCGCCGTTGGATCGCTCGGGCAAAGTAAGCGACTCGATTGACCAGGAGGGACAAATGGCGGCAAGAATCGTTGTGGGCGTATTCGAGTCCGAAGGTATTGCCGAGGACGCCCGCAATCGTCTGAAGACCGAGGGCGTGCCGGCCAGCGATATCGTTCTGAAGGTGCTCAAGGAAATCGGACCCATCCCATCGACGATGGAACCCGAGCTCGAAGCCTCGTTCCTCGGCCCGGTCATTCTCGGGAATTTCCGCGAGAGCTTTGCTCAATATATCCGCAACGGAGAGACGCTCATCTGCGTCCAGGCGCCGACTGACGAGCGTGTCGAGCTGGCGGTCGACACGCTCAAGCAATACGCCCCGATCGAGGTCAAGGTCGTCCCGGTCGCCGAGGACCCCAATCGGTGACGCCAAGCCGGGGCCGACGGTATGCTGCACAAGGGCGCAAGCCACAACCATCCCAACCAGACGCGTCGCGCCCACCGATCAGGCCACAACGCGGCAATAACGTGATTACGAGCGCGCCGATTGCGGCCGTGGCGGTGCCGTCATTGTCGAAGGCGGCGAGCTGCCCACCCGATCCCGGCTATCAGCGCCAAGACGCCAAACGCGGCGATCATGCTGCCATCGGTCAGCCAGAGCATCAGCAAGAACCCCCCGGCAGCGGCAATCGCAATATATTTGTTTTCGATCGGCAACTGCGCCCCCTCAAGGCGGCCTAACCCCCGACGTCTACGATCAGTCGGTCTCCTCCCCCTCACGCCCGAGCGCCTACTTCCCGGCGGCGACGGCGAGGACGGACCCCATGAATTGCGCCGGTGTCTGACCGGCGGCCGCGGCCTGGCTCCTCAGTTGGCGGTAGACCGTGGGCGGCACCGGTACATCGACAATGATCATCGACCCCGGCGGTAGATCGTACGCGGCGATTTGCTGCTGAAGCACCTGCACAAACCGATGCATCTGGCTCCAGCGCTGCGCACTGGTCAGCCCCGGCGCTTGGGCAACGAGCGGGCAATAGGCGGCGATCAGCCCGTTTGTCAGGTCTGCATTGGAGATAGCAGGCTCCTTCAGCTGCACCTGATTGATCAGCTCGCCGATCTCATTGGCGAGATCGGGGCCAGCGCCGCCAAGCAGCAGTTTCGCTCGCGCCGGGTCGCTCGTAACCTCGGGCACCCCCTGACCAATCTCCGGGCACTCAAGTCCTGTGGCGTGTGCGGACGTCGCCCACGCCCCTAGGAAAAGCGCCGAGAGCGCGGCCGACGCGACGAGCAGGATGCAGAGTCCGAGCCGCGCTGCGCAAAAGAAGGTCTTCATTTATTCCTCGTTTCCGCAACGGTTGGAAGGATCGCCGTGGCCCTAGACGTCCGATATGTCGGCCGACTATGCTGATTTGACGAAATTTGCGGGCTGATGAATTGCGGTCCGGCGACGCGTCGGAGGGTCGCGGACGGGGCCTCGCTCGACGGCATTTGGGAACCTCCGCATCCAACCTCTACGCAACATCGGCGCCCGGCATCCCGCTGACGCTGATTTGATCGGCGCCGACCCGGAACGTTCGCACGCGGCTGGTACTCCTGGGTGAGCCCGCCGCAAAATGCTACCATCCTCGAAGACGGAGAGACAATGAACCAGGCCGCGACCCTGTTCGTCAGCACCTTCACGACCTTGCTGGCGATCATCAACCCTCTCGAATCTCTGCCGGTGTTTCTCAGGTTGCTGCAAGGCAAGGACGAGCAGGCCCATCGGCTGGTTGCACGGCGGGCCTGCACCTACGCCACGCTGCTGCTGTTCTTCTTCCTGATTTTTGGCACGCTGCTGCTGGAGATCTTCGAGGTGCCGCTCAGCATGGTGCGGATCGTCGGCGGCATCATTCTGATGCGGATCGGCTTCTCGCTGTTCCTGCCGTCCGCCTCCGCCACCTCCGCCGTCGCCAACACTCCGGCTAGCGCGGACGCGGATGTCGCCTTCGTGCCGCTGGCGATGCCGCTGATGTTCGGCCCCGGGGCAATCGCCACGGTGCTCGGCATGGCGTCGCTGGTGCGGCATCCGTTGGCGCAGGTTCTCCCGTTGGCTGCGATCATCCTCGCCATCCTGGCGACGATGGGCGCGACCTATCTGTTCCTCGCCTATGCCGACATAATCTTGGGCCGCATCGGCCCGCGCGGGATCGACGCAGCGACGCGCATCGTCGGCTTCTTCGTCGCCGCTATGGGCATGGGACTGATCTTCCACGGCGTGACGGAGGCGATCCAGACATATTTGCCGTCAGCGACGCGCTGATAAGCATTGTCGGTTGCGGTTATGGCCTACGCCCTGCTGCTGTTTATTCCGGTATCCCTGGCGCTGCGCCACCTCTTCGACGCGCCGCCCGGGTCTTCCTCACCGGTGCTGCCGCCATCACCGTGCTCGCCGATTGGCTTCGCCGCGCCACCGATCAGCTTGCGGAGCGCGCCGGCAGCACCATCGGTGGGCTGCTCAACATCAGCTTCGGCAACACCGCCGAACTGATACTAGCCCTCTTCGTCCTCTCCCGGGCGCACACCCGGGCCAGCCAGCGCACCGCCGATGCTCATGCCCGTCTGCTGAGCCACGCCGACCGCCAATCGTCGCGGCGATCGCCGTCGCCGGCGCGCAACCTGCGGCGATGAAACGCGCGAAGCCGCCGATCTGACAAGAAATCGCCATAGCCGCCGCCTCCCCCTAACCGAATGGGAAGACGCGCTTCCAGTCGTTCTTCATGCTGATGATCGCCCATCCCTGCTTCTTCGCCATGTCGTACATCTCCTGGCTCAAGGTGCCGATCTTGGTGTCAGGCAGTCCCTGCGCCGGACCGTACGCATATTCGCGTGCTGCATCGTCGTGCACCACCACCGCCGACAGCCGCGCGCCGGTGCCTGCCTTCACGTACTCCAACATCTGCTGGTCGTCGGAGGAGGAATTACCGAAGCCGCGTACGGCCGGCGCCCGTACATCAACCAAAAGTTCTCGATTTTTCCGGCTTCCAGGTTATCGAGCACCAGTTTGGGCTCCCTGGTGAGGAGCGGCCGTTGGTCCTTGTCGTAGCCGTATTTGAATGCCTGCTCGGTGCCGGCCACCTGCTCGGGGGAAATGCCGTAAACCCGGTCAGAGTACTCGCGTACGAAGCCCGCACTGCCGCCGGTCGCGATGAACGTCTTGTAGGCGTTGGCCCGTAGGTAGTGCAGCACCTCCAGCATTGGCTGATACACCAGTTCGGTGTAGGGGCGGTTCCAGCGGGGATGCTTGGCCGCGGCCAGCCACTTCCTCACATCGTCCCTGAACTCCTCCACATTCATCCCGCTCTGGGTCGCGAGCAAAATCTCGAACAAGTCCCTCATCGAGAGCTTCGCGATGGCCTCGCGATCGCCGTAAAGAATGGTCTTGAACGGTTCGCGGTCCTTCAGCTCCGGCTTCTCCTTTACGAGCGGGCCAACATGCTCGAGGCAATAGACGAATTGCGTGTAGACCGGATGCTCGACCCAGAGCGTGCCGTCCTGATCGAATTCAGCGATGCGCTCGTCCGGCGGCACGAAGTTCGGGCTGCCTTTCGTCGTGGTCGCCCCGACGAACTCCATGATCGCCTGCTTCGCCGGACCGTCGTTCCACGATGGCAGAACGCCGGCACGGCACTTGCGCCTTTGCCGCGGTCGCGACGACCACCCCTGACAGGGTTGGAAGCGCCGCCGCGGTCGAGAGCAGGACACGGCGGCTGATGCGGGAGGAAGGAAGGGTCGGCTTCATGTACGATCCTTTGGAGCGATTACCCGAAATCGACGTCGACGATCGTCTGGGTCTTGGGCTCGACATAGACGATGCCTCGCGAGCCATCGGGGCGCTTGGTCTCCATCAACCAGCCGTTGCACAGTTGCAGGACCTTGTTGGTCAGTGAGTATCCCTGGGCAGAGATCATGGCGCTCATCTGGTTGAGTATGCGCCAACATGAGCGCTGTGAGAGGGACAACCCGTGCGGCGGCTGCCAGGTCTATTTTCATGGCTCTGTCTCCGAATGGGGTGACGTAGAGCGGGCTGAGGCTCCCGCATATAACCGCTACTGCTGCCTTACCATCTCGACGTCCGGTTCTGTGGGTCAGGGAGCAGAAACGACATCGTAGTATGTCCCATTGGCGCCGTAATATGGCCTGAACCAGGATCCGTAGCAGCTGTAATAGGTGATGCCGCCATACGGAGAGTAGGCGCACCCGGCCGGCAGGGCCGAGTAGACCGCGCCGAGGGGGTAGTAGCCGCTCGCTGCGGCGGCCCCGGCAACGGCGGCGCCTGCTACGGCGCCGACGGCCGCGCCCGCGGCGGCGGCTCCCCAGCCGCCGCAGGCGTAGCAGCCCACGCCTCCGTAATAGCCGTTGACGACGGCCGGCGAATGCACGCCGTACCAGCCGCTGCCGCCGTAGTAGCGGCTGCCGGTGGCCCAGTGGTCGTTAGGCCCAACCGCTGCCCAGCCGTCGTAATTGCCGGCGGCGTGGACGCCGCTGGTGCTGGCGCCGTGCCATCCATAACCGTTGCCGGTGGCGCCCCAGGCATGGCCGCCCGCGGTGACGCCGCCGGCTCCCCAGCGACCGCCGCCGCCAACGGCACCCCAATGACCGCCGAAGGCGCCTTCGTGCATCCCGCCCCAACCGCCTCCGCGAAAGAAGGCGTTGGCGGTCTGCACCGGTAGCCCTATCAGCAGCAAGCCGGCAAACAGCAGAGAGGACTTCCTCATCGCACGACCTCCTTCGTTTACGGCTTCTGCGGGGTTTCCATGTCGGGGTTTTTGAATTCGATGCGCGGTGCCTTGAGTGCCAGTGGCAAGGCGAAGGCACCCGCGTTGATCCGGTCATTGAGGCGCCAGTTCGAAAACTCGATCTCGTAGCGCTTGTTGCCTGGTTCCTTCGGGTAGACGGCCCGCATCATGCGCGGCAATTTGTCGGCGACCCCGATCCAGATTTCCGCCTGAACGGTGTCGCTGGCAACCGCCACCATGTCGGTCAAGGTACCGCCGATGACGTCGGAGCGTCCGACCACGAAGGCCGATTTGAGAGTCTCGGCGATGTCCTTGTACGGGTCGGCCACGATGAAATCGACAAAGGGAAAGTAGATCGCGGCCTTGTCGTACGCCGCCTTCACCATCGCGTCGATCGTCGGCGGTGCATCGGCCATGGCGGCGAGTTTCATCGCCGGATCGTATGCGATCATCGTCTTGCCGTCATAATAGAACTCTGTCGGCGGCCCGTCGCCCGGGGTTACCACCCGCAACTTGTCGGGGCGCTGCACCGTCACCTGCGAGGTCGTCGTATAATAGAGCGGCTGGCCGTTTATCGCTGGTGATTCATAGGTGCTGACCGCGGTGAAGCTGATGGTCTTGGCCGTGGCGAGCTTTTCGCTCATGGCCTTGAGGATGGCGAGCGCCGCGGGTTCGATCGCCGGTTGTGGAGCGGGCTGTCCCGTCGGTGCAAGCGGTGTCGCCGGGGCAGGCGAGGCCGTCGCCGGCGGTTGCTGGGCGCCGGCGGTCCCGGCTGTAATCATCGCGAGGGCCAGCGCCACAGCGAGGCGGATTTTGCTGATGGGTATCATGGTTCGGCTCGACATCAGAAGATGAAGGTGAACTGGCTGCGCAATTGCCAGCTCGGTCCGGTCTGGCTTGGGTGGACGGCGTTGTAATAGGCGCCGAGCTGGAGATTGATCGGCAATTTGTCGAACAGCTTGATGACCCGCCCGACCCCGACGCCGACTGGGACCACCCATTGCTGGCCGCCGCACGCGGCTCTCGCACTCCCGTTGACAGGGCAGTTACTACCTCGTCCCGGCTGTCGGAAGGTCTCGGCAAAGCGTCGGTCGCAGGTGACGCCGCATTTTTGCGCGCGTCGCCCCTTCCGGCGCCGGGTCGCCGGGGCGGTCCCAATCCCGGCGAGACTTTTGCCATCACGACGTCTCCATCCTCGCAATCAACGTAGAACCACCGGCGCTGTCAATCGGCAGCAGCGGCCAATTCCCGATAGGGATGCAATGTACCGACGCGATCCATCGCCGCAATACTCCCTACCGGCGCTGGGTCGGCGTGGCGTGAGGCGTCCGCAGGTGCGGGCTGCGCGCCGTCCACGAGGAGGAAGCCGCTCTGTCGCAGCTGGATCTCGAACTGATGCCGCCGTTCGGCTTCGAGCTGCGCGACCTTGCGCATTGGCCATAAGCCATTGGCCAGCGCCCCCAGTGCCGCGACGTTGTTGGTCACCACCGATGCGCCTATGCCGAAACCCATGGTGAATACACCCGCGACGCAGGTGATATTCGGAATCAGGATCATGATCCAGCTGTTGCGGACGTTGCGCTCGAGGTCACGGGCGATGTCGCGCAGCTCGCACAATTTCCCGAGGCCTTGCTCCATGAATACGACATGGGCTGTGTCCGTAGCGATCGAGGTCGCCCCGCGCAGAGATATCGAGACGTTGGCCTTCTTCAAGGCGATTGCATCATTGATGCCATCGCCGACAAAGCAGACTTTGCGGCCTTCCTGTTGCAGTTGCTCGACGTAGTCGGCCTTATCGGCGGGTAGCACCTGAGCGAAGTAGCGATCCATCCCGAGCTCCTCGGCGAGCTTACGGGTCGGTGCCTCGTGGTCACCCGAGATGATTGCGATGTGGTTGATGCCGCGGTCCCGCAGGCCTTGGACGATGCCGCGGACCTCGGGTCGTGTCGACGCTCGCAGCTCGAGCGCGCCGCCGAGCTCGTCGTCGACGGCAATCATCACCATCGTGTGGCCTTCACGATGCGCCTCGTCGAGAGCGTCTTCGACCTCCGACGTCAATGCGACACCCTCCAGGTCCATAAAGCGCCGGCTGCCGACGCGCACTCGATGCCCGTCGACGCCGACCGTGATGCCATAGCCGACCCGGTACTGGGTCGCTTCGGTCAACGGTAGGCGAAGGCCCTGCTCCTCCGCTTTCTGCAGGATGGCGAGCGCTATCGGGTGATGAAACCGCCGCTCCGCCGCCGCGGCAAAGCGCAGGATCTGCAGCAGTTCGCAGCCGTTAGCGGCGATCATCCGCCCGACCTCGGGGCGCTCGCGCGTCAATGTGCCGGTCTTGTCGAAGAGGACCGTATCGATTTCACTGAGAAGGTCGAGCGCGCGCCCATCCTTGACGAGGATCCCCTTCTGGGCGCAGAGCGACAGTGTCGACAGCATGCCGAGTGGTGCTGCCATTCGAATGCCCGTGCCGAGATCACTGTTCAGCGCCGCTACCGCGCCCTGCGGACCGATCGTCGCCCCGGCAACTGCACCTATGGCCAGGGTCGGGATCACCGCCTTGTCGGCGAGCTGCTCACCCCGGTGCTGCGAAGCGAGCTTGTAGCCTGCTGTGTCATTGAGGATCTGGGCGATTTTCGCGGTCGCGGTATCACTGCCCGATTTTTCCACCACGACCTGGATCTCGCCTGCCACCATGACGGTCGATGCAAAGACGCGGTCGCCGACGCCTTTTTCGGCCGGCGTCGACTCGCCGGTCAGCGCATGCTGGTCGATCATCGCCATACCGTCGACGATGATGCCGTCTACCGGCACCATTTCGCCGGTGTGGGCGACGACGACGTCGCCCTTTTGCAACCGGTCGAGCGGCACTTGGATCTCGATTCCGTCCTTCATCAGCCAGACGAAACGCGGCTGTTTGCCAAAAGCGCCGATCAGGAGCTTCTTCGAGCTATCCTCGGTGCGCCGCACCAGAAAGCGTCCGAAAGACAGGCACCAGGCGAGAATGGCGCCCGGAAACACGTGAAGCGAGGCGAGGCAACCCAGAACGACGACCGCATCGAGGACGTCGACACCCAGCCGCCGTTCCTCCGACAGAACTCGATAAGCCCCGCGGAAGCTCGGGATCGTCGTGTAGGCGAACAATGCCGCCGAGACCGGAAGGAGGGCCGGCATTGCGAACTGGGCGACCGCTGCGAGCGGCACCGAGGCAGTACATATCGCGAGATCGAGCTCGGGCCTGTCGGGCTGCTCGGGATGCTCGGCATTGGCTAGAACCTCGTCGAGGATCCCGATGATCTGCGCCGGACCAAGCTGGCGCGGGTCGTACTCGATCCTAGCCGAACCGTTGCGCGCGCTGGTCTCGTAGCGGTCGATCCCAAGCACGCTCATCAGCTCGCGCTCGATCGCCTCGCACAATGCGGCCTTGCGGTAGAGCACCGGGTTTTCGAGCTTGATCATGCCCATGCGCTGGCTCGTCACCCGCCAGCCGGTTACCCGTCGTGCGTAGCGGTGGTAGCGGACAACGCCGTGCCAATCCCGAGCCGTGCACGCCGGCGGCACTTCGAGGTCGTCGGCGCGCAGCATCGATGCCGGCCGGTAATCTCCGACCCCGCCGTTCGACGGTGCAGGACCCGGTTCGTCATCCGCCATCAGCAGCGCCGCGACATGATCGAGGACCTGGCGTTGCCCGCGCTGGGTCGCGTCGAATTGCAGCTCGATGGCCGGCACGGGTGCCGGCGCGATGAGCACCCCCTCGATCTCGGGCGCCTCAAAGGAGCGCTCGACAAAGCGGCGGCACAACGGGCCGTCCGGATCGGCGAACATTTGCGTGCTCTCGACCCGGATAATGCCGTCTTCGGGAAACAGGATCCTTATGTCGAAGCAGGGGGCCGCGCCGGTACCGGCAGCCTCGTATTCCATGATCTCGTCCCCTGTATTCGGCCTCGGTACCGCGGCGTTGCCAGTAATCCGCGTGGTCCGGGGATTCCGGGCGCGCCGCTTACTCAGCCCTCGTCCAGCTGATCTGCGGCTTCTCGCCCGCCGTCCCGAAACCCCTGCATGATCGGGTGCTCTTGGGGTAGCGATTGGGCGATGAACACTGCGGCGTAAACCACGCCATAGGACAGGACATATGAGCCGGTGTAAGTCATGCGCGAAAGCCACTGCATGGCATCAAACCCGACGCCCGCCGACGGCTCGGCCTCAGCGCTATTCTCGGAGGCCGTCGTCGCGGCGTCACGCATAGCCGCGGCAACCGCTCGCATCGCAGCCTCGTCGGTGGTCGTCGTCTTGGTGGCCGTGCTCACTGCCATCCCGAGATTCCCCTTGCCGCTTTTGAAGCATCGCCGGCTAAAGCTAACACGGGCCTTCTTAAACCGGCAAGCCGAGGCCTGTTTGTCATGTAATGTTAACATATCCGCCCGTGGGGGCCGAAATCACGATCCGGGCAAATTTCAGCGCCGAACCGATTTTTCACCCTGTTTTCCCGCTTTTACAGGGGTCCGCGTCATAGCGCGACGGCGCGTCCCGTCTGCAGCGATTCCAGAGCGGCGGGGCGAGGGCCAACGCCTTGACCCCATCGACATCGCCGGCTGCGGCGGTGTGCCCTGGGTGACCGCGCGGATCGATAATCGAGCTCCAGCCTGTCCCTGAGATCGACCAGCGACAGCAGCGGCAGCCCGGGAGTGACGACTTCGCCCTCCGCGACCGGGATCTGGTAGATTTGGGAGGCGATCGGCGCGGTTATCGTCAGTTGATCGACCAGCGCTTTGATCGTGTCGACTTTTGTCGCGGCTTTGTCGACAATGGCCTCGATCTGATTCGCCTCGGCGGTGAAGCCGTGCACCGCCTCATCATACGCGAGCTTTGCCTGATCGAGCCGGTGCTGGTCAGGGTCAGGGCATCGGTGTCTTCATCGAGTTTAGACTGGGGCGCGAATTTGTCGGCGGCGAGTTGCTTGGTGCGGTTGTAAGTCTGTTGTGCAAGCGTGACATCGGCGGTAACGCGGTCGATTTCGGCCTTGCGCTGGGCAATGATTTCGGGACGGGTCCCGACGTTGATACGCTGCAGTTCCGCATCAGCCACCGTTTTCTCGGCTTCGGCTTGACCAAACTCGGCAACCAACTCAGGATTGTCGACGACGAGCAAAGTTGCACCCGCCGCAAAGCGTTCTGGCCGCGAGCCACGGCGATCGCCAGCTCTTCCCGGATCGGTCCCAGATGTGCGGCCTGAAAAGCCGGTTCCGCATTCTCAAGTTTGGCGCGCGCATCGCCTACATCGGCGGTCGCCTGGTCCAATCGGTGTAACGCGAAAAGCCTCGTCAGCGACGGGCGAGGCATCAACCCGTTCCGTGCAGCAGCATCACCGGGGTGTCGAAGTCGCGAAATCGGTGCTCGAGGTCAGCTCGCCCGTCGCAAAGGCAAGAGCCGCTGCGTTGATCAGCGACTGCGCGTGCGCCCGGGCCACTGCAGCGCGCGCCGTGGCGAGACCCGTCTGCGCGGAGGTCGCGTCGGTCAACGTACCGATGCCGTGCGCATAGGAATCGCTGGCGCTGTAGAAGGCAGCCTCGGATGCGGTCTGCAGCGCAATGGCGGCATCGTATTGCTGCAGCCCCGTATCGACCTGATCGTAGGCGAGCGCCACCTCGCGCAAAGCCTGGTCGGTGCGCTCCTTCAGTGCGGCTGCTGTCTCGTCGCGCTTCGAGTGGGCGAGGGTCAATTTATTCTGCAGCAGTCCGC
>Ga0074045_10001647_pt1 | contig 21341 bp, 27 predicted proteins | sample BogForMeECP23OM2_FD_94442 | JGI IMG/M metagenome (GOLD analysis project Ga0074045, IMG submission 94442) | Bog forest soil microbial communities from Calvert Island, British Columbia, Canada - Bog Forest MetaG ECP23OM2 | ecosystem: Environmental > Terrestrial > Soil > Wetlands ... | reverse complement strand
TCCTGCTCCGGGTCGCCGCTCATGTTCGCGAAAGGCAGCACCGCGATCGACGGCTTCTCCGGCAATGGCAGAGCCCGGCCGGCCGGGTCGGGCGCAGCGGTCGATGTCGCGCCGGCATTCCACTGCCAGATCCGAACCGGCCGGGCGATGTTCTTCAGGCTCTGCTCGCCGCCATCGTCAAACCCGAGGTCGAGCCGGTCGCGCACGTCGTCGTGCACGCGGCTCGACACGCAGATGCCAACCGGCTTGGCGCTCTCCTGCAGGCGAGCCGCCACGTTGACCCCGTCACCGAAGATGTCGTCGCCGTCGATGATGATGTCACCGAGGTTGACGCCGATGCGGAACTCGATGCGGCGGTCCTGCGGCAGGTCGGCATTGCGCAAGGCCATTGCCGTCTGGACCTCGACGACGCAGCGCTCCGCGCCGACCACGCTGGAAAACTCCAACAGCAGCCCATCGCCGGTCGTCTTTACGATCCGGCCGCCATGCTCGGCGATCTTCGGATCAATGAGTTCCGCGCGGAGCGTCTTGAGCCGGCCGAGCGTGCCCTCCTCGTCGGCCCCCATCAGCCGGCTATAGCCGGCGACATCGGCGCTGACGATTGCCGCCAGCCTCCGGTTCGCATGCTGCGCCATCGCGCAACTCTAGCGGTAAGCACGCGCCGCCGATATGCCAAACTCGCCTTTGCCGTGTAGCGGCCGTAAGATCAGCGTGTCGCCGCGACGATCGCCTCCCGCAGGATCTCTGGGATGCGGTCGAGGACATCAGCCGGGGTCATCAAGGGAGGCGCCAGGCAGATCGTGTCGCCAACCGGCGGGTCGGCGCTCCCCGCCCGGATGCGCGGCAGCAACCCGCGCGCCAGCGCCTCGCGGGTGATGTGCGCGCCGAGACCGAGCGCCGGTGTCTTGGTGGTGCGGTCGGTCACCAGTTCGACGCCGCACATCATGCCGAGACCGCGCACATCGCCGACGACGGGCAGATCGCGCAGTCCTTCGAGCCCGGCCAAGAGACGCCGCCCCATGACCGCGGCGCGCTCGACCAGCCCCTCGCTCTCGATGATCTCGACGTTGCGCAACCCGACGGCACAGCATACCGGGTGGCCGGAATAGGTGGCGGCATGCATGAAGCGCCGATCGACCGGCGCGCTCTCGATCGCCTCATGCACCCGTTTGGAGGCGAGCACGCCGCCCAATGGGAGATACCCGCTCGTCACCCCTTTGGCGAAGGAGACGAGGTCCGGCTCGACCCCCCAGTGGCCGAGCGCGAACCATCTTCCGGTACGGCCAAACCCGGTGATCACCTCGTCGGCGATCAGCAGGACCTCGTGGCGGTCGCAGATTTCGCGCAGCCGCGGGAAGTAGCTTGGCGGCGGCACGATGACGCCGCCCGCGCCCATCACCGGCTCGGCGATCACCGCCGCGACGGTATCGGGGCCCTCGGCGAGGATCGCCGTCTCGACCGCGTCGGCGGCGCCTGCCCCGGGCTCCTCGTTGCCGGCCCAACGATACGCATAGGGGGGTGCGACCTGGATGAAGCCCGGCACCAGCGGCCCGAACATCTTGTGGTAGGCCGCCATGCCGGTGGCGCTCATCGCCGCCAGAGTCACCCCGTGATAGGCGTGGATGCGCGAGATGATCTTGGTCTTTTCGGGCTTGTCTTTGATCTTCCAGTAGTAGCGCGCGAACTTGAAGGCGGACTCGTTCGACTCCGCACCGGCGGTCGTAAAATACGCGGCGGCGGTGTTGCTATAGGCGTGGCGAACGATCTTCTCGGCAAGCCGGACCGCCGGCTCGTTGGTCGCGCCGATATAGGCCGAGGCGAAGGCGATCCGCCGCATCTGCGCGCTCGCCGCGTCTGCCAGCTCGGCTCGCCCGTGGCCGACATTGACGTTCCACAACCCGGAGAGCCCGTCGATGTATTCGCGGCCCTCGGCATCTCGCAGCATCGCTCCCTTCCCTTCGACGACGACCAGCGGCTGCCGGTGGTCGTCGGGATGGTGCAGCGGGTGGACGAGATAACGCCGATCGGTTTCGAGCAGTTGGCTGGTGTCGTCCATGGTCGCTCCTGAGCCACGAATCCCTTTGCGGCTAACGTAACCGCGTCGGGCTCGGCGAAACAACGGCGAAGCTTGTTGACTCGGCGCACCGCCGACACCAGCCTCCCGGAACACCTGACCCAGGGCGCTGTCGATGACCGAGATTTATGCCTCCGCACCCTTCCCGATCCGCGATGATTTGGCGGCGGCGCATGCCCGCGCCTGGGCGCGTATCGCCCTTCCCGGCACCTGGTGGGACGGCGCCGCGCGCGTCGCGATCGCTGCCGAGACGCGCCAGGCGGCCCGTTGCGCCCTATGTCGTCGGCGCAAGGAGGCGCTGTCACCCGTAGCCGTCGAGGGCACGCACAACAGCCTCGGCCGATTGCCCGAGATCGTCGTCGAAGTGGTGCATCGCGTGCGGACCGATCCGGGCCGCCTCGGCGAGCGCTGGTATCGCAGTGTCATCGACGGCGGTCTTACCGAGGAGCAGTATGTCGAGATCGTCAGCGTCGTCGCCCACGTCGTGGCGGTTGACACGATGGCGCGCGGGCTGGGTCTCGATCCGCTGCAGCTGCCCCCGCCGGAGCCGGGCTCGCCATCGCGCCGCCGCCCGCCGAGCGCCAAACCAGGGGGCGCGTGGGTCCCATGGATCGAGCCTGACGACACGGGCGAGGCCGAGGCGGGAATCTATCCGAGCGATCGGCCGCCAGCCAACATCATGAAAGCGATGAGCCTGGTGCCCGAGGAGGCTCGCAGCTTCTTCGACCTGGTGACCCACCAATACCTGCCGGGTGCTGTGATGCGCGACTTCGCGCGCGAATACCGGGCGATCAGTCACGCCCAGATCGAATTGCTCGCGGCGCGGGTCTCGGCGCTCAACCGATGTCTCTATTGAACCACCAGCCATGCTCTGCTGCTCCGTGCGAGCGGGACGACCCACGACAGGACTTACGATCTCCGGGCGGTCACCGGCGCCGCCGACTGCGGCGGCGGCGTGGCGCAAGGTGACCTGCTGATCAGGTTTGCCGAAGCCGTGCTTGGCGAAGAGGATCACCCGCTGAGACGAGCGCGCGCCGCGCTCACGGCAGCATTGGGCCCGCCGGGACTGGTCGACGCGGCCGGTGTGGTCGGCCTCTTCAACGCCATCGACCGGGTCGCCGATGCGACCGGGATCCCGCTGGAGCCCGAGAAGGCGGCAGCCAGCGCCGACTTTCGCGCGGCGCTCGATCTCGACCGGTTCGCGGTTGCCGACAGGACCTGAACCAGCTTGCCTACGAACTGATTCTCACTGTCCCACCGATCTGCGGCATGGTCTTTTTAAGGCCTCTTGACAGACGGTGACCGATGATCAGCCGCTTCCGTACCTTCATCGCAGGATTCCTTGTTCTTCTCCCGCTGGCGGTGACAATCGCCGTTATCGTTTGGGTCGGCACGTTCATTTTCGCCTACCTCGGTCCTGACAGCGCGATCGGCCGCATACTGATCTCGATCGGCTTCAACTTTTCTAATTCCCCGGTCGCGGCCTATGCGCTCGGCGCGGTCGTGGTGGTCGGGCTGGTTTATCTGTTCGGGCTGGCGGTCGAATCCCGCCTCGAAAGCCGGGTGCGTCATCTGATCGACTCGCTGATGCAGCGCATCCCGTTCGTCGGCAATCTCTACGACGTCACGAAGCGATTTGTCGCTATCGTCGACCGAAAGAACCAGGACGGCCTCAAGAGCATGAGCCCGGTCTGGGTTTTCTTTGGGGGCGAGGGAGGCGCTGCCGTTCTTGGGGTGCTGCCGATGCCCAAGCCGATCACGATCGGCGATCAGCAATATCATGTGGTGCTCGTCCCATCTGCGCCGGTGCCGGTCGGTGGATGCCTGGTCTATGTCCCGGTGCAGTGGGTGAAGCCGGCAGATTTCGGGGTGGAAGCGCTGATGAGCATCTATGTGTCGATGGGGGTAACATCGCCGCAGACGGTGGACCCGGCCCCGATCGCGTAGCTGACAGTAAACCTCTAGCGATTGGGCAGGTCGAGCGGGTAGATCGGGCGCCGGACCTTGGTGAATTTCAGCTGCCCGTAATCCGAGGTGCACACGCCGACCCCGGCGCATTCGACGACCGCCCGCGCCATTGGGCCGAGCCCGGCCCGCCAATGAATGCGGCTCTTCAGCATCACGTAACGCTTCTGCACCGGGTCGATGCCGAGGCTTAAGAGGCAATTGAGGTCGGAGGGCTCGACATGGCGCGAGATCAGCACGATCTCGGCCGTCCCGATGTCGAGCACGACCGCCGCACCCATATCCATCGCGACGCCGCGGGCCATCATGCCACGGTTCTTGTAGCGGCCATTCGAGATCGTCTTGACCGTGCCGGTCAGGGTCAGCGGCGGGCTCTCGTACGGGATTGCCGGCATTGCCATCTTGCCGCCGATCGACAAGGTGATGTTGGCGCCGATGCCCGCTGCGATCGCCTGCTGCACCGCCGCCGGATCGTAGATCGCGAAAGCGGCGACATCCTCGAGGCCTTGTCGCAGGATCTCCGCCAATACCGCGGTCGTGTCCATCGTGCCGCCCGAGGCGCAATTGTCGTAATGGTCGAGCAATACGATCGGACCCTCTCCCGGCTGGGGCGCCGGCATCGCCTTGGCGCGGGCGACCGATTGCTGCAACGGCTCGATCTTGTAGACAAAAGCCTCGCGCTCGACCCAGGCGCGGCCTAATAGCTCGTCGCGCAATTCTTCGGCGAGCTTGCGGTCGCCGTCGGTTACCAGCACGGCACTCAACCCGGCATTGGTGATGTCGGCATGCGGGAAGCCGGTGAAGAGGCTCGCGGCTAATGCACCCTCGGCGCTCATCGCGGCGCAGCGATGCTGCAATTCCTTGTTTGGATGATCGTCGGTGCCTTGGCGCATCACATGCGGCAGCATCGGCTCGTTGCGCCACGCCATGACCGGCTTCACCTCGCCGCGCATTGCACGCAATAGGATCTCGCCGGCGAGCCTGGCGGTCTCGTAAGTGTCGATATGCGGGTAGGTGCGATAGCCCGTCACCACGGTCGCATTGGCGATCATCGCGTCGTAGAGATTGGCGTGCATGTCGAGCGAGACGGCGATCGGGGTCACCGGGGCGATAGCGCGCAGCCGCCTCAGGAACTCTCCTTCGCCATCCTCCAGGCTCTCGGTAACCATGGCGCCATGCAGATCGAGCATGATGCCGTCGAACCCGCCGCGGGCAGCCGCCTCGCAGATTGCGTCGATGATATGCGCATAGGCCGCGTCCTCGACCGGGCCGCTCGGCGAAGCGCCGGCGGCGATCGGCAACACGATCTCGGCCCGTTCCCGCTCGGCGAGATCGAGATAGGCGCCGAGCCCGGTGCCGGTCCCGCGATAGGCGCGGACCGCGGCTTCGCCGTAGAGCGGCCCAAACCGCGCCAGCGGGGTCGGCACCGGCGAGAAGGTGTTGGTCTCGTGCTTCATCATCGCGATCAGTAAGCGCATCTCGGACCCCTCCACGGTATGCGGGCTTTATGCTCGCCCTCGACGCTTACGACAAATATAGCTATATCGATAGCCGCATCTCAAAGGGAGCCCGACGTGACCGCCTACAGTGTTGTCGAGGCCAAGAACACCCTGCCCAAGCTGATCGACCGCGCGTTGCAGGGTGAGGAGGTCGTGATAACCCGACACGGTAAGCCGGTCGTCGAATTGCGGGCGGTGCAGCAGCCGCCGGCGCCGCCACGCGGCACCCTTGAATGGCTACGATCACGCCGCGACGCCCGTCCCGGCGTCGGCCTCACTTCAGTCGAGATTCTGAATCTGCTCTACGAGACCGACGACCCTTGATTTGGTGTTTCGACGCCAGCGTCGTGATTCCGATCCTGGTCAAAGAGCCGGGCAGCGCCGCGGTGGACGCCTTCATGTCGACTCTTCAGCAGGAGGTGTGGGTCAGCGACTTTGCCGCCGCGGAAGTGGCCTCGGCGGTCTCGCGGCTGGTTCGAACGGGCCGCCTCCAGGCAAGCGACGGGACAGCATGCTTGTCCGATTTCGACGTGTGGCGCGCCGCGATGACCCGGCAGGCGGAAATGCACGCTGCGGATGTTCGGCTGGCCGGAGCGTTTGTTCGGAAATTCGATCTCGCCCTGCGCGTACCCGACGCCCTCCATCTCGCGATTGCCCGGCGCCTCGATGCGACCCTCGTCACACTCGATCGGCGCTTGGCGACCGCCGCCCGTGAACTCGGAGTTGCGGTCGAGGAGCCGGCACCAAACTGAGCCGAGGGCTCGAAGGAATGGCTAGCCGCCGAAGACCGGTCGAAAGCCACAATGCGAGCCAGGATTTCTTGCGCATCGCCAGAGAACATACGATATACATGCAGATGTAGATATATAGGTTAGCTATGGCAGCATCCGCAAGATTGATGGTTCTGATGTCCCCGGAGGAACGGGCATCACTCGACACTAAAGCGCGTACGCTCGGCGTCTCGGCCGGGGAGGTCGTTCGGCGCGCCGTTCAGGCTTTCGAGCTCGGCACCGAGGAAGAGGCGGCCGAGCTGCGCGCCCTGATCGATGTGTTCAACGAGATCCACCCGGACACATTGCGGATAGCCGACGAATGTCACCGCAAAGTGGCCGAGAGCTTGGCAGGGCCGTCGAAGCGTGACCCTGTGGCCCGGCGCCGGAGGGAGACAGCGGCGGCGTGAGCCTCTATGGCGACGCGATCAGGGCGCTGCGCCAAGTCATCCTGCTCGACGAGCGTGTGCGCAACACCGCGGTTGATATGGCGCGGATGAGCCAGGAGCTCGCCGATCTGCGTGATCGGGTCAGCCGGCTCGAAGGGATGCTGGCGGCAGGGATGGCTCTTTCGCGAGGGGCAAACCAGCCGCGCGACAGGCACCGATTGCCCGGGCCATCCGATCAAACCGATTGAGGGCAGGGAAATGCCGGACAATCCCGTCGAGACCCACTACACCCGCTCCGATCTCGGCGAGGCGATCCTTACGGCGCTGAAGGCGGCCGGGAAGGATATCGATCATTTGACGCCGGACGACCTGGCACCAGTCGACGAATTCCATGGCGGCCAGCGGCCGGCAACAATCCGGCTCGCGGAACTCGTTGGCTTTACCGGGACCGAGCGGGTGCTGGATGTCGGGTCGGGGCTCGGCGGGCCGTCGAGGTATCTTGCCTGGCATTACGGCTGCCGGGTCAGCGGCGTCGACTTGACCGCTGAATTTGTCCGGATAGCCGAGATGCTGACCCGGTTGACGGGACTGACCGACAAGGCCGACTTTCGCCAGGGCAACGCGCTCGAGCTGCCGTTCGAGGACAAGACCTTCGATATCGTGTGGTCGCAAAACGCGGCGATGAATATCGCCGACCGCGACCGGCTCTACCGCGAGATGGGGCGAGTGCTGAAGCCGGGCGGGAAGCTCGCCTTGCAGGAGGTCGCTGCCGGCCTGGGCGGGCCGCCGCATTTTCCGGTGCAATGGGCGCGGACCCCCGGCATCAGCTTTCTGTTCTCTCAGGAAGCTACCCGCGAAACGCTCGAAGCGGAGGGCTTGCGAGTGCTCGTCTGGCAAGACACCACCCAAACGGCACTGGAAGCAGCGCGGGCGCGGGCGCGCAATGCCGGCGGTTCGGCACCGGTTTTGGGCACCCATCTGATCATCGGCCCCGACTGGCAGGCGATGTTCCACAACTCTGCGCGCAACCTCGAGGAACGCCGGACTGAGCTGTTCAACGCCGTTATGTGCCGCGTCTGACGCGCTTGCTTGTCACGGCCATCCACGATACTGGCAGCAGCACCAAGTCGTGGATCGCCGGGACATGCCCGGCGAAGACGAGAAGCCGCCCTGCCCTCGCGTTCGTTCATCTGGAAGGCTGACTACTCCTTCGGCATCACGTCGAGGCGGACGACAATCCCCTCGAGCTCGGGCTTCGGCGGCGGGTAGCGCCGCATGACCAGCGGGTCGTGGCCGGGAATAATGTGCTGCGGACTTGGAGCGTGGGCGCGCAGCGCGTCATAGGCCTCGAGCATTTCGCCGATGTGGAAGGCCGCGGTGAAGGGCCGGCCGGTCTCCATATTCTCGTAGTAGTGGCTGACGTCCGAGGCGAGGACCACCCAGCCGCGCCCCGTGTGGACGCGGACGAACTGCATCCCCGGCGTATGACCGCCGACGGGATGCAGACTGATGCCGGGAGCAAGCTCGACCGGACCGTTGTAGAGCTTGACCCGCCGGGCGAAATTGAGCCGCACGATGCCGACGACATCCTCGACCTCGAAGGAGCGGGCGACGAACGGATGGCGCATATGGCGGCCGGTCGTGTAGTGCAGCTCGACTTCCTGCAGATGAAACTGCGCCGCCGGGAAGCGGTGGAACGTCCCGACATGGTCGTAATGCATATGGGTCAGGATCACATCGGCGACGGTATTGCGGTCGAGCCCGACCAGGCCCAGCGACTCGGCGGGACAGCGCAGATGCCGCCGTCCGCGCGCCGCGGCGACCTCGGCGGTGAAACCGGTGTCGATCACAAAACTGCGTTCCGGTCCGATCGCCGCCCAGACGAAATAGTCCATCGGCATCGGCCCATCGTGCGGGTCGCCGCCGATGAAATGATCCGATCTCCGGGCGTCACGCTCGGCGTAGCGGATGGCATAAAGCTCGTATTCCGGAAGATGGCTGTCCATGGCGCGGTCTCGGCGTTGTCGACAGGTCGATAAGAAGGAAAGGATTGCGGAGGCGCCGTCGCGGTGCAAGCCTGAGCGCATAACTCAGGAGTCCCCGCCATGACCGCCGCCGCTCTGAGCCCCTATCGCGTCGAGGCCTTCAACACCGCAAAGGCGTCCGAAAACCAGATCCACGACGATGCGGTGGCCCGGCGCTTCGGCTTTGGCGGCGGCCTCGTGCCGGGTGTCGATGTCTACGCCTATATGGCGCATCAACCAGTGGCACGCTGGGGCCGCGCCTGGCTTGAACGCGGCGCCGCAGAATGCCGCTTTCAGAAGCCGGTTTATGACGGCGACATCGCCACCGTCACCGCGTCCGAGAGCGCGGAGGGGCTCGATCTGCGGGTCGAGAGCCACGGCGAGATCTGCGCCACCGGCCATGCCTCATTGCCCGCTCGCGCCCCATCGAGACCCGAGCCTTTCGCGGAGCCGCCGCTCCCTCCTGCCGAGCGGCCGCCGGCGAGCGAGACGACCCTCGCAGCCGGGACCTTGCTCGGGATCCGCCCATTGCCGATCACCCGCGAGCTGGTCGAGCAGTGCATAGCCGACCTGCGCGAAAGCGAGAACCTCTATCTACAGGAGGGCCTCGCCCATCCGGTCATCATTGCCCGCACCGGCAATTGGGCATTGAACCACAATGTCGTGCTCGGTCCGTGGATGCATGTCGGCAGCAAATTGCAGCACTTTGCCGCCGCGCATATCGGCGACGAGTTATCCGTCCGCGCCCGCATCACCGGCAATTATGAGCGTAAAGGCCATCGTTTCGTCGATGTCGACGTGCTGGTGCTCGCCAATAAGCACACGCCGGTCGCGCGCATTGCCCACACTGCAATCTGGCTCCCGCGCCAGCTCGCCGCCGCCTGATCACGGCTCAAGGGAGCCGATCGGGCCATTTCTGAGCGCCGTGCAGCGCTCTAATGATCTGCGCGGCGTCGCCCCGACCCGATAAGGTACGATGTGGGGCGCGCCGACAATCACGAGCTCTCGAGTTCCAGCCACTCGGCCCGGCCGGCCGATGCCGAGCGTCACCGACAGCCGCTCGACCGCAACCCGAATACGCGCGACGACCCGCCGTGCGCCTCCGGGTTCTCACTGGCGATGTGGTCGCGGATATCCTCGAGGCGACGGAAGAATCGCGCCGAATATTCGAGGCGATGTCGCTTCACCGCGGCTTGAGCAGCCGGTCATACCGCTCCGCGGCTTCCTCGTTCGACACGAGTGCGCCGTTATCAAGCTCCGCTATGCCTGCCAGCCGCACGGTAACGACTGCGGTATCCGCTCCGGTCATCTTGCCATCCCTACGCTTGCGATGCAGATGTACACAGCTAAAACAGTCAGACCGCCAGCCATTCCACCCGGGCGCCATGCGCGTCGCAGCGCGCGAGATCACGCCGCTTGGTGCCCGAGCCACCGTATTCGGTGAGGCTGAGCATCGGCGCCGTGCGGCGCTCCCATTCGAGACCGAGCCGCAGTACGGCTCTCTGCGCCGCGATGTCGCGTAGAGCGCGATCGAGAGCCAGCCGCGCTTTGGGTGGGAACTGGTTCAATGTGAATGAGTGGACGACGCAGAGCGCTTCGCCCTCCGGCAGTTCTGCGGCGATTGTCGGCAGCAATGCCGCGCCGTCGCCCTGCCGCATGCTGAAGTTCAGGCTAGCCCGCGCGGCTCGGGCAATAGCGACCGCATGATCGAGACGCGAGGCCCGCTCGCGCTGCTCGGGCCAGACCAATGCCCGCAACCAGGCCACATCGTGGCGATTGTCGAGACCGATCGGCTCGAGCTCGACGCCAACCCGCCGGACGACGCGTGCGGCAAACGGGTCGTCGGGGCTGAGCGGCGGCCGCACCGTTCCCCGGATTGCGCAGCCGATCCTGACCGCAGACGCGGGGTCGCCGGCGATCAACGGGGCGTGCGCAGGTCCGCACTCGTATTCGTAGCAAAAATTGTCCCAGAACAGATTGAGCCCGGCGCTGGCGCCAATTTCAACCAGCGCAAACGGCACCGCCGGAAGCATGCGTGCAACGTCGGCATAACCGAGGCGAAGCACAGCACACCGGCCAACCTCATTGGTATTGACCGAACGGCGGCTGATGAGCTCGGCGATCGCGCCTGCGTGCGCGAGGCAAAACCGGCGGAAAAGCGAGAAGGCATCGCTCGCCGGCGCTGTCGTTTCGGCCAGACACGGGTAATAGTGGACCAACGGGTCGCCTTTGGCGGGCTCGCCCGACAGCAGCAGGTGGACCGCGGCGAACAACAGGTTCGGGACCGGTTGCCCGGCGCGGGCCGCGCCGGCGAGAGCGAGGAGCTCGGGATCCTGCGCGACGCCCAGCGCGAGGGTCTCATAGAGTGGAGAGACCCCGCGGCACTCGTATTCGGCAAACCGGCTGAAGGCGGCGGACAGCGACGCCCGAGGCGCCGCCTGCGCTCTCAGGCGAGGGCCTTCTCCAACAGATCGAGGGCGGCGATCGAAAAGGCCCGCATGTTGTCGAGCCGGTCGCTGTTCCCGGTCTCGACGGTAATCGAGCGCTCGCCGTTGGGCCCGATGACGGCGATGCAGGAATGCCCGGCGGCATGGCCGTAGCGGCTGCCGGTCGGCCCGGCGCTCCCGGTCTCGCCGACCGACCACGTCGTCGCGAGCTTGCCGCGGATCTTGCGGGCGAACAGCAGCGCGTAGGCCTCTGTCGACGGCGTGATGCCGGTCAGCTCCTGCTCGGTCACGCCGAGCAGCTCGGTGCGCGACTGCCGCGTATAGACGACGGCACCGCCAAGGAAATAGGCCGACGCGCCGGGGATCGCCAGCAACGCCGCCGAGATCAGCCCGGCGGTCGAGGATTCGGCGACGCTGATGGTCTCGCCGCGCGCCTTGAGCTTTGCCGCAATCCGTTCCGCCTGCGGCAGCAATTCCTGTATCATCGCTCGTCCTCCTGCTGTGGCGGCCCCGACCTTGCCGGTTCCGCCATCCGCTTTGCAAGACCCTGTTTATGCGAGGAGCAATTAGAATGGCACGCGACGGCACCCTGGGATTGATCGCTGACCGGATCATGCCGCCCTGCCCGTCGTTGCCAAAGTCTCAGGCGTTGTTCAGATGCGGCGCCGTATAGGTCAGCCGGTCCTCTTGGCGTGGCAAGATCGGGGAGGAGGCCATGACGACGAGTGACACGACCCAAAATCTTCTCGACGCTGTCGATCGTATCGGTCCGCTGATCAAGGAACACTTAGCCGAAGCCGAACCGCCAGCTGTCGAGTGCGGTCTATGACGCGATGTACTGTGCGGGCTTGTTTGCGATGCTGGCGCCCAGAGCGCGCGGTGGGGTTGAACTCGATCCGGTCGGGTGCATGCGCGTCTGGGAAGCGATTGCTCGCTTCGACTTGGCTGCAGCCTGGAACCTCGTCATGAACGAGGCGATCGCCGCCTTCGCCGCTTGGCTGCCAGCGGAAGGCGTGGCTGAGCGATGGCGGCTTCCGCTTCACTGGACGCAAGATGTTCGGTAGCCTGATGCCGGTGTGGACTCGGTTGCGCCAATTCGTTTTTCCCCGCAAGCCAATTCGTTGTTCTGTCGAGCCTTGAGTGTTCCCCTTAACTCTTTGAAAGATCATGATCTTCTAGTCGGCTCCAGCGCCGGTTCCGGGGTCAAAACGTGATTTTCGTTGTATTTGGAAAAAGCGAGACCGCAATTCCTGTATCATCGCTTGGCCTCCTGCTGTGGCGGCGCCGACCTGGCCGGTCCCGCCATCCGCTTTGCAAGACCTTGTCGAGAGAGGAGCAATTAGAATGGCACGCGACGGCGACCTCCCATCATCGGCCCCGATCACCGAGCGGATCCTGGAGATCCGTGATCGCTGGCACACCAAACGGCACCCCTTCTTCCTCGCCTTCGGCGAAGGAAAGCTGCCGCTCAGAGCCCTGGGACGCTACCAGGCGCTGCATTACCATTTCGTCTCAAAGGCATTGGCGAGCTTCGGACTGCTCTATGCGCGCGGTTACCAGTTCGAAGACGTGCGCAAGATGATCGCCGAGAACATCGCCGAAGAAGAAGGTTTGAAAGCGATCCCGGAGCCGGGTCACGAGCCCCACGACCACAACGAGCTGATCCTCCGCTTTTGCCGCGCCGCGGGTTTGAGCGACGAGGAGGTGTACAGCACGAAAATGCCGCCCGCCTGGTGGGCGCGCTCGCTCTATATGTATCACACGACGGCGACCGAGCCGGTCGGCGTCATCCTGGCGATGCAGACGACCCAGGAAGGCCAGATGCCGGGGCTGATCGGCGAGGTCCTGCTGCCCGCCTTCGAAAAGCACTACGGATTCAAGCGAACCGCCCGCGAGATAGAGTTCTTTACCGAGCACGACGCCGCCGATGTCGAGCACAGCCGGCGTCAGATCGAGCTGTGCGGCCGGCATCTCGACACGCCGCAGCTGGAAGCCCGGGCCCTGCAGGTCGCCGAGGAGATCTGCCAATTGCGCTGGGCATCGATTTCCGAGCTGTACCGCTCGGAGGTGCTTGGCGAAAAGGAGATCCTGCCGCCCGGCGTCGGGTAATCAGCCTATAATCTCGAGGACTTAGCCGGTCTCATTGAGGCGACCCGGAAGAATTGAACCGCGAGCGCGCGGGCTCAGCTTGACTCTGGCGCGGGTCGCAGCGGCACTCTGCACGGCCTCCCGATCGGCAGCTTCCTTGGCCAGCCGAAGCGCCCGCAGGCGTGCGGTCTTCGCGGCCTCAATCGCCCGCGGGTCTTCGAATGTTGCCGCTGTCTCCCGTGATCGCGTCTTCATTCTGGATTACTCCTCCGCGACCCGCCGACGTCGCTTATTTCCAGCCGTTCCGTGACCGCGTCCAGGTCGCAATACCTGCGCGGCATAACGCAAAAATGTTCCTTGAATAAGTGGGGAAGATTTTCAGTTTTGCAACGAAGCTCACCGAAATCAGTTGAAATAAAACCGATAGAAAACTCCCTCTGATTCCACAATTGGGTTTTATTATTCAGATCATCACCAGACCTAGGGCGCCGGTGCCGGCGCGTCCTCGCATGGGCAAGACTGCCGCAGACACTTGATCATGGAAGATTACGCGAGCATATTACGTACGCAGTTTTCGTGCTTCTCGGTTGACTCACGTGATCGGACCTGCGAGAGCGAACCACCGACGTGGTGGAAGCTAGTCCGGTCTTTATCCCCTGCCGACATCTGGACAGCCCTATTCGCGCGGGTCGTCTCCCAACCCGCGCAGCGCGTCCGTGCGGACGCATTGTCGGCATTCCAACACCAAGAGGGCATGACCACCTTGCTTAATCTTTCCGACCTTGGACTTTTCGCGCCTATCCTCGGCGCTCTTGCCCCGAAGGCTACACGGCGCCCACACCGATCCAGTTTCAGGCCATCCCGCCGGTGCTCGGCGGGCGCGATCTGTGCGGCATCGGACAAACCGGAACCGGCAAGACTGCCGCTTTCGCTCTACCAATCCTCCAGCGCCTCGCGGTCGCTAAACAACGAACCGCGCCGCAAACCTGCCGCGCGCTCGTGCTGAGCCCGACGAGGGAGTTGGCGAGCCAAATTGCCGCGAGCTTTCGCGCCTACGGCACGGGGATGCCTCTATCGACGGCGGTGGTGTTCGGCGGCGTACCGATCGGGCCGCAGCGGCAGAAACTGATGCGCGGCATCGACATTCTCGTCGCCACACCGGGGCGCCTGCTCGATCTGACCGACACGCGGTCGCTGACCCTGTCGAGCGTTCAGGTCTTGGTTCTCGACGAGGCCGACCGGATGCTCGACCTCGGCTTTATCCATGCGCTAAAGCGAATCGTGAAGCTGGTGCCGCGACAGCGACAAACACTGCTCTTTTCGGCGACGATGCCGCGGCCCATCGCCGCCCTGGCGGAAGACTATCTCAACGACCCGGTCAAGGTGGTCGTCACGCCTCCGGCGACGACGGTTGAACGCGTCGAACAGAAGGTGGTCTTCGTGCCGAGTGATCGGAAGCGGGATTTGCTTACGACGTTCCTGCGCGATCCTGTCTTCGCGCGCGTGCTCGTCTTTACTCGGACAAAGCACGGCGCTGATCGAGTCGTGCGTCACCTGGTCGGTGCCGGCATCGAGGCGACCGCCATTCACGGCAACAAATCCCAGCCGCAGCGCGAACGAGCGCTCGCCGGCTTTCGCGACGGCCAGCCCCGCGTGCTCGTCGCCACCGACATCGCCGCCCGCGGCATCGATGTCGACAGCGTATCCCACGTGATCAATTTCGAATTGCCGAACGTGCCTGAAGACTACGTGCACCGTGTCGGTCGAACCGCACGGGCTGGCGCCGCAGGAATTGCTATCGCGTTCTGCAGCGATGAGGAGCGGCCCTATCTGCGTGACATCGAGAAGCTGACGCGATGCTCCCTGGGCGCCATCCCGGTCTCGCCGGCGGCTCCCGTTCCGCGTAATGGCCAGATTGAGCAGTCGGCTGAAGTAACCTCGCCCGGCACATCCGGCCTCGCATCGCGGCCGGATTCTGCCGCGATAGCCGAGCGGCCCCGGCACGACGCCGGTGGCGGGCTGCTGGCGATGGCGCTACGCGCCGCAGTGAAGCGATTGGGGTCGCTTCGCGTCCGGTCTTTCTGCACCGCCGGTCGACAACCAAGCCCAGCTCAGCGTCGCCGCGAGGCACCCCGCAGTCGTTCCCCCAGCCGTTCGACTCGATGGCGCTCGCTGAGATACAATGAACAGCGCGTGACATGCTGATCGCACGCGACGGCGAAGAGCTCGTCTGTCCGAAGGGCACACTCTGCGGCCGCATGGTGCGCGACGCGAACGACCGGATCATCGACGGTGACTTTGCCATGCTTGAAACCAGCGTTTCGCCCGACGGCCAGCGTTACGTCTGTACTTGCTGTGAGCGGGCGGTAGCGGTACGGGAGCATTTTCGCTGGAGAGTTCATCTCCGCCGCGGGTGGATCCGGTAGTGCCTCAGATGGACCAAATCCTTTCCAGGACCAGGGCGTTCCAGGCGCCGATATTGGCGCGCAGCCTCGGACAGATCGCGACGTCGTTCGGCGGGTTTTTCGCTACCTGCACTGCAATGTACCTCTGCCTAGCCCTTTCGCTTTGGGTCACGCTGCCGATGTCGGCGCTCGCCGCCGGGTTTCTCGTCCGCATTTTCATCATCCAGCATGATTGCGGACACGGCTCGTTCTTCAAATCCCGATGGGCAAACGATTTGATCGGCAGGCTGTGCGGTCTAGTGACCATGACCCCCTATGCCTTCTGGCGTCGGCAGCATGCCAGGCACCACGGATCCTGGAACAATCTCGACAATCGCGCGGCAAGTGGGCTGGATATCTACTCGTCGTGCATGACGGTCGCGGAATACCGGGCCCTCGGACCATGGCGTAGATGCGTGGTCCGCCTCGCCAATCATCCGATTGTCGCCAACCTGTTGCTGCCGCCCTTAGTGTTTATCATCCTCTATCGGGTGCCGTTCGATGCGGCCAAGGGATGGCGCCGCGAGCGACGTGGGGTTTACCTGACCAACCTTGCCTTGGCCGTGATTATCGGCGGCTTGGGTCTCGCTCTCGGCTACGGCCGCGTCGCCGCGGTCCAGCTGCCGATCATGGTAATCGCCTCAATCGTCGGCGTCTGGCTGTTCTCGATCCAACACCGCTTTGAGCATGCGAAGTGGATGCCGGACGCAAGCTGGAGTTTTGCCGCGGCCTCCCTCGGAGGCGCTTCCCATCTTCGCTTACCGCGCTTCCTCCAGTGGTTTACCGGCAATATCGGCTTTCACCACGTGCATCATGTAGACCCGCGGATCCCGAATTATCGGCTCGAGGAATGCCACAACGCCGATGCCCGGTTTCAATCGGCGTCAACGCTTACGCTGTACACGGCGCTGCAGGCCCTGCGCTACGTATTGTGGGACAGCGATCTGGAGCGCCTGGTGCCGTTTCGCCTCGCCGCCGCCGGTTAGCCGATGCCTGCGGCGTATAGCCAACATTCCGGGGATTGACCATGGCCAGACGTGCCACCGTGCGCCGCGTCGAGGAGTTCATTCTCTTCGATGTCCTCTACGAGGACGGGACACGCACCTCGAACCGTAAAGTACCGGGCGCGGAACTCGTCGACATCGACGCAGACCTGCTCGCCAAGACCTATATTGAGGCCCAGGACCGGCAAATTGCCGATATCTCCGGAAAACCTCGGGCGCCGATCAAGTCGTTGACCCGAGTGCGTCGCCGCTAAGGCCCGCCGCGCGCCGCACTACGTGCGTGTCGGGAAAGGGAAGCAATCCAGTGCAAGTCTATGTCCGCGGCAACGACGTCAACGGCGCAATCCGCGTCTGGAAGAAAAAGATGCAGCGTGAGGGCACTTTTCGCGAGATGAAGCGGCGTCGTCGTACGAAAAGCCATCGGAGTGACGAGTGCGCGAAAGGGCCGGGGCGGTCTGCCGATGCCGCAAGGCGATGCGCAAGTGGCTCGAGCGCGAGGGTTACTGATCGAGGGGGTAGCCGGAAAGCTGCGGCAAGTCGCGGATTGATAAGAGGGGCGCGCACCGCCCGCGAGATCGAGTTCTTTACCGAGCACGATGCCGCCGATGTCGAGCACAGCCGCCGTCAGATCGAGGTGTGCGGCCGGCACCTCGACACGCCGCAGCTCGAAGCCCGCGCCCTGCAGGTCGCCGAGGAGATCTGCCAATTGCGCTGGGCATCGATTTCCGAGCTCTACCGCTCGGAAATGCTCGGCGAAAAGGAGATCCTGCCGGTGCGCCGCTTCGAGCGGCTCACTGCCGCACGGCCGGATCGGCACGGCCTCGTCTTTTTGTTGATCACCGGCTATCTCTTCATCTGGGGGGCGTTCGGTATCGCCGCGCATCTGCTCGACGCGGCACTCCATCTGATCGTGCGAGAGTCGGTCTGGCTGGCGGCCAATGGCTGGATCCTCGGCGCGGTCGTGCTCGTTGTGGCGGGAGCATTCCAATTCGGCCGGCTCAGATATCGTTGTCTTGATCAGTGCCGCTCGCCGGTAGGCTTCCTCGTGCGGCACTGGCGCGGCCGGCGGCCAAGCTGGGATGCGTTGCATCTGGGCGCGCACCATGGCGCGTTTTGCGTCGGGTGCTGCTGGGCGATCATGCTGCTGATGTTCGTCGTCGGGACCGGGAATGTCGGCTGGATGCTGGCGCTCGGGGCGACCATGGCGGTGGAAAAGAACATGCCCTGGGGGCGGCGGCTCAGCCGTCCGCTCGGCGTCGTGCTGGTGACCTGGGGCGCCCTGGTTGCTGCCGTCAACACCGGTTAGGACATTTAGCGGGCAGCATTCCTTTCAGCGAAACTCATCAGCTGGCTTTGCGATGAAATGACGGCCCGAGCCGGGCGCGGAGCAAGAGGCACTCTGGCTGATAATTTGCAGTAAATTACAGCGACAACATGCGGGAATGCCCTATCGAGCAACGTAAGCTCTCAGGTATGGGGCTTAAGAGGTGGCAGCAAAGCCGCGGACCCACGCCTTGCGCAGCAGGTGCCGCGCCAGCGGAAGCGGCGGCATCCGCAGCCAATGCGAACGAATGTAAAGGCTCAAGCATGCGGCCCGCCGCCACGGCGTCCTGTACTCGGGAAGGTCCGGGAGCAGCGCGCTGCGTACCATCGGGTCCATCGCGGCGCGCACGGGCCGGGGCGGTTTGCCGGCCCGCGCCGCCTCGTCCGTGACTGGCTCGGGCACCGTCGTTCCGAGCAACGACGAAGCGTAGCGTAACGCGTAATAGAGGGGGCGGACGAGGCCAAGCTCGACGGCCGCGGGCACCAATTCATGCCAAAAACCGGGGTCCCGGCCGAAATGGCGGCACAGCTCGTCGAAATCGACGAGGCCCCCGAGCCCGCCCGCGATCTCACCATCCTGGAACAAATGGACCGCCACATGCAGCGCCATGTGGGTCGGGCAAAACACTCTCGAACCGTCTGCGAGGGCTATCGCCGAGCGCCAGAACGCAGAGGGATCCGGACGCAGCCGCGACAGGGGCGGCAGGATCGTGTGGTGCACGTCGAGCTCGCTGCCGCGCTCGCGGTGGCGCAACGGTGGCAATTCGTGGCTCCATCCGCGGTAGTAGCGCTTGTCGTAAGCATCGAGCTCGACCGGCTCCCAGCCATGCGACACTAGATGTTTCTCTGCGCTGTCGAGTTGGCCGCGGGGCACCATAATGTCGACGTCGGCGCTGGTTCGGCCGCGCGCTAACGGCAGCCCTGCCGCGGCATAGGCGGCGCCCTTAAGGAGCAGCATCGGGTATCCGGACCCGGTCAGCACATGGTGCAGCCGGTTGACCTCCCACTCGAGCGCTCGCCGGCGACCTTCGGCGGCGGCCCGGGCAGCGGCGAACTGCGTGCGCACGCGGGCGGGCAAGGCGGCGAGGATCCCGGTATCTTCGATCCGATAGGATAGCCGCGCGGTGAGGCCGGCCATGCGCGCCTGCGCCAGAAGCAACTCCAAGCTTTCGACCCCGAGTCCGTTGACCAGTCCGGGATCGGCGAAGGCACGTAACAGGAGATTATTAGGCAGCATCGAGCGGTAGGCCCGTCACGAGCTGACGCTCGGCGAGCCCGTCGACCATCTCGGCGGCTGCCGCCGCCTGCGCGAAAGGCAGATCGTAACATTCCGCCGTTTCAATCAGTTGGCTAAGCGCATCGAACGCGGTGCGGCCGAGCGCGTCGTAATTGAAGCAATTTCTCTCGAGGCGCAGGAACCCGGCGGCCTTGCGTAACGGCACGAGCCTCGTATCGGCGTTCTCGGCATGCGTCGGAAACACGACCCAGCCCGGCAGCGCCGGTTCGGCTTGGCACTCGACCGCTTCGAGTGGCGGTCGGAGATGCGCAAGCGTGCCCTTGTGCGTAGGAGCGAAGACTCGCCCGATCCGGGGGTGTGGCAACAATCCTTCTATCAGCCCGATAGAAGTCCCCTTGAGCGCCACCGGTCGCGGGATTGGGAACAGCCGGCCACGCGCCGGATCGAGCAAAGCCAACTCGTCCGACAGCAGCCGCCAGCCGCGTGCCAGCAGGGCAGCGCAGAGCGTGCTCTTGCCGGAACCCGGCGGGCCCGCAAGGATGGCGGCCCGCCCCGCCTTCTCGACCACGGCGGAATGGAAAATCAGGAATTGATGAGCATGGCTGCAAATGCACCAATTGAGGCCCCATTCCGCAAACGGCATGGCGAGCCGCCGGGGAAAGGTCCGGAACGGGCTTTCCCCATCGGCCCGGAACTCGGCCTGCGCCTCCCGCCATGGCCACCGGCGGAAAGCCGGCGTGACGCGAATGCGGAAGTCGCTGATCTCGTTTTCGTCGCAAACCGGGAAATCGGCGTAGGCGGCGCTGAAATCCGTGACAAATCTGTCGATCGGTGTGTGCACGCGGAAGACGAAGGGGCCGATCCTGGTGCGCAGGCCGGGCCCGGCGAACCGCTGGTGCAGCTGATCCCGCGTCAGGTCTCCGATCTTCACGAGGTCGACGGCGCGATCAGCCCCAGCTCGTCGAGCTCACGGATCAAACGGTCGATCGTCTGCAATGGCGGGCTGTCCCGCGCGATCTCGAATTGGTCCGCCAGACGCCGGACCAGCTCACTCGCCGATCCCGGCTCGGCCTCGAGGCTGCGTAATGCTTCTCCAGCCAAAAAGTTGAGATGGTGCGTCAGCCCTGAGGCGGTGTTGTAGACGAGGAATTCGTCGTCCCACATCCGCCAGGAGAGCATGTTCTCGGGCGGCACCCTCCAAACTGTCACCCCTTCCTCAAGGGCCCCGCTCATGCTTGGAACTCGGCATGCCTTAAACTACGTGGGGCATTTATGGCTGGTGTGCGGATTCGCCGTCAGCGAGTTCAGGCAGGTGGTGGTGCCTTGCGCTTGGGCCGAGCGGGCACCCAGGGTCATCACCGCCGGCGGGGCAAGCAGGCTGGCGATGATAATCCGGCGACGGTTGGAGGATCGGCCGGGCTCATTCGTTCTGCCGTCGCCGGGGAGCTGGCCGGAGCGCTCGGGGGTGGGATGCTCTACGCTCTCGTCAGCCATGATACAACGTCTCCGTATGCCGCCCCTTATAGAATATGCTTTAAAAAAGTAAAGCGAGAATTACCCTGACGCAATCAGTTCCGTCTCCGGCTGCCAGTATTAACCATCTTGTCAGCGACGGAGCGCTCACCGGATGGATCCGCATCGGCAACCTGTCGGGGTGAACGATCCCCGCGACCTTCGCAGAATCCAAAGGAGCATTTCGCACCGCGCGCACCACTGTCAACAAGATCTCAGAGGACTTGTTGCATGACGAGTTTGCTGCACCCTGAAACTCCTTCACCCCTGAGCCTCTTGCAGAAATGCGGAAATGGCCTGGTTTCTTCACTGGGGCGAGTTCAAGCGGGGAGCGGAAAGGGCTGGCGGTTGAAAGAGGCGGACGAGAGCGTCAGCGGCCAGGGCGGCCACGCCGAACATCAGATGACATAGCGCCTTGGCGTGACCGCGGACGCGGAGGTTCCTGGCGCCGAACTCGTCCTTGAGGCGGGCATTGGCGCGCTCCGCCACAGTGCGGATTTTGTACAGTTCGTCGTCTCGATCGGGGATGTTGACGAGGGCTCGGCGGACCCGCTCGGCGAGGATC
>Ga0074045_10001646_pt1 | contig 21352 bp, 13 predicted proteins | sample BogForMeECP23OM2_FD_94442 | JGI IMG/M metagenome (GOLD analysis project Ga0074045, IMG submission 94442) | Bog forest soil microbial communities from Calvert Island, British Columbia, Canada - Bog Forest MetaG ECP23OM2 | ecosystem: Environmental > Terrestrial > Soil > Wetlands ... | reverse complement strand
CGAACGAGGTGCGCGCGGCATTGGACAAGAAGCTGCGGCAGAACGCCAAGGTAGAAGTGCTGTAAAAGGTTGAAGCCGTGCCGAGGAGCATTTGCAATGCGTTGTTTGGGTTGGCCGGGGCCCTTCTTCTGACCCTCCCCGCTACTGCGCAGATTCAGGTTGGCGACAACCTCAACATGAACCTGAACGGTCTTGTAGGCGTAGGCTATAACGATGTCTGGGGCAGTGACATCAATTCAAGCCACTCCGTGAACTTCAACGGCAACGCGACATTATCCGGTTTCTATTACAATCCCAACTTTGTCAATTTCAACTTTTCGCCCTACTACGACCAGTCGTCGCAGAATTCTGAGTCGCGTTCCCTCTTTAACAGCACCGGTTTCGAATTCGACAGCGGCATTTTCGGTGGCAGTCATTTCCCGGGATCGATCACCTTTGCGAAGTCCTGGGACAGCGAGGGAAATTTCGGAATTCCAGGCGTGCCCAACTACACTACCCGTGGCAGCGGCCAGGGATTCGGCATTGGCTGGGGGGCGTTCCTGCCAGGTTTGCCAAGCTTGAGCGCAAACTTCAACACCGGCAGCAGCTCATATACCGTCCTGGGTGCTGACCAGAATGGCAACAACGGTTACCACAACTTTAACCTGCGATCGAATTATTCGATTGCCGGTTTCAACCTGAACGCAGGCTACAACATCGGAAGCTCCCATTCTGAAATTCCACTGGTTTTTGGAAACGACACGATTGAAAGTGTCAATTCGAATAACGACTCCTGGTTTGTAAGCGCCTCGCACATGTTGCCCATGCACGGTTCGGCATCCGCCACTTTCTCGCGGTCCTACGTCGATTCTGACTATCTCGGCATTAGTTTTAACGGCACCATCGACACGCTGAATGCCGCTGCCGGAATCAACCCTACGCAAAAGCTCACTCTCTCGATGGCCATGGGCTACACCGACAATCTCGCGGGCTCGCTCTACCAGTCGATCATTCCGGCAAGCAACCCTGCATCGCAGGGCACAACAGGAGCGCAGGCGCAATCAAGCGGAACCACCGGACAACAGCAACCAAGCGGGGGAGTGTTTCAGCAAACCGAGCAATCATCGAATGCCCTTTACATCTCAGCCTACGGTGCGTACGCCCTAGCGCCTAACCTGCAACTGAATTTTCAGGCCCAGCGCCGCGAACAGACCTTCGAGGGAAAGAGTTACGGGGCTAATACCTACGGGGCGGGAGCCGTCTATACCCGAGGGTTGCTGGGCGGGTCGATAAACGCCGCGGTAAACTTCTTTGACAACACCTCCGATAATTCAGTTGGCAATACGCTCAGCTTCACTACGAACGCAGGATACAACCGGACCTTCGCAGACTGGACGATCAGCGGAAATGTCAGTTATGCCCAGAACGTGCAGACTTTCCTGCTGACTTACATGAACTCGTTTTACATCTACTCCGGGAACGTGCGGCACCGCTTCGGGCGCATCGTCTGGACTGCGAGCGCGGCGGGGTCGCATAGCGCGATTGTTAATCAGCCGCATTCGGGAAATGGCGGGGAGAGCTTTTCCACCAGCCTCGGAGCCCGCCGGCTTACGCTCGCCGCCGCTTACTCGAAGACAAATGGGTACGGCCTTCTGAGTGGCAGTGGGATAGCCGCACCGCCGACATTGCCCCCAGGAGCAATACCGCAGGAATGGCTTCTGCTCTATGGTGGGTCTGGTTATTCGTTTTCCCTCGGAGCTTCACCAATACGGCGACTGACGCTGGCGGCCAGTTTCTCCCGGGCTGACAGCAACACGGTCAGTGGATTGACGTTTTCAGCCAATCATAATGAACAGGTTTTCGCCAACATGAATTACCAGTTCAGGAAGCTCACCTTCACCAGCGGATACGGACGGCTGGTGCAGGGATTTAGTGCCTCCGGGGTACCGGCTAGTAACGTAAACTCGTTTTACATTGGGGTATCGCGTTACTTCAACTTTTTCTGATGGGTCGTGTCCGGCTTTGCTGTGGAAGGCACTACAGATCGCAACCGTCACCCTGGTGCTGCTGGCGTCAGGGGCGGCGGCGTCTAAAGAGAAAAAACAACAGGTGACTCCGGAGCCGACTCCGCCTGAAATGCCGCTGCTTGGCGGCCGCAGGCTAACTTACGAGCGCAGCTTCCACTCTGCACGCGAAGTCCAGCCCAAGCGGACCTTCTGGAAAAAGGTGCTCGACTTCGTTGCCGGCGAGCCGGAATTCCATAGCCTCGTCCGGCCTTATAGCGTCGCCACCGATTCCCGCGGCCGCATCATCGTGACCGACCCGGGTGCCTACGGCGTGCACATCTTCGACTTCCAGCAACAGAAGTACAAATTCCTGTCTCGCGCCGACAAGGGCAAAGATCCCATGCTGACGCCGCAGTGCGTCGCCGTTGACGCCCAAGACAACATCTACGTGACCGATTCGGAGTCGGGCAAGGTATTCGTCTTCAACTCCGACGGCAAGTTTCAACGTGCGATTGGCAATCTGAAGGGCGGCGAAGGATTCTTCAAGCGGCCCACGGGAGTTGCGGTGGATTCGGCGGCGCAGCGGATCTACGTGACTGACACCCTGCGCAACAAGATCTTCGTCATGGACATGCAGGGCAACGTGCTGCAGACGATTGGGAGCAACGGCGAAGGTAAAGGCGAGTTCAACTACCCGACGGAGTTGCGGCTGCACGGCGACAACCTGGTCGTGGTGGACGCGATGAATTTCCGCGTGCAGGTGCTCGACCGCTCCGGACAGTTCCAGTACGCAACTGGGCAGCTCGGCGACGAGTCAGGCACGATGTTTCGCCCCAAGGGCGTTGGATATGACTCCGAAGGCGATCTCTACGTGGTGGATGGTCTTTGGAGCGTGGTGCAGGTGTTCAACCGGGAAAGCGAACTACTGTATACCTTCGGCAACCGCGGCACGGGCGCGGGCGAGTTCCAGTTGCCGGCCGGACTGTTCATCGACCGCGACGACCGCATCTTTGTGGTGGATTCGTTCAACCGGCGAGTGCAAGTCTTCCATTACTACGGCTTGGCAAAGCCGGCGAGGGGAGGCTCGCAGTGAGGCGCGCGTTGTTGGTTGCGTTCCTCTTGGCCGGGATTCCCCTGCTGGCGCAGATCAGTGGCGATGTGATTGGAATCCATGATCTGACGCCAGGCAGCAAATCGCCAATTACTGGCGCGCGGCCGGGATCATGTTCGTACTGCCACGCACCGCACTCCGGATTGGCGACGGGCATGTCACTGTGGAACCAGACGCAGACGAAAGCGACTTATCAGCTCTACACCAGCAGCACTTATCACCAAAAGGGCCAGCAGCCCGTCTTGGGCTCCGACAGCAACCTGTGTCTGAGCTGCCACGACGGAACGGTCGCAGTGGGAAACACCATTGTCTCCGGGCAGATCACGATGACCGGCTCGATGAATAGCCAGGATGTGCTCGGGACGAACTTACAGTCGTCGCATCCTTTCAGCCTGCAATTGCCCATCAAGGACGCGATTGACCTGATTGCGTCTTTGGCTTCGCAAGGGAAGACCGGCGACCCCACCGGTGCGGTGAAGCTGATCAATGGGAACATCGAGTGCACCTCCTGCCACAACGCGCACGTGCAGGCGATTGATCTCTTGTCACAGAATTTTCTGGTGCGTGACAGCTCGAAGGCGCAGATGTGTCTCGCCTGCCACGATCCCAACCGTACCTTGCCGAACCAAGTCAACCCCCTTGCGGGGTGGAGTACGAGCGCGCACGCCATAGCGACGAACAAGGTTGTACTGGGCGTGAATCTGGGGAGCTATGGGACAGTGGCCAGCAATGCGTGCATCTCCTGCCATACACCGCACAACGCGCTGGGACCGGCGCGGTTGCTCCACGGTCCAAATGAGCAGGACTGCGTCGGGTGCCACAACGGTGGCACGAACCTGACTCCAGCCATCCCGAACGTCTTTGCCGAGTTCTCTAAGGTCGGGCATCCCTTCCCTGTCGGGAATAATAGCCACGATGCTGCCGAAGATGTGCTGCTCAACAACAACCGGCACGCCACCTGTGCAGACTGCCACAATGGACACGGGCCGCAGCAGGTGACGACCTTTCCGCCGCCTCCAGGCATTCGCGTTTCGCAGAACGGCGTGGCCGGAATCAGCGCGTCGGACGGCACCACCATCGTGAATCCTTCGGTCAATCAATACGAGAATTGTTTGCGGTGTCACGGCAACAGCATAGGAAAGGTTTCCAACCCTATCTTCGGATACTTGCCGCTGCGAGCGGTCTCGGCGAACGATCCACTGAATGTCATCCCCCAGTTCGCCGCCACCGCTACTTCCAGCCATCCCGTGACGCACTCGCGGAGCAGCTCGCTACCTCAGCCCAGTTTGCTGCTGACCATGCTGGATGAAAATGGCGGCACGACGAACGGCCGCGCTATGGGCAGTCAAATCTTCTGCACCGACTGTCACAATAGCGATGATAATCGCGAGTTTGGCGGCGCAGGTCCCAACGGTCCGCATGGATCGACACATACGCACATCCTCGAGAGGGACTATGAATTCAGCCAGGCGCCTGCGCCTGGCCAGTTGATAACCAATCTCTTCCCGAATCCCGACTTGAGCGTGAAGGGCCCGTATGCGATGTGCGGCAAGTGCCACGATCTTAACAACGTCGTCTCAAATGCAAGCTGGACCCAGCACGGCTCTCACATAAACACCGGCTTCTCGTGTTCGGTTTGCCACACCGCCCATGGCATGGGCGCAAGAAGCGGGACCATCTCCGGCGAACGTCTGGTGAACTTTGACATCAACGTGGTCGCCCCGAACAGCGGTACACCCGTCTCGTACTCGCGGGCTACGAATTCTTGCGTCCTGGTGTGTCACAATACCGCTCACAACCCAGACGGCTCGATCACACAAGGCACGCTGAAAAACAACGGGATGACCCTTCCAAAGAAGCGGTAAGCCTACAACTGGGTCCCGCTGGGTGACAGAACAACGATGTCCACGAATTCCAGCGTGCAGGAGGAGGCGGCGGCTAACGTCTTCCGCGAGCTGAGCAACAGCCCGCCAGTGCAGGGACTCGCGCTGCTGTTTTTGTTCAGCTTCGGAGCGTGGTACGAAGCGGTTCACCTTTCTGCTCTCAGTGACCCGGATGTCTGGTGGCACCTCAGCACTGGGATCTGGATCCTGCAGAACCACGCGGTGCCACACACTGGAGTGTTCTCGCAATATCCGGATCTCCCCTGGGTCGCCTCGAGTTGGCTCTTCGACGTGCTGCTCGCCGCCGCTTACAAACTGATGGGGCTGCGCGCTTTTCCGGTCTTGTTGATGGCGTTCAAGGTCGCGATCGCAATAGTCGCCTTTGTGTTGGCCCGCGGTTCACGTCCGAACTTCTGGCCTGCCGTGGTGCTGGCGGCGGTCGCTCAATACTGCATCGCCAGGTTGCCGCCGGGGCCCGTTGTCTCGTCCATCGTTCTGTTCGCAATCGAGATGTCGGTCCTGTTCCGCAGCCGGAGAACGGGCACCCTGCGGCCGCTTGTTTGGCTGCCGCTGTTGTTCGTGATCTGGGCGAACTTGGACATTGGATTTATTTTCGGGCTGCTCGTGTTGCTCTTGTTTTGCGCGGTTCTATTTGGCGAAGAAGTTGGCCGACGCTCCGGAAAAGCGCCTCTGGTTCCGTTGGCGGAGGTCGCAATTGTGACTGGGGTTTCGTTCATTGCCAGCCTGTTCACACCTTATTCCTTCCATCTTTACGCAGCCGCCTCTCAGGAGCTCTGGAGCACCGCGCCCTATGTGCACGAGCTGCGCGCCATGAGCTTTCGCCGGCCGCAGGATTATGTCCTGCTGCTGCTTGCCATGGCAGCATTTTTCTCAATGGGGCGGCGCCGCTCGCGAGACTTGTTCCAGATCGTGCTGATGATCGGGTGTTTGGCGCTCGCCTTCACGCGTCAGCGCGACACCTGGCTGCTGGCACTGGCCTCGGTCGCCGTGATCGCTGACCTGCTTCCGATCGGCTTCCCTTCGGCGGAGGAGAAGAATGGCGAGCGGCTGTGGAAGCGAGAGAAGCTCGCAACGGCCGGGCTGGTGCTGGTCGTGTTCGTTCTGGCGGCGACTACTCGGATCCCCGGCAGCCGCGAAGCGTTACTCACCCGGGTCGGCCAGAGCTTCCCGGTGCGGGCTTGCGATCACATCCGCGCCAACCATCTGCCGCCGCCGCTGTTTAACGCCTATGACTGGGGCGGTTTTCTGACGTGGTATCTACCTGCGTACCCGGTCGCCATTGACAGCCGCACCGAGCTTTATGGAGAAGATATCACGTCTCGTCATTTCAACCTGGTCATCGCCGCGATCCCGCTCAATGCGGACCCGAGCTTTGCGAACGCACGAACCATCGTATTGCCCAGGAACTCGCCCATGGCGGGGGCGCTCAGTACACTGCCACAATTCCAAGTCGCTTATCAGGATGACGTGGCGATGGTGCTGTTGCAGCAGATCTGATCAGAGGGGGCGTCAGCGTAAGTGTTTGCGCACGAACACCGCTGCGAGTCCGTCTTCGTGTACGAGCTGGAATCGCCGATCCGCCGCTAAGAAGCTTACGAGGTTATTGCTCTTCTGCAGGATCACAACTCCCGCCTGGTTGAGGTATGGGTCGTTCACATACGAGGGCGCGCCGTTAGCCGTGCTGAAGAAACGCTCATCCAACTCATCTCCGTACAAGTCGGTGCGGCCGTCGATGGCTACCGGATAATCGGGCATATACCAGATGAGGAAGCCTCCCCAGTCGAGCGTGTTGTAGAGCGGGCCGGGCGCAGGGTTCCGGCGCAGGTAGTTGGCTGCGTCCACCGGAAGAAAGCCGCTGATCGCCCGGTCGAGGCCGCGCGTATTGAAGTCTGTGCTACCCGCAAACAGCAGCAGCCCCAGCGCCACCGCCGCCGCTACCGCAACGTTCTCCAGCCAGTTTTCTTTCGCCTCGTGCCTGGTCTTGTCGGCAAGCGAATCGGCGATGCAAGCCGCTGCCGGAATACAGATGAACCAGGCGTCGCGCATGGTGCGGAAGGCGACTGCGCTGGCAATGGCCAGTAACGCCAGCTTGAATGGGTCAACTTTGCTCTGCCGTCCGACAACGAAAAACGCGGCTGCGGTCAGCAGCAGCTGCACGTAATGGCTGTAGGCACGGAAGCTCAGAGGCTGGAGCTCCATGATCATCAGGTAGGCGGTCTTCGACCGGGCATATCCGAAGATCACCTGGTACAGGTGGTAGGAATTCGGTCCAATGCAGGTGGCAATGGCGCACGCGGCCAAAACGGCGGCCACCGTTGCGGCTGGAAGTTTCGGAGGCAGCAGCCATGCGGGCGCGAATCCGAAACGCTCAGCCAGCCGCTGCGCCACATTCACCGTCATCAATAGGCCAACAAGAAGCAGTCCATAAATGAACAGGATGTGCAGGTTCGCCCACAACAGAAAAATCAACGGCAGCCAGTAGAGAAGCTGAACCCGGCCTGTGCGATGGGCCTCCAAGACCAGCGTCAGGGTTAGGCAGAACAGCATCATGGAGAAGAAGACCGGCCGCGGCATCAGGTTAAAGAGAAATGCAGAGCAGCTAATGACCGCCAATAAGCACGCCAGCCAGAAGCGTCCGGAAAGACGACGCAGCGTCCAGTAGAGGGAATAGGCTACGCCGAGAGTCAACAGCGTGCCGTACAACCCGATGCCAAGCAGTCCGCACCAGGCGTAGGCACGTGACATCAGAACTTCGTACCCCCAGCTGTAAGCCACCCAGGGTCGGTCGGCTGCCGTCCACGAGAAGAGGCCGTTGTGGGGAACGGCCAGGTGCTGAACGATCCAGTCGCCCACCCTGAGATGCCACCAGATGTCTAGATCGAGTACCGAGAACTTCAGATTGAGGGCGATCACTCCCACGGTGACCAGAAGGCCGGCAAGCGTGAGCAACTGTAGCCCGCGCAGACGCAGTAGCGGCCGCAGCTCGTCAACAAAACCCATCTCTAAGTTCTTCGTCTTTCAATCTTCGCTTTTTTCGCCAGCAGCAGCCCCTGTAGTTCATTTGTCAACGCTGCAGGTGACCTTCCAAAGAAGAACCTGAATAAGTCTAAGCCCGACAGCAAATTAAGGGCGGTCAGCGAATTCGAGACAGCACCATGCCGCGCCAAATCACACGCGCATTGCGGACAAAGACGCTTCCTGGGCACCCCTGTCCGTTCCGGCCAGTTCTGATGACTGCGCTAAGTTGCTGAATATGAATGGCTACCAACTGATTGGCAATCTGATCTGTTTGGCAAGCCGTGTGCATTTTCCATACGTTCCTACGGAGTATGCGCTCTCGAGCTCTCCTACCCACGCAAGAGAAGCCGGGGCGGCATCTCCCGGATTGCCACGAAGGAGTAGCCAAGATGCATGAGGAGCAAAGCGGCAAGACAACCAGTAGCTGGACGGCGAACCAAACCTACGCCATGGCGGCCGTCTGCCTTTTACTAGGCTTATTGGTGGGGTATCTGGTGCGCGGCTCGGCCAATCCCGCAGACCGGGCAACGCCGCCTCCCACCGAGATCCAGCAGGCTGCGAGCGCCCCGCCCCCCGGCATGGGGCAACAGCGTATGCCGTCCCTGGATGACATGAAGCGCATGGCCGACAAACAAGCGGAGCCTCTGCTAGCCAAGCTGAAGACCGATCCCAAGAACGTCGATCTGCTCAACAAGATTGCTCTCACTTACAAAGCTGCCCATCAGTTCCAGGACGCCATCGTGTACTTTCAGAAAGCCCTGGATGTCGATCCGAAGAACGTCGCAATCCGCACCGACATGGCCTCTTGCATGTACTACACCGGCAACATCGATGAAGCGCTGGCAGAGCTTGACAAGTCGCTGAGCTACGATCCCAAACATGCGGGGACGCTGATGAACATCGGCATCATCAAATGGCAAGGCAAGAACGATGTCGACGGCGCGGTCGCGACCTGGCAAATCCTGCTCAAGCGGAATCCGAACTTCCCGCAGAAGGCAGTGATTGAGCACCTGATCACCGAAGCCCAGCAGCAACGAAACACAGCGCAGTCTTCGAATCAACCAAAGGGATAGGTTGGGAGCCTTTTGCTGGTAGGTCAGGCCATGTCGAAAGCTACCTTGGATGTAGTAGCGACAAGTCCCCAAGTGGGACCCATGTCACGCCCGAAGCATGACACCTGGCTTGCCGCGGCCTATGGCGTGGCCCTGCTGGTCGGCCTTTCGGAGTGGTCCCTCGCGGTGCGGGCGCCGTTGTGGAACGACGAAACACTTTCGTACTGGCAGATTGCCGGTGGTTTCAAACAGATTTGGGCGCGATCGATACAAGGCAATTCGTTTGCTGCTTACCCTTACATCCTTTGGCTTACCAAGACGCTTTTCGGCGATGCGGAACTCGTCCTCAGAATCCCCTCCATGCTAGCCATGCTGGCCGCCGTTTACGTCTTCTACCGCTGTGCGAGGGAGATGTTCGAATGGGACATCTCGCTCCTTGCGACTATCTTGTTCACTCTCCCCAGCCGTGTCGTATATGCTGCGATTGACGTGCGTCCCTACGCCTTCGCATTGCTGCTAACCAATCTGGCGATTTTCATGTTCTTGCGCTGGATGGAGACAGACAAGATTGAGTTCGCGGCGCTCTTCGGCGTCACTGCAGCCGGCATCTTTTACTTCCACTATCTATTCGGCGCCATCCTGTTGGCGTTCGCGTTAGGTTACCTGCTGAGTCGGTACTCTTCGCTCCTTTCCGATCTGCGGCAGATTGGCGCCGCGTTTGCGTGCTTCGCAATCTTCATCATTCCGGTCTGGCCTCAGCTTGGGTACATGTACCAGACGCGAGCTACACACGTTTTCACCGAGGCACCCCAATGGGTATCGCTCCTGCAGACGCTGAATCCCGGCACGTGGCAGTTGTTGATGCTAGCCAGTGCTCTTGTCCTCGCAGCATTGGCGCAGAGGCTGCTGACTCCGAACCGCGAGATGTACGCCAAGCTCCTGCTGTGCGCACCTCTGGCATTGGTCCCTATTTTGTGTCTGTATGCGATCAGTGTGACCACGCCGGTCCACGTTTTCATCCCCCGCTACCTGCTTGAGGCTGTGCCCGGCCTGGCCTTGTGCTGGGGATGGATCTGTAGCCTGATCGATTCGCGTCCGCTTCGCGGCTTGTTCTGTTTCGCATTTGTGGCGCTGTGCGTATTCGAGGCCTATACTTCGCCCTCTGCCCGCATGCATGGATTCTCGTGGAAGTATGCCCTTGAGTATGCAGATGTGAACGCCGCCGAAGACCATGCCGTGCTGTTGATGTGCAGCCCGTTTGTCGAAGGCGATTCCCAACCGATGCCTGCAGTTGCCAGCGAGAGCATGCTATACGCGCCTCTGAGCTATTACAAAGTGCAGGCTCCGGTCGTGCCTCTTCCTGGATCATTGGTGGCGGAAAGCGAGCGGCAGGCAAGACAATTTCTATTAAAGGCAGCCCAGGAGCATAAGCGCTTCCTGGTGCTGGCCGCCGGGCCATCGCTGCCGACCGTCGATTTCTTGGCCAATTACTCGAACAGCACGCACGCGCCCGGGTACTTGGAAATTTCGACCACATCTGGGTTGTGGAATTCGTTCCTTATTCCGCAGCCCGCTGAACAGACGGCTGAAGCGCACTATGTCAAATCCGACCCTTGACGTTGCATCTACCGCCCCGGAAGCGGGAATCGCCCAACGCCCGCCAGGTCAAACTTTGCTAGCTGCGGCCTACGGCCTTGCCCTGTTAGCTTGCTTTTCCGTGTGGCTTCTTGCGGTACGAGCGCCGCTGTGGACAGATGAAACTCTTTCCTACTGGCAGATCGCCGGTGGTTTCAAGCAGATTTGGGCGCGGTCGATACAGGGCAACTCGTTCGCTGCTTACGCTTACATTCTCTGGCTTACGAACATGCTTCTTGGCAACAGGGAACTCGTCCTCAGGGTTCCTTCCATACTTGCCATGCTCACTGCTGTGTATGTCTTCTATCGGTGCGCGAGGGAGCTATTCGCCTGGGATGTGTCGCTCATCGCGACCATGTTGTTCATTCTCCCCAGAGGAATTGCATTTGCCGCGATTGACGTTCGTCCCTATCCGTTCGCGCTGCTGGTAACCAATCTTACAATTTTCCTGTTCTTGCGCTGGATAAACACCAACCGCACTGGCTACGCTGCGCTCTTCGGAATCGCGGCAGCGGGCATATTCTATTTCCACTATCTATTCGCCAGCGTCCTCGCGGCACTAGCAGCTTATTACCTGCTCACCCGGCACTCGCCGCGGACGGATCTGCGGCAGATCGTGGTCGCGCTCGGCAGCTTTGCTCTCCTCCTACTTCCCGTGTTGCCGCGGCTCAAGTACATCTATCAGACGCGGACCACGCACTCCTTCGCCGACGCGCCGCAATGGACATCGGTCATTCAGGTGTTACATCCAGGAACGGGCCAGTTGTTGGTATTGGTCGGGGTCATCCTCCTCGCGGCGGTGGCGCGCCAGTTGATCGTTCCCCGGCGCGAGACGTTAAGTAAGCTCCTGCTGTGCCTCAGCCTGGCGCTGGTCCCTATCTTGTGTCTGTATGCGATCAGCGTGACTACATCGGTGCATGTCTTCATCCCGCGCTATCTGCTGGTCGCCGTACCCGGCATTGCCTTGTGTTGGGGATGGTTATGTAGTGTCATTGATTCGCGCGCTCTACGTGGCTTGTTTTGCTTCACTTTTGTGGCGCTGTGCGTGTTTCAAGCCTATACATCGCCGCTTTCGCGCAGGCACGAAGAGTCATGGAAGCAATCGCTTGCGTTTGCCGATGCGAACGCCGCCGAGGACCATGCCCCGCTGCTGATGTGTAGCCCCCTAGTGGAAGCCGACTTTCTGCCCATGCCCGCAGTTGCCAGCGACAGCGTGTTGTACGCGCCTTTGAGCTACTACAAGGTGAGAGCTCAAGTCGTTCCGCTTCCGCGCACATTAAATGACGAAGCTGAGCGCCAGGTCAAACATTTCCTGTTGAAGGCGAGCCAGCAGCATAGCCGTTTCCTGGTGCTGGCTCCCTGGCCGTCTCTGCGAATCGTTGACTTCCTGGCCTATTCCTCGCAGGGCACGCACTCGCCCCGGGTACTTGGGAACTTCGACGACATTTGGGTCGTGGAGTTCATTCCTTATTCCGACGCTCGCTGAACTCCAGGCTGGTGCCGGGATGGCAGCAACTTCACTTCGGCCCAGCGCCGCGAAGATTTCAACGCTTGAACTATCGGTTCATCGACATCCTAACGGCATCGGCCGACTCCACTTCGATCATGTCGGGCTGGATGGAAACCCAGTCGAACGGCATAACCAACAAACGCAGGTGGGTGATCGCCGGTCGATCGTCGGTATGCCAGTGGTTTTCGTCCGGTTCGAAGTAGCGCGCAAGCTCGGCTTCGTCCCAGGGATAAAACCAAAGTTCCGAGGTGACATTCGGCTCCAGAACAAAGGGCCTTCGGTCGAGACTAGAATCCGCCCGCTCGATCTCGAGCATGACGAGCGCCGGCTTGCGCAATTTCCACCAAAGGCTATAGTGCACGGTTAAGCGCAAACGCAGAAAATCCGCCCCGGAATTGGGCCACCCGGGATCGCTGAGGTCCACCATTGCGCGGCGCGTGAGAATCGGATAACCACGCGCCGCTATGTTGAGCGGCTGCAGCTGCATGCCAATGTGGGCCGCTCGCGAATCATCTCTCTGCAGGCCGAAGATTCCGGGGAACACTTCCTGCTCATTCCGGTAGTGCCGGAACATCCACAACCACACCTCAGGACTGCGCGTGAAATTCGACACGTAATCTACAGGGCCGCTGTATCTACCGTCGGGCAGGTAAAGGCCTGCAGGCGCTGCAACTCGCTCCAGTCCAGCGATATCAAGGCGCGACAGGTACTGGCCGCTGACCAGATAGGACTGCATTATTCCTCCCGCCGAACTGCGGCCCGAAGCAATCCCAAAGATAGTCTGATAAGGGAAGACGGCCATATAATCACCCGGACCACTGCGCTCCTGAAGGTAGCTGGCGGCTGTTCCCAACACTCTGGTCAACTCTGCCGGATAGCAAACTCGGTCGTATTCCCGAAAGCCCAGGGGGCATTGCGTCAGCGGATCTTGCAATTGCGCATAGTTGTGGCGGGCAACCCAGAGCACCAGCGGGTCCTGGCCAGAAAACAAGGAACAAGTCACGGCAAGCAGAACTGCAAACGAGGAAGCGGCGCGAGATACGAACGAGAACAAAACAATGCCGGTAAAGAACACTAGGGGGTACGTGCAGACAACAATGTGCCCCCAATCCGAGCGGACCAACCCGCTTTGCAGAGTGAAGAATGCAAACCCAAATGCGCTAAGCAGGAACCCGCTTTGAGCTGTGATGCTGAGCTTGCGATGGCGCGCGGTGGCGCCGCATAGAGGAAGCACGACACAGGCCGCCAGCAAAGAGACCAGTAACCGTATCGCGCCGGCTCTGGACATCGGTGCCGGTTCGATCCAGCGATATCCGGAGAGGATGGCCAGCGAATTTTTCCAAAACCGAAAATCGAGGAAGCTTGCCATGATGGCATTGATAATGATTACGAGCACCAGTGACAGAACGGCAAATGCCAGCAACGCGGAAGCGAAGGAGTGCAGAGCGTGCGCCTCGCGACGGGTTTCCCAAGCCACTCCAGCCAGCGAGAGCAGCAATGCCGCGATAGCATAAGTACCAGTATCTGCGGAATAAAGGAACGCTACAGCGCACAGAAGCGCGGCGCCGAATCCCAGCAGCACCGGCCAGAGTTCCCTCTGCCGCAGCGCATACCAACCCCTCAGGAATACTGCGAAGAGAAGGACGGCGAAGCCCCCGCGTCCCTCCCAAGGCGCCCAGAATACGCAGACTAGCAGAAGAAGCACGAAGCGCTTCCACGCTGGCTGTTCCGGTAGAAGAAGTGCGAGTGTCAGGTACCCAAGGACAAACGTGCACCAAAGCGGCAAAGTAGTGCGAGTCGCGTAGATGGCGCCCATCGACATACCCATCCATCGGGAGGGTGCGCTGGACAGCCATTGAAAAAGCGGGCCATAGGTAAACGTCACGTCGCGGCCGAACCACAGGCCCCGCGACGCTTTGAAGCCGGTGTCTAGGAGCCATGAGTCATCGACGAGGTTGGTTCCCGTGCCACTAAGAATTAGCATCTGGGGCGAGAACCACTCCACCGGAAAGGAGGCAAGCACGAGCAGCAAGACGGCCAGCAAGTCCCAGTGTCGTACTAGCCAAGGACGCAGTTGCTGGGAGACGGGTTGCTGCGCAGGCAAGCTTCGCAGGACCGGCAATTCATCGAGCTTCTCCATAGGAGGTGCAATTCTACCCTAGCAAAGCCTTAGCGACGGACTTACACAGATGCATTCGCGTTGCTTCAGTTCGGCGCATTTCTTCCGAACCTTATACTCCTCTCAAGTTTCTTAACTAGTCCGCTGCACACGGAGACCACACTCACGGTGCGGCCTCCACCTGCCCACCATCCTTAACTAGTGAATCGCCATTGATAACGGCAAAACTGTGGGGGGTCGACACCGAATCCAATAATAGATGCCGGCCAAGAGCTGGATTTAGCTGGATTCACAGAATATCAGTTACGCCGTGATCTCCCAGACAACGCCAAGTCATTCGCTCTAACCTGAGATGCTGTGCCGTACAGACTGCCATTCCTGCCAATTAGAGCGCTGCCCCTTCCCCCGGTGCCGCTGGTGACGTCGTGAAGGCCGGTTTCGTCGACCCGCCGTCCGAACATGTCGACTTGAAAAGCGAACATGCTCCGCAAGCACCGTCCTTGGTCGCTGCGTCAAAAGGATTGCCTGCTAATTCCCATCATCAGGCTCTCAATTGTGCTGCACAAATGCCACGTTCTTCTGGTTGGTCAAGGAATTGTAGAGCGTCTCGATAAAGATGTCCGTAGTGATGAACTGGCCGGAGTACTTCTTGTCCCAAGCGGCGAGGATTTTGTCTTTCTTCATCTGGTTAAGAGTGCTGCCATTGTTGAGCGCAGCTTTGACGGCGGCAGTAGTCCCCTTCAGCATCTGGGTGTACTCGCGGACCTCATCGAGGTTGGAGAGTTGCCCGTGGCCGGGAATGACTTTCACATCGGGCGGCAGCATCGGAATGACTTTCTCGCAGGCTGCGATCATGCCTTGCACGCTGCCACCGGAAGTCACGTCGATGAACGGAAATCCGTAGCGGACATAGTCGTCACCCATGTGCACCACGTTCGCCTTGGGGAAGAAGATGATGGAGTCACCGTCGGTGTGGCCGGCGGGAAAGTGCAACGCGCGAATGTCTTCTCCGTTGAGGTGAACAGTGACATCGTGATCGAAGGTGATGATGGGCAATGCGCCTTTCTCAGCCGGCTTTACGTCCATCGCGATGGAACCGCCGTTGCCTGCCTTGCCTCCGGTTGCCATGCGCTTACGCACGTTGTCCTGCGCGATGACCGTAGCGCCTTTGTTCGCGAACGGGGCGTTCCCGCCGGTGTGATCGCCGTGGTAGTGCGTGTTGATGATGAATCTCACCGGCTTGTCGGTCACGCCAATAGTTTTCAGTGCAGCCGCGATCTTGTCGGCCAGCGGAGCGTACTGGTCGTCCACGATAACGATGCCATCGTCGCCGACGGACGCAGCAATGTTGCCGCCGGCACCCTCCAGCATATAAATGTTGCCGGAGACCTTGGTGACCTTGATTTGTACCGTGCTGAAGTCCTGCTGCTGGGCCGAAGCAAGCGAAGCGCAAAGCAATAACAACGTAACAGAGGCTAGCAACGAAATCCCCCTTCTCATATCATCCTCACGGGGTGAACGTTGGTGGGAATGTCCGCGCAAGTATAGCAATCACTCAGGCAGACCGTCACGGAGCAGGACCAGACAGGCAAATCGACGTTGAACATGTACTGACCTGTGTTCCCCCGGGTGTAGCTGGCTCTTGCCCGTTTTTGAAGCGAATGGGTGTCAGTAACTCTCTGGTGCACGTCCAGTTCGGAAGACCGACGCAGAACGCGAGGGCGACCAGCACCGAAGGCACCAATGATATTGGAGCAAAGGTCGAATGCCGCCCTTATTGCCTGCTCGAATCAAAGCATGGTTGCGTTTGCGACCTACAACAACACGATCAACTTGTCTGTGGTTACAAACGGAACGGCCTCCTTGTGACAGACTCAAGAGCGGGCTCTTAACTACATGGGCAGCGGCTTCGGCCCTGAAGCTGCGTGGACGGGCAACCTCATGCCAGAGTGGGTCTGACTCCGTCCAGATTGTTCGACCGCATGAGCTAGAGGTTGTAAATCGAAATTGCGCGTGTTAGGGCGTGATCTCCCACACGACACCATAGCCATTTGCCCCGCCTTGAGACGCGGTGCCGTACAGATTGCCATTGGCATCAATGAGCACACTGCCATAGGGAATCGCTCCCTCGCTGCCGTTGGCGAAGTCATAGAGGTCGGTTTCCGTCCAGCCGCCGCTGGAAGGCGTCAGCTTGAAAACCGAACCCGCTCCGTGAGTACCGTCTTTGTTCGTCGTGCCATAAAGATTGCCTCTCGCGTCCATCGCCAAGCTGCCATAGGGCCCCGGTAGATAGGCAGACCCGGTAAAGCCGTAAACCACACTGAATGTCCAGCTGCCGTTGGAAGGCATTAGTTCATATGCCGTGCCGCCGCTACCCGTCCCGCCGCTACTTGTGGCACCGTACAGATTGCCCGCGTTGTCAAACACAACGCCGCCAAATGGCTTCCCTCCATCGCTCGCGCTTTGAAACGCGCCAAGAGTGTTTTCCGTCCAACCGGATCCGGAGGGCGTCAACTGGAAAACTGTCCCATACCCGTGGGCACCCCCGGCATAGGCCGTGCCGTAGAGGTTGCCGGCTTCATCGAAGATGACACTACTGTAGGGGTTTCCGCCGTCGTTTGCCCCTGTGAAGGGGTAAGTCGCGCTCTCCGTCCAGCTCCCATTTGACGGCGCAAGCTCGTACACGACACCCTGCGCATCATTGCCTCCGAAGTACGTTGTGCCGTAAATGTGGCCCGCCTGGTCGAACGTGAGGTCGCCATATCCCGGGTTGGCTCCGTCATTGGATCCACTGAACGCGTAGATCACGATTTCCGTCCAGGAGCACAGTGCGCTTTTGCAGACTGTCGCCGGCGGCTTCAGGTTGAAAACCGTGCCACAGCCCACGCCGCAATTGCGGCCTCCGAATTCGGTGGTACCGTAAAGACTCCCGTCCGGGCCGAACACGACTCTGGCGATGGGGGCGCCTCCGTCTTCGCGTCCAGTAAAGCTATAGAGCGGGCTAAACACCCACCCCGAGCCTTTGCGGGCCAACTTGAACACCGTGCCACGATTCGTGCCCCCACCCTGATAGGCCGTGCCATAGAGGTTCCCACCCCTATCCATTGTTAAGCCGGCTTCGGGATACGCCCCGTCCTGGCCGCCCGTGAAGTTGTAAAGCACTTGGTACGTCTGCGCCTGCGCCGTCGAGGCGTTGATGGCGGTGAAGACTAGCACAAGTGCCAGTGCGTCGATCGCTACTTGCAACCTAAGGGGGAAATTGGACTTGTGGGATTGGTGCAACATAAGAACTGCTCCCTTCGCGGCGGAAGGCTGGTTGCTGGGTAAGCAATTGCCCGTCAGTCCCGCCGGCAAAGTCGTGCACAGGGAGGTAATCCCCAACCGCCATTGTCGTTAGGCCGGAGTCTAAAGTTGCAGCACTGGACCGGAATTTCCGTTCTGGCCCCACCAGCCCCTCACTATACACCCCTCCAGGGATTCCAGTGATCCTTGGAAATCGACTTTGAAGGGGGGCTGAAAAGGCTGGTTTTGTTGCTCAGCTACAGTGTGCACAGCTCGGGGCAGTGTCTTTCGCGCCGTCAAAAACCACCTGAATAGTGGCGTTGGCCCGATCATATGGCGGTTTAGACCGACTTTGAGGAGGAGATGTGGGATGATGTTTCGCGAACGGAGATTTCGAATCAGTGAGTATCGTTGAAGCCATCCGCATCGCCTTGCTGTCTCTTTGGGCGAATAAGCTGCGCTCGGTACTTACCCTGCTGGGGGTAGTCATCGGCGTCGCAGCTGTCATAGCCGTGGTCACCTTCGTCAACGGCATCAACGGCTATGTCGCCGAGAAGATCTTCAATCTCGGGGCCAACACTTTCATTACAAGCAAGCAGCCCAACGTGGTGACGGATGTCGACGAGTTCATCGAGGCCAACAAGCACAAAGATCTGACGATGGACGAGTACCGCGCGGTGGCCGAGGGGTGCAATGCGTGCCAGGATGTAGGCGCCGCCATACGCAACTGGAATGGCAAAGTCGTCTACGGGACCCAAAACAGCACCGACACCTGGATTCGTGGCTGGACACCCAGCATGGCTCGGATCTACGACCTCGATCTGGTGGCCGGGCGGATGCTCAACGAGAACGATGAGAACAGCGCCTCGTCTGTTGTCATCATCGGCCAGGACATCCGCGAGAACCTGCTCGGCGGCACCGATCCGCTGGGAAAGGAAGTCCGGGTCGACGGCAAAGTCTATCGCGTAGTCGGCGTCGGCAAGAAGGAAGGCAAGACACTGGGCCAGAGCCGCGACAACTACGTGATCATGCCTATGGCGACCTGGCTTAAGGCCTATGGTTCACACAACAGCCTCTTCATCTGGGCCAAGGCATACGACGCCGGAGCCCCCTTCGAGCAGGCTGTGGACCAGGTGCGCGTGATTCTGCGGGCGCGACGGCATGACCGCGTGGGCGAAAAAGACAGCTTTGTCATCGAGACCAACCAGAGCTTCCTGTCCATCTGGTCCGACTTGAGCGGAACCTTCTTCATCGTGATGATCGTGATCGCCTCCATCTCGCTGATCGTGGGCGGCATCGTGATCATGAACATCATGCTGGTTTCTGTGACCGAGCGCACGCGTGAGATCGGAATTCGCAAAGCGCTGGGGGCGCGGCCGCGGGACGTGCTGCGGCAGTTCCTGATGGAATCCGTCACTCTGTCGCTGGTCGGTGGATTGTTCGGAGTCGCCGGAGGTGTTGGCATCGCCAAGCTGGTGACGCTGGCGATCGGAATGCCATCCGCCATTAAACTCTGGGCCGTTGCCGCGGGGTTGGTGGTTTCTGCCAGTGTGGGAATTTTCTTCGGTGTCTATCCGGCGCGGAAGGCGGCGAAACTGGATCCGATCGTGGCCTTGCGGTTCGAACTGTGATTATTTATGCGTCGTAGCGATTACAAAGAAATCCTGCGCATGGCGTTGGAGACCATCGCTAAGAACAAAATGCGGTCGGGCCTAACCGTGCTGGGAATTGTAATCGGCGTGATGATGGTGATCGTCATCTCGTCAGTGGTGCGCGGGTTGAACAGCAATGTGGAGGCAATGTTGAAGGACATGGGTTCGGACATGATCTTCGCCTTCCACATTCAGCCGGGGCTCAACTTCGGGCGCCCGACCACCGAGATGTTGACGCGCAAGGAACTCGTCCTCGACGACGCCCTGGCCATGCGAGACCTGCCTCATGTCAAAGCGGTGACCGCCAGCCTCCGGATCATGTTGCCTGAGTTCGGCACGGGGACCTTCGCGGTGAAATACGGAGCGCGCAAGAGTAAGAACACTATTCTCGATGGCAACCTGCCGGCCACGATCCAGACCGACGATTTGAAGATTGTGAAGGGGCGCTGGTTCACCGACACGGAGAATGAGCATCGCAGCTCCGTGGCGGTTCTGGGCAGCGACACTGCGGACAAGCTCTTCGGAAGCGACGACCCGATCGGCAAGGAAGTCACCATTGAAGGCCAGCTGTTCCAGGTGGTCGGGGTAATGGCCATGCGCAAAGCTGCGTTTGGCAACGGCTCGAACCCCGAAGACAACATTGTACGCATGCCCATCGCCACGTTGCACAAACTGCATCCCGAGCAAAAGCAGTACTGGATCACCGCGAAGGCCACCTCGCACAGCGACATGGACAAGGCGATGGACGAGATGCGCGCTCTGCTCCGCCGGCGCCGCCACCTCGCCCCTAACCAGCCAGACAACTTCGCGGTGTTCAGTCAGGACGCGCTGAGTGACATCTGGAACCAGCTCACGGGAGGCCTCTTCATCTTCATGTTTGCGGTGTCGAGCGTGGCGCTGATTGTGGGTGGAGTCGGCGTAATGAACATCATGCTGGTGTCAGTGACCGAGCGCACGCGTGAGATCGGAGTGCGCAAGGCCATTGGCGCGCGCAAGCGCGACGTCTTGCTGCAGTTCACATTGGAAGCCATCACCCTGACCGGAATTGGGGGCATTCTGGGCATTGTGATAGGTGGCATCCTGACTGCGTTGGTTCCCCTGGTCTTTCCTGCGTTACCCGCCAGCATGTCGCTGTCCTGGGTGCTCACCGCAACTGCTGCATCGATTGCAATCGGTCTCGTCTTCGGCATCTACCCTGCCTGGAAGGCCGCCAATCTGGACCCCATCGAGGCCCTGCGCTACGAGTAGTAGGAGCCTCCCCCGGAAACGATCTGTTAAATTGAACCGCTATGAATATCCTCGAGTTCAGCACGCTGGTCGCTGGCGGTTCTGTGCTGGCTGGATTTCTGGGCGCGCTCACCGGGCTGGGCGGTGGCGTGGTGGTGGTTCCCATGTTGGCGCTGCTGTTCCATGTGGACATCCGCTATGCGATCGGCGCGTCGCTGGTTTCGGTGATTGCGACCTCGTCGGGCGCAGCCGCGGCCTACGTGCGCGAAGGGTACTCCAACATCCGGATCGGAATGTTTCTGGAGACGGCAACCAGCGTCGGTGCGATTGCCGGAGCCGCCATTGCCTTGCATGTGTCCGGTAACGCAATTGCGATCGTCTTTGGAGTCGTGCTGCTCTATTCGGCTTACCTGTCGAGCGGTCATCGCGTTGAACACCGCGAGCACCTGCCGCCGACGAGCTTAGCAACCAAGCTGCGTCTGAACGGCTCATATCCCACAGCTGAGGGGATCGAGTCCTACAGTGTCAGCGGTGTGCCCTCTGGCTATGGCCTCATGTTCGGAGCCGGCGTGCTATCGGGGCTGCTGGGCATTGGCTCGGGTGCGGTCAAGGTTCTGGCCATGGACCAGGCGATGAAAATCCCATTTAAAGTTTCCACCACCACCAGTAACTTCATGATCGGTGTGACTGCGGCGGCCAGCGCGGGACTCTATCTCCCCCGCGGTTACATCGCTCCAGGCGTCGCCATGCCGGTGATGCTGGGGTTGCTGCCAGGCTCGCTGATTGGCGCACGAGTGCTGGTGAAGGCCAGAGTCAAAGTGCTGCGCTACGTATTCGCCGCGGTCATCGTGGTGCTG
>Ga0074045_10001644_pt1 | contig 21368 bp, 17 predicted proteins | sample BogForMeECP23OM2_FD_94442 | JGI IMG/M metagenome (GOLD analysis project Ga0074045, IMG submission 94442) | Bog forest soil microbial communities from Calvert Island, British Columbia, Canada - Bog Forest MetaG ECP23OM2 | ecosystem: Environmental > Terrestrial > Soil > Wetlands ... | reverse complement strand
CGCAGTTCCGGAATGGCCGAGAGCGTGGCCATTAGCTTCGCCGTCCAGTAATTCAGTTCCTGCAAGTCGGGATCTTCCAGCGTGTATTGATATTGCGTGCGGCTGACACGGTCTTCCACCGTCAAGTCCTGCACTGGTTGCATATACAGTGTGATTCCGTCGATTTTTTCAAGTTGAGGTTGCAGCCGCCGGATCACGTCGGACGCGTTGATGCGCCGCTGTTCCAGAGGCTTCAGATTAATTTGAATGCGCCCGCTATTCAGCGTTGTGTTTGTTCCATCGATGCCGATGAACGACGAGACGCCCTCGACGGCGGGGTCTTGCAGGATGGTGTGGACCAGTTGCTGCTGGCGTTGCGCCATCGCCGGAAACGAGATGGACTGCGACGCTTCCGAAATCCCTTGGATAATGCCAGTGTCCTGAACGGGAAAGAAACCTTTCGGCACGATGACGTACAGGACGACCGTGAGCACCAGTGTCGCTGCGGCTACAACCAACGTGGCAAATTGATGCTTCAGCACCCATTTCAGCGTTCGGCCATAGAACGCGATGGTGCTCTCGAAGGCACGCTCAGAAATTTCATAGAAGCGGCTCCTCTTTTGTCCGTGCGTGTTCTTCAACAAGCGCGAACACATCATCGGCGTGAGGGTCAGCGAGACCACCGCGGAAACCAGAATCGTCACGCTCAGGGTGATGGCAAATTCACGGAAGAGCCGCCCCACGATATCGCCCATAAAGAGAAGCGGGATGAGCACAGCAATCAGGGAGATGGTCAGCGACACGATGGTGAAGCCGATTTGTTCGGAGCCCTTCAGCGCCGCTTGCAGTGGAGGGTCGCCCTCCTCCAGGAATCGGATGATGTTTTCGATCATCACGATGGCGTCGTCGACGACGAACCCCGTCGAAATCGTCAGCGCCATCAACGTGAGGTTGTTCAAGCTGAAGCCCGCCAGATACATCACTCCAAACGTGCCGACAATCGAAAGCGGTACCGCGACGCTCGGAATAATGGTGGCCGACAGATTGCGCAGGAACAGGAAAATCACCATTACCACCAGCGCAACCGTCAGCATCAGTTCGAACTCAACATCCGACACCGACGCGCGAATCGTGATGGTGCGGTCGGTCAGCACATCAATCTGCACCGCCGCCGGCAGGTTGCTCTTCAGCAATGGCAGCAGCTTCGTTATGCGGTCGACAACTTGGATGATATTCGCTCCCGGTTGCCGTTGAATGTTCACGATCACCGCCGGAGTTTCGTTCATCCATGCCGCTTGCCGCACGTTCTCCACGCCGTCTTCCACTGTCGCCACGTCGGAAAGTTTTACCGGAGAACCGTTGTGATAAGCGATGATCACATTCCTGAAATCGCTGCTGGTCATCAACTGATCGTTGGATTGAATCTGGTAGTCCTGCTGCGGGCCGTCGAAGTTGCCCTTAGCCTGGTCCAGACTGGTTTGCTGTAGTGCCGTGCGGACATCTTCGAGGTTAATGCCGTAGTGCGAGAGTTGTGTCGGATTCACGCGCACCCGTACCGCCGGTTTTTGTCCGCCGCTGATGCTGACCAGCCCGACTCCGGGCAACTGCGAAATTTTTTGCGCAAAGCGCGTGTCCGCCAGATCTTCGACCTGCGAAAGAGGAAGCGTCTTCGAAGTCATCGCTAACGTCAGGATCGGCGTGTCGGCCGGATTGGTCTTGCTGTAGATCGGCGGCGAGGGCAGATCGGTAGGCAGGTAGGTCTGCGCCGCATTGATCGCCGCTTGTACTTCCTGTTCCGCGACGTCGATATTCAAATCCAGCGAAAACTGCAAAACGATAATGGAGCTTCCGTCTGAACTTGTGGAAGTCATTTGGTTCAGCCCGGGAACCTGACCGAACTGGCGCTCCAGCGGTGCTGTAACCGCCGATGCCATTACATCCGGACTCGCACCGGGGTAAAACGTGACCACCTGGATGGTGGGGTAGTCCACTTCCGGTAGCGCCGACACCGGCAATTGCAAAAACGCAACCGTTCCCGCCAGCATGATCGCCGCCATCAGCAGCGATGTTGCTACCGGCCGCAGGATGAATGGACGGGACGGACTCACTGCGCCGAGCCTCCCTTCTTTCCTCCCGCGGACTTGCCATTTTGCTCGCCCGGCGAACCCGGCTGACCCGACTGCCCGGTTCGCGCAGGTTGGCCCGGACCATTTGGATTGGCGGGCGCGCGCACGCTCACTTTGGCGCCGTCTTGTAGCTTGTCAAATCCGTTCGTGGCGACGATCTCGCCAGCCTGAAGTCCAGCCACCGCTGTCACCGTTCCGTCAGTAGTGCCGGGTGTGATGCTACGCACCGCCGCTGTTTGATCGCTCTTGATGACGTACACAAATGCCCCTTGCGCATTGCGCTGGATCGCGGGCGTGGGAATCAGGATCACATTTTGCAGTGTATCCACCAGCAGGCGCGCGTTCACGAACTGGCTCGGGAACAGAGCGTTGTCGTTGTTCGGGAAGATGGCCTTCAATTTCAGAGTGCCGGTGGTGGTATCGATCACATTGTCGAGCGTCAACAGCGAGCCGCTGGCCAGTTTCGTGGTTTGGTCGCGATCGAAAGCGTCCACGGTCAGTTTCTTGCCCTTTCGCAGTTGCTGCTGGATTTGTCCCAGAAGATCCTCGGCAACGCTGAAGATCACGGTGATGGGCTGCAGTTGCGTGATCACGACCAACGGAGTGCTGCTGTTGGCTTGCACTTGGTTTCCCGGGTCAACGAGCCGTAGTCCCACGCGCCCATCAATCGGCGAAGTGATATGCGTGTAGGTCAGATTTACCCTGGCATTCGCAAGCTGCCCTTCATCATTCTTGACGGTTCCTTCATCTTGCAGCACCACCTGTTGCTGATCGTCCAACTGCTGCTTGGCTATCGCGTTTCGACTGAATGCCTGCTGATAGCGTTCCAGATCGATCTTTGCCTCGTTCAACACCGCTTGATCGTGCGCCAGTTGCCCTTCCATCTGCGTCACCGCCGCCTCATACGGTCGCGGATCGATTTCCAGCAGCGAATCTCCCTTCCGCACCATCTGCCCTTCGCGGTAATTCACCTTCATGATTTCGCCCTGCACTCGGCTCGTCACCGTCACCGTGGACACCGGCGTCACGGTCCCCAGCGCGTCGATATTGATCCCAATGCTTCCCTGACGCGCCGTGGCTGTTGAAACCACGATTGCACGCGCCGCGGGGTCGCCCGTGGTTTTCGCCTGAGGAGTGGCGCCGCGTCGCTGCCAGATGACAATCCCCACCACCAGAACAAGCGCAACGATCAGCCATAACCACCAGCGATGCTTGGGCGCAGGTGGGCTTTGGATTTTCGACTCAGGAACTGTTTTTGCTTCCAAGGTATCCGTTCTGTTTTCCGTCACAGGCACTCCCGCAGGCGGCCATTCTGCAATATGGATTAGATGACCCGTATGTGGAAATTGTGCACGAAACCTCGGGCAGATTGAAGGAGCGTAAGCTCAAAATAGCCGGTTCTCTCCTGAGGCCTGCATCATATTCCGCCAACTGATCCGCTGTTCTTTCGACGTGCCGGAACCACCGCGCGTTTCAGCGAGATACAGGCAACACGAGGCGCTGGAACCCGGCACCTTTTTTGGGGGGTCCTGCGCATGTTGCTGCGTTGTAAACGCACCGGTAGGCCCGTAGGCCGCACGTTGTGAGGTTACTCCCTCGGCAGGCAAACGAACAACGACTCTTCTGACCATAGGACACTCGCGGGGCGGACAACCCACTCGGAACGCAGGGCAATCAGCCGGTTCACGCGCGTGGCCCTCTGTGCCGGCAACAAGCAGGCTGCCAGGCCTGCCACAAGAGTCACCAGTACAACCGCGGTGAAGGTCCCGGGATCTGTGGCCGAGACGCCCCACATTTGGCTGGCCATAAGGCGCTTCAATGCGCGGCTCATAAGAACGCCAGCAAGCGGTTCGAGCCAAGCCGCTCCTTAAAACCATCCGCCCAGATCCTCGCGTTCTTGCGCACCCACGGCTATGCGAATTGTCGCGCCAATTCCCAGCGCAAGAGTCAGTACGGCAATCGCGGTGAAGCCAGGGCTGTTCGCGAGCATCCTCAGACCGTAGCGGACGTCCTCCCAAATGCTGGCCATCGGCATACCTCGCGACGGTCGTCAACGGCGGGATGAAATTCTATAACCCCGCAGGCAAATTTGATGCAAGATTTTTCCAGAGAACCAGCCGACGGGACCGCTCCATGTGTCCGGTTCCGATACAAGCAAATCCCAAAAGCGACCGCTGCGCCTCTCACCACCGACAGCGATGCAGAGCTAAGTGTTTTGCTATCTTGGATTACGACTGTGCCTTGGCTGGGACTCCAGCGTGCCCCGACTCCGAGGCGGACTGGTGCGCGGAGGCCGCCAACATGGAAACCCTTTGGAAAGACCTGCGCTATGCAGCGCGCATGCTCGCGAACAGCCCCGGGTTCGCCCTGATTGCCATATTCACGCTGGCGCTGGGCATCGGTGCTAACACCGCCATTTTCAGCGTGCTCGATTCTGTGCTGCTGCGCTCCCTTCCGGTGGCCCACCCCGAACAACTGGCGTTGCTTACCGATCCTGACTTCCATGGAGGGAGTTTCGGTAGTCAATCGGGAGAGCGCTCCGCGCTGGCCTATTCGGAATTCGAGTATCTGCGCGATCACAACGATGTCCTTTGCGACATTTTTGCTGCCGACAGCCAACTGCCGGACGTGGAAGTAACCATCGGCGATTCTTCCAGTGGCGCCGGCGCAGACAACGAAACCGCCCGCGTCAAGTTAGTGAGTGGAGATTATTTTTCCACCCTCGGCGTTCAGCCTGTTGCCGGCCGAATGTTCAATTCCGAAGTAGATCGCGCGCGTGGCGGCTCTCCCATAGCCGTGGTGAGCTACCCCTTCTGGAAGCAGCGTTTTGGCTTGAGTCCCGACGCGCTCGGCAGAACAGTGAAGATACACCATACGTCGTTCCAAATTGTGGGCGTTGCTCCGCCAGGATTTTTCGGCGAAACGGTCGGCGAAACTCCAGACATCTGGGTGCCAATGATGATGCAGGACGCCGTCTACCCCGGACGGGATTATCTCAGCGCGTCGCCGCAGGGCGTTCTGAACCAACACATGTGGATTCAGGTAATGGGCCGCTTGAAACCGGGAATCTCCTTCGCCCAGGCGAAGGCGAGCATCAACGTTAGCTTCAAGCAATTGCTGGAATCTGCCGCGGGGTCGCAGCTGACCCCCAACCAACGCAAAGAAGCATTAGACCAGCAGATCAATTTGCAACCGGGAGCGCACGGCTCTTCCACACTTCGCTCCGAGTTCGGCAGGCCGCTCATCTTCTTAATGACACTGGTCGGGTTGGTTCTGCTGATTGCTTGTGCCAACGTAGCGAACCTGCTGCTCGCCCGTGGCGCGGCTCGCCAGAAAGAATTCGCCATGCGCGTCGCTATGGGCGCGGGGCGAGGGCGTTTGGTTCGGCAACTTCTCACTGAAAGTCTGCTCCTGGCCGTCCTGGGCGCCGGCGCGGGAATATTGCTGGCGCACTGGGCCGACGACTTGCTGCTGCGCATGGTTTCGGGAACAGCGACGCCTGCATCGGTCGAACTGAACCTGCAACCCGACGCGCGAGTGCTGGGTTTCACGCTTGGAGTCACACTGCTCACCGCCATCCTGTTTGGATTGATTCCGTCGTTGTACGTCACGCGACTCGATCTGTCGCCTGTTCTGAAGTCCCCCACGCTGAGAATGGCAGGCGAGTCTTTGTCGCGGCCATTGCCTGTGGGCAAATCGCTGGTGGTAGTGCAGGTGGCCGTGTCATTGATCTTGTTGGTCGCCGCGGGTGTGTTTGTCCGAAGCCTTTCGCGGCTCAGCGAAGTTAAACTTGGATACCGCAGCGAAAATTTGCTGTTGTTCCGCGTGGATGCCTCTGCCGGCGGCTACAAGGGTGCCGCTGCTACGCGCCTCTACAAGGACCTGCTGGACAAATTCTCCGCCGTCCCCGGCTTGCGTGGAGTCACGGTCTCCCACAATGGCGTGTTCTCCGGTTCGGAATCTGCCGATCCCGTCGCCGTCGAAGGCTACACGCCTAAGCCAGACGAGGACATGCAGTCGCGCATGGATCACGTCGGGCCCGGCTATTTCTCTATCATGGGCATCCCGATCCTGTTGGGACGGGAAATCGAGCCACAGGATAGCGGCAACGGGCCGCGCGCCGCCGTCATCAACCAGACTTTCGCGCGGCAGTTCTTTCCCAACACAAATCCGATCGGCAAACATGTTCGCGACACTTATCCCGGCAACCCTGCGGATATGGTGATCGTGGGTGTGGCCTCCGATGCGAAGTACAACAGTTTGCGCGAAAAAATGCGTCCGCGGATCTACGCTCCTCTCTTCAATCCCATGTGGGAAATGAGCGCTGCGGTTTACGAAGTCCGCACCTTTGCCAACCCCGCCAACGTCAGCGCGTCGCTTCGCCGGGCCGTGCAAGCTACGGCCTCTTCGCTTCCACCAATTAAGATTCGCACCATGTCCGGTTTGGTCGACGATTCGCTGCAAACCGACCGTTTCATCGAACAACTTTCCGAAGGTTTCGGCCTTCTTGCCATGCTGCTCGCCAGCATCGGTCTATACGGCATCATGGCTTACACTGTCGCTCGGCGCACCCGCGACATCGGAATTCGCCTCGCGCTGGGCGCAGCGCCGGGGAATGTGCTTTGGCAGGTCTTGCGCGAGACGCTGCTGCTCGTCCTGATCGGCATCGTCATTGGCGTGCCCCTCGCGCTGAGCGGCACTCATTGGGTTCGCAGCATGATATTTGGCTTGGGCTTTGCGGACCCCGTTGCGATTCTTGCTGCAGCAGCTCTGCTGGCCGTGGTGGCCGCACTTGCCGGCTTTTTGCCGGCGTGGCGCGCGTCCCGCGTGGATCCAATGGTCGCCCTGCGATACGAATGAAACTTTCCCAACCCGGGCCCTCAGAGCGCACGGTGCTTGCCGTCAAAACTGGGTGAGTTATTTTCAGGCACTTTCCGCGGAAGCCCCGACGCCGTTTTCAACGCAGTGGTGGTTCACCGACGAATACGCTGACGGCCCGCGAAGATTCCCCGTTCCGCCTCACGGGCAATTCAATGCCCGACGCCCGCTTCGCCTCACGATACACCGTCCACGTAGGTGTGCCCTCCGCCGGGTACCGCTGAAAAAGCCCCGCGTCCGCGCCCGCCAATGCTACGCGAATGCGATGCCCTTTTCGTAGCCGTACCGATGTCGGGTACATCGCGAAGCGTATCGTAGCCGACTGTCCGGGCGTCAACGGCTCGGCATCTTTTCGCAGGAAACTGTGCGCCGGACCTATTGGCACGTAGGGCAGGCTCTTCGGATCAACTTCCTTTCGCTCAATTACTCGCAACAGGCCTTCGTCCAGATAGGCATGCACTGCCCCGTCGCTTGTAGTTGACGACATTTCCAGCGCCACAACAGGTGTGCCGGTAATCTCAATATCCGTTTCCAGTGGCTCGCTGGTATAAACCAGCAGTTTCCTGTCCTCGCCCGCCCGATCGGGATACACCACGTCGCCACCACCAATCCCGGTGTGCCAGATGGTCTGGTTACCGCTCGACGCTGTGAAGTCCACCGTGTACGAGTCGCTGGCGCTGGTCGCCGCGGGAACTGCCGCGCTCAGCGTATTGTTGTCCGCAAAATACCAGCGTTCGGCAGTCAAGCCCGCCGGCGGCCAAATCTTCGTGGTGTGCCATTGTCCTGCGCCCATCGCGTAGTACTGAATCGACCACTCGACAATTTCCGGCCCGCCGTTCCGCAACACGCGGTCGAAAAAATCGGCCTCCATCTTCAATTGTTCCTCGCTGGCCGGCACTGGCGGAGTGTGTCTCGTCGCGAACGGGTCCGCGTTGAAATCTCCGCCGTGTGACAGTGGACCGATGATCACCACCTGCGGATTCGAAAAGTTCCTGAAGCGATTCAGAGTTCCTTCGCAACCCTCCCCGTCGCGCCATCCGCACCACACCATCATCACCACCTTTGACGCTTCAATTGGCGCGCGCAATCCGTATGGACTGAGGTCCCCCATACTGAAGGCGCCCAGCTTGTCGTCGCGAAACTCCAGCTTGGCCACGGCTTGGCCCACATTTATGTTCTGATGCTGGCTCAACATTTCCGCCAGTCGCTTCCCGTGCGGATCCGCATCGACAGGCCGCACTCCCGGTGTCAGCAGCCGGTCTCTCCAGCATCTCCATCCCTTCACTTGCTCCGCGCCGCAGACATCATTGCGATCCATCGCCGCGACCGCATCGCTCCACTCCAGTAGCAGTCGATCCGTTACTCCGCCCGGCTGAAGTCCGGGCTGCACATCAAAATCGTCGTAAAGTGGCATGACCGCGCGGATCGCAGGCTGATTCGGAACCGCCGCCAGCTCCGCCGTGCTGCCCTCATAGGAAATTCCAAACGTGCCCACGTTGCCGTTCGACCACGGTTGTTGCGCGCCCCACGCCGCCACTTCGCCCATATCCGCCACCTCGGCCGGCGAGTACTCCATGTCCCGATGTCCTCCCGATGCTCCACTTCCTCGCGCATCCACCAGCAGCACGGCAAACCGCCGCTCATTGAAATACGCCACTTGTTTGTCCAGCAGGTCATCGGAACTCGCTTCGTGCAGCGCCGCCAGCATTCGCGGTGGCCACCCGATTTGCGGCTCGCGCCAATAGCGCGTCGTTCGCATCAGCACGGGAACCCGCTCGCCTGCCTTCAAATCGCCGGGTAGATACACGCTCACCGCGAGTTCCACTTCATCGCGCACCTTCACGTAGCGCGAGCTGGCCCTCCGGATGCCCGCAGGGGTCATCTCCTCGCCCGGGAGTTTCACTCGCATTGTTGCAATGGCTATGACAACCGCCGCGACAATCCCTGACCCGGCGATTCCTACGCTCACCCTCCTCGCCCATCTCCGCATACTTCCTCCTAGCCGTCACGCTTTCCGCTTCGCTTCCGTTTTCCTCCTCGCCTTTCCGGCGGAAACAGTTGCAGCATGGCGCGCGCAATCCGCGGAAACTGTTTGCGCGAACTCGGTACTCGCTTTCCCCGGGCCACAAATCCGAGCCACACCAGGTACAACAGCTCCGCGCGCTCGGAATCTCCGGCAACCCGGGTCAGCGATTCGATCCTTTTCCTCTCGGCTCGATTCGCCCGCTGCGCCACTTGCGGCGACACCGCAGCCCACGTGAACATCGCCGCATCCGACGGCAAAATTCCTTCTTCGCCCAGCGGCGCCCTCTCCACCATCAGCCGCAACAGGAACCGCACCGCTTCCCGTCCGCGCCGTCCCTCCAACCGCGGGATAATGTCCTGCAAAAACTCCTCTTCCCATTCGCGCAACAAAACTTCCAGCAGCTCTTCACGGTCTTTGAAGTGCCAGTAGAAGCTTCCTTTGGTCACGCGCAGACTGCGCGCCAGGCGTTCCACCCGCACCTCTTCCACGCCGCCCATCAGCAACGCCAGCCGCGCCGCCCGCAACCATTCTTTTCTTCCCAAGTTCTTTGCCATACGGTGCCGTATGGTACAGATCGGTCCGACGCTTGTCAATACGGTGACGTATGGAGCCTGACGGCTCGTTGTTAAGGTGTTTTGTCGGCAAAAAGCCGGATTGCGTTCCGCTGCAGCGCTCTCCGATTGACTTCCACTTGAAAGTTTTTTACCTTCAATCCCAGCGCGAAGGGCGCATCCAGTCCGCGGAAAGGGCCGTGCCTACCTTCAGTTCCACATTTCGACGAATCTTCTTTCCAGCCTGATGCGTGCGGACTCCAGGCGAATCGCGAAAGGAGCTTCGTATGCCTGACCGAGATCTGCCCGCTCGCCCAAACCTCGAACAATACAAGAAACAAGCCAAGGATCTGGTCAAAAGTTTCGCGCTCGCCGATCCTCAAACGCTTGCGCGGATCAGGCGCCATCACCCTGGCTTTCACAAGTTGCCCGGACCCAATCCTCAAAGTGTGCCGTTCGCCCTCGCCGATTCGCAATTGGTCATCGCGCACGAGCATGGCTTTGAAAGCTGGCCGAAATTTGCCCACCACATCGAAACGCTCACTCTGATTCGTTCCGTCGCTTCTCTCACCGATCCGGTCGCCGCGTTTATTGAGGTGGCTTGCGTGCCGCGGCACTCCTGGCACGGTTCTGGCGCGCTCGAACACGCTCAGATGATCCTCGCTCGCTACCCGCAGGTCGCCACGAGCAACATCTACACCGCAGCGATCCTCGCGGACGAAACCGTCGTGCGCGGCTTTCTTTCTCGCGACCCCAAAAGCGCCACAGCCACGGGCGGTCCCTACGGTTGGGATGCGCTCAGCCATCTCTGTTTCTCGCGCTATCTCAGCCTCGACCACCAGCGCTCCGAAGCGTTCGTAGCCACGGCTCGCGCGCTCCTCGATGCTGGAGCGAGTGCGAATACCGGCTGGCACGAGATGATCGATTATCCCAATCCTCGGCCTGTGTTGGAGAGCGCGATCTACGGCGCGGCAGGTATTGCGCGGCATCCAGGCCTCACGCGCTTGCTGCTCGAGCGCGGCGCCGATCCCAACGACGAGGAGACTCCCTACCACGTTCCGGAAACTTATGACAACACCGTGATGAAGATCCTTCTGGAAAGTGGCAAGCTGAACGCGCTCAGCCTCGCCTGCCTGCTCCTGCGTAAAACCGACTGGCACGACGAGCAAGGCCTGCGGCTTTTGCTCGCGAGCGGAGCCGATCCGAATGCCATGACCAAGTGGGGAGACAATGCGCTGCATCACGCTCTGCAGCGCGACAATGCTCTGAAGATGATCGAGCTGCTACTCGACCACGCCGCCGACCCAGCGCTGAAAAATACCCGCGACGGCAGATCGGCCGCGGCGATGGCCACGCACAGGGGACGCGGCGATGTCCTTACGTTGTTCGACCGGCGCGGTGTTGCTCTCGATCTTCACGGCGTCGACCGCCTGATTGCCGCCTGCGCCATGGGTGACCGCGGAACCGTTGCTTCGCTGGTCGCGCAGGAACCTCATCTTGCCAACCAGCTTGTCGCGCACGGCGGAACACTCCTCGCGCGCTTCGCAGGCAACGACAATGTTGCAGGACTGCGTTGCCTGCTCGACCTCGGCGTCAGCGCGTCGGCCCTGTACCGCGAGGGCGACCCCTACTTCGACATTGCCAACGACAGCACTGCGTTGCACGTGGCCGCGTGGCGCGCCTGGCCCGAGGCCGTCAAAGAACTGATCAACCGCGGCGCTCCGGTGAATGCCCTCGATGGAAAGGGCCGCACCGCCCTGTTTCTCGCGGTCAAAGCGTGCGTCGATTCCTATTGGACCGCTCGCCGCTCGCCTGCCTCGGTCGAAGCTTTGCTTCGCGCCGGCGCCACAACCTCCGGCATCGCGATCCCTTCCGGCTACCAGGAGGTCGACGACCTGCTTCGTCTGTCTCCCAGCTGACTGCGATTGCGGTGCGGCCAAGGAAGTGAAGTGTACGCGGACGGTCATGATCTCAAACGGTTTTGTGTGCACCGCTGCGATTCATGAGCCATTCCGGCTGGGGAACTCGTCTCTTTGAGTAAGACAATGATGGCCTGGAAGGATCCGCTGGTCGCGCAACGTTCACTGGCCCAACGGAATCATTCAAATACTCAAGGACGTAAAAGCTGATCAACTCCTGTAAATTGACGAGCCCCCCGCCAGTTCAGTCCCCTAGATCGCCGCACTCGCGCCTGTTCCGCTGGTGCGCCCCTCGACCATAAGCCACACTTTGACTTAATATAAGCGTCGCGGAGGGTGCCCTTAATGGAAGAGCAGCTTAGTCTGGAATTCTTGCGGGTGGTTGAAAACGCCGCCATCGCCGCGGCGCGCACCATGGGCTTTGGGGATGGCCACAAAGCTGACGAAGCCGCCGTCGAAGCCATGCGCAAAACGATGGACCAGGTCGAGATGGATGGCACCATCGTCATTGGCGAAGGCGAACGCGACAAGGCCCCCATGCTCTACATCGGCGAAAAAGTCGGCCTCGCCACTCACGCACCTAAATCACTTTTCCCCTCCGTCGACATCGCCGTCGATCCTCTCGAAGGCACCAATCTTTGTGCCACAGGCGCCCCCAATGCCATCGCCGTTCTCGCCGCCAGCGAGCGCGGCGGCCTGCTCCACGCTCCCGATCTATACATGGAAAAAATCATCGTCGGCCCAAGTTGCAAAGGCGCCGTCGACCTCGACGCTCCTGTCGCCGACAACTTGAAAGCGGTCGCCACGCGCCTCGACCGCGACGTCGAAGACCTGGTGGTCATCGTCCTCGATCGTGCCCGCCACGAAAAGCTTATCGCCGAAATTCGTTCCGCCGGAGCCCGCATTCGCCTGATCGGTGACGGCGATCTCTCCGCCGGGATTTCCGCGGCGGTCATCGGTACTGGCGTGCACATGGTTATGGGTACCGGCGGCGCTCCCGAGGGCGTTCTCACCGCCGCCGCGCTCCGCTGCCTCAACGGCCAGATTCTCGCTCGCCTGGTCGTCAGCAAGCCGGAGCATCACCAGCGTCTCGAAAAAATGGGCGTCAAAGATCCCAAACGCATTTACGACACCGCCGACCTTGCTCCCGGCGGGAAAATGATTTTTGCCTGTTCCGGCGTTACCGATGGCAATCTCCTCAAAGGCGTCCGATTCTTTGGCGACGGCGTTCGCACTTCTTCCATGATTCTCACTCTCGACGAGCGCCAGGTCCGTTTCATCGAATCCGTTCACCTCGAAAATCGTCCCGACATCAAGGTGCGCTTCAACTAACGTTGGTTCTTAAATGTAGCGCTGGCTTTTATGTCAGCCACTGCGCAATCCTGTGGCTCACCCCTTTCAGGGGTCAGGATGTTCCTTGTGCCAATCCCGAAGGGCAGGGCTTTGCACCTGGCGGAAAAACGCTCGCTCTGTCAATCCGAACGGAGTTTGCAGAGTGAGGAATCTGGCTTCTCCTGGGTTCTTGTGGCGCCGCTTTGTGAATGCTTCAGCCATGCCGTAAGGGCGCTAAATCAAATTGGCTTTGGCCACTGAGGTTTCTTTTCTTACTTCCCGCGCTACGGCCCGCCGATCGCGCGCCCTTACGCATTCCTTAAGTCATTCGCGATGCCATCTAAATGCGTGTGACGGGAGAAAACAGGTTATGGACATTTTCAGGCAGGTCCCGAGCGAAGCGAGGGATCTGCCTTTCCGCGGCAGCATCCTGATGTTGCCTCGATCAGGCCGGCGTGACGAGCGCGAATTCAACGCGGTGGCGCATCGGGTCGATCCGTTCCGCGCGAACCCGCACGCGATCGCCCAGTTTCCACTCGCGCGGCACCGTTTTTTTTCCGCGGCGCCCACGGCGATCTCGATCGCCTCCGGGCAGCGCCACCATAGTGTGATCCCGTTCGCGGAACGCGCAGCGCGCTCCCGCCGCCTCTTCCAGCGCATTGATGGGCAGCAGCCCCTCGACAAAAATGTCAAACAGTTCCACAAAGCAGCCGTATTTCTGCACCGAAATAATCAGCGCGTCAAACTCATCCCCCAACCGCTGCTCCATATACTGCGCCGTCTTCCAGTCGAGCAGTTCGCGTTCCGCATTGGCGGCGCGCCGCTCCGTCTCCGACGTTTCCGCCGCGATTTCCTCCAGATGCTTTTGCGAGTACAGCGAAGCTTCCTCGCCGATCGCTGGCTTGATGAACGTGGGAGCGGGGGCGTCGGGATGCGCGAGCGCCCATTTCAAAATGCGGTGAACAACAAGGTCGGGATAGCGTCGAATCGGCGAGGTGAAATGCGTGTACTCATCGAAGCCCAGGGCGAAGTGCCCCAGCGGCTCCGCGGCGTAGCGAGCTTGCTTGAGCGAACGCAGCATTAGATATGAAAGGATGCGCTCTTCGGGTTTTCCGGAAATTTTCTCGACCAGCCGCTGATAATGCTGCGGCGTGATATTGATTTCCGTGCCGGGAAGCGCCACGCGCTGTTGCCGTTCCCGTCCTTTTCCGTACGAGTCCGGCCGCCCGGCACGCGCCGGAACCGGGACCTTCCCGTGCCGCACGGTCACTTCGCGCTGGTGAAGATCAGCCACGCCGAGGGAATAACCGAACGCCCGCGCGATTTCCTCAAACTCCAGGACCTTGCGCGCGTCGGGTTTCTCATGGACGCGATGCAGCGATTTGATTCCGCGCGAATTGAGATAGTGATCGACCGCTCGATTGGCAGCCAGCATGAACTCTTCGATGATGCGATGAGCGATGTGGCGTTCGCTGCGAGACACGCCCGTCATGCGCTGCTGGTCATCGAACTCGATCACGCGCTCCGGCAGATCGAAGTCAATCGAACCGTTTTCCTGTCGCCGCGCGTTCAGCAAAAGCGCCAGGCCCTTCATCCCGCGAAAGTGGTGATTCAGGTGCGCGTAACGCGCGGTCATCTCCGGATCGCCGTTCAGCACCTTGTTCACGTTCGTGTACGTCATCCGCTCCGACGATCGAATCACCGCCGGGACCATCGACGAGTTGGTCATCCGCCCCGCGGCATCGAAGTGCATGATCGCGCTCATCACCAGCCGCTCTTCCCGGGGATTCAGCGAACACATACCGTTGGAGAGGGATTCGGGCAGCATAGGTACCGCGCGGTCGATGAAGTACACGGAGTTGCCGCGCAGCCGCGCTTCACGATCCAGCGGCAATTCCGGTCGCACATAATGCGCAACGTCCGCAATGTGCACCTGCAGCAACCATCCGCCGTCCTCGCGGCGCTCAACGTATACCGCATCGTCGAAATCGCGCGCCGTCTCGCCGTCGATCGTCACAATGGGGAGCTCGCGAAAATCTTCGCGCCCCGCGCGGTCGGCTTCAGTCAGCGGAACGGCCATCCGCTCGGCATCCTGCAGAACCTCAGGCGTGAAGGTGTACGGAAGATGATGCTTGCGAATGATGATCTCGGTATCGACGCCCAAATCCCCGGGACGTCCCAGAATTTCGATAACGCGGCCAACCGGCGCAGCGCCTCCCCGCGGATAGTGCAGCAGCTCAACGTTAACGACGGCCCCATCGAGTTTCGGGATGTGCGGCAGGCGCCGGTTGCGCGGCGATAGTTCCTTGCTGGGAGGAAGCAGTTGCTCGCGCAGCGCGGGAGCAAGCTCCTCCCCGGGCAGCAATTCGATTTCGTGCTGCACCCGCGGGTCGTACGGCACAACCACGGCGCCGCGCGACACGTAGCGGAACTGGCCAACCACCGAGGGATGCGCGCGTCCAATGATGCGCACAATGCGGCCCTCGGCCCTGCGCGCCCCGGGTTGCCCACTGAGCCGCGTGATTTTCACTGCCACGTGGTCGCCGTGCATGGCGTCTTCGATCTGGTCGCGCGGAATGAAAATGTCGCCGTCGACGTTCGGCAGCGCTATGTCGGGCACAACGAACCCATACCCATCGGCATGGTGCACCAAGCGCCCGCGAATCTCGTCGCGCGACGTGGCTTTGTGTTGCGGGATCTTTTCCGGCGCAGCAGCGGGCATGGCGGCGGGCGAAGGCGACAGGTTGCGCTGGTTGCGTCGAAAAAGGAAGCGGTCGTGCGTCAACGCCTCCACCAGCCCCCGTTTTTTCAGCTTGGCCAGCATGGCCAGCAGCGCGCCGCGGTTGCCTTTTTTCACATGGAGCGACCGCGCCAGCTCCTCCAGCGACACCGGATCGTTCCTAAGTTGAAGTAAACGCAGGATGTTATCCGTGCTCAATTGTGTGGAACCGGGCATTCGCGATTGGTCCCTTTCCGGGAGCGAGGAAACCATCAAGATTTTAGTCATTTTTTTCCGTTGGGTGTAACTTTTTTCACGTCCCGTCCATTTCATAGTTAGGCCAACACACGACCGGCTAGCCGCCCTCCGTCAGGCTAGTCGGATTCGCCGAAAGGCGAATATGGGGAGGCGGGAAGACCTGGCCCGCCTCCCCAACAAAAACGCTAAATACTTTCAATGACTTACGACGACGATGATGGGTGGGAATGTGGGCCTACTGGGTCCAAAAGGGTCCACGAATTTGTCCTGACGCGCTTTGATCCAGTGGCTGTATCTCTTCTCGGTCATCTTGATGGAAGAGTGTCCCAAAAGTGTGGAAACGGTCTGCAGGCTGACGCCGTCCTGCAAGAGAAGAGTGGCAGCGGTATGGCGGAAGAGGTGTGGGTGAGCGCGGGGAACCCCGGCCGCCTTCAAGACCTTGGCCAGCGACTTCTGATAGTCGCCGACCGCGCTCTTGGGTTTGGAGGCGCCATTCCAGAAATACCAGCGGTTCTTGGCCGGGATAGCTCCAAGGGCTGTTACAGCCCCGGGCGGGAGGGGGCAAAATACGTCGACTCCGGTCTTCGCCGTCCGGAGAAACAACCTATTGCCCCGCACAGAATCGCGGCGCAGGGTCACCACGTCACGAATCCGCAACCCCGTATAGAGAAGCACCAGGATCATGGCCCGCAGCAGCAATCCGCGACTCTTCTGCGGATGCTTAGCACAGGCCTTCAAGATCTTGTTGATCTCGTCCGACTCGAGCGGCACGATCTTCTGGTCCACGACCTTCGCAGCCTTTAAATCCTCTGCGTAGTTCTCCGATCCACTTCGACTTCTTACAGAACCCGATGAAGGCGCGCAGATTCCCTAGCTTCACCCGGGCTGACTCGTTCTCGTTCGGCCACGTAGCCCTGAATTGGCGCAGGTTGTCCAGGTTGAGGTCGGATATGAAGACGAGGCCTTTATCCTCGGCGAACTCCTGCAACTGACGAAACAGCAGCCGGAACTTGTAGAGCGTCGGATCTTTCAGGTCACGCGCCTGTGCATCCTGCATGTATTTGTCGCATGCATCCTTTACCCCAGCGGACGTCGTCAATTGCTTGATGCCATCGCGCTCTTCCAGTCGATGGATCGCCAAGGCTTTCTGGTAGTTGCCGGTCTTCATGCTCTTGCGGTATCGCGTGCCGTTGACGCGCCATTCCTTGAAGATCGGGCAGCAACATTGTCGCATCTCTTCCCGATGCTTTACAGGACATCCAGGTACGTGTCTGCGCCAAAGCATGATTTATCTCGTTTGAGGAACCGCGGTCAGCCGCGTATGAACACGAACGGCAACGGATTGCGGGATGCGCAACGTCATGTATCCGCGATCTCGACCGTTGCCATTTGTACCGATGCGCAAAACACCCGGCTCCGCACGAAAAAGTTGACGGACTTTTTCCGCTGACAAACCTTCGCCAGATCGGCCGGCGCGAAGTGCTTCTCGTCGACCGCTAGGTTGGTGTATCGCTTCCCGCTGTACGTGAATGAACGGCCTCGCCCCAAGCTAATGGTAGCCGGCTTCGCGGATTTTGACTTTGGTTCAGGAGACCAGCTGAGGAAGGATTTTGAGCACAGCAACCCTTCGAGGAGGGCGGAATCCATAACGCAATTATATCATGTCGATGCAAGCCGAAAACAAAGCGAGCGCCGGCCATGTCGTGATTAGCGAGACAACCGGCGCTGGTATCCCAAAGGCCTTGACACTGCCGCCGATTCGACGGCTAAATAGCCGGATTTCCCAGTCTGAAGGAGATACAACCATGCGACACAGGTCACTGAGCATTTTGACGTTCGGGTTAATGGTTGGGCTATTTGCAATCAGCACCGCCGTGAAAGCAGCAGACGATCCGAATAATGGAAAGTGGACGATGGATCCCGCGAAATCGAAGTACGATCCGGGCCCGGCTCCCAAGAGCAGCACAACAACGATCGAATCTGACGGAACTAAGTACAAAGTGGATGCGCACGCCGTAAATGCAGATGGAACCGAGACAAACATCTCTTTCGACGCAAAAACTGACGGCAAGGATTATCCGCTCAGCGGGACACCGAATGCAGACATGATCTCGGTGAAACGGGTTGACGCCAAAACTATAGAGACCACCTGGAAGAAAGATGGCAAAACTGTGATGAAGACCCATGCGGTGGTTTCAAGCGATGGGAAGACGCGGACGGTTACATTTAATGGCACCGATCCCCAGGGTCACAAAGTACATAATGTTGTCGTGTCTGAAAAAGGGATGTGATAGCGGCAGCAGGATCTAAAAGGTTGGTAGAAAACAGCAAGTGCCCCAGAAGGAAGGGTTTCATCATTTTGTTTCTCTTTTCTCTGCGCGGAGGGTGCGCAGCAGGACTCCGAAATAAGTTGATAAATATTGCAAAATACATGAGATGACGACATGACGCGTGCTGCTCTAAGCTAGCGGCTACCCATTGACCGCTACATTCTGAAAGAGTAGATTCGCCCTAGCAGTAAGTGAGACGGCCCGGTGGTTGCACACCGAACCGCCTCTAACCTTCCAAGTGGTATTAGGACCTGGTTAGCTGAGATCGATTCTGCTACCAGCATCGGGCGTCCGCCTTCCCGAAGACGGAGGGTGCCATGAATTCCCAACCCAACATTTCTATTTTTGAGCTAGACTCAAGCCATTTCTCCGTGCAACTTCTGGTTCAGGCGCTGGAACTGAATGACCAAACAAATCTGACCGTTTTAGCGAAGTCTGTGCTGACGTCTGTTTACGACCATCTCTTTTTTAGCTACTCCGGGCGCACCACGGAAAATGGCCCGGCCATGTCGAGCCTCCTGATCTTGCAGTCGCAGCTTCGGGAACGCGGGGATGTGTCATGAACGTGATCGAGAAATCTTTTTTCTTCTAGTGTTCCACTCGTGGAACCACCTGCGTCTGACTTCGGACCGTATGGCATCCGCCGCTATTCATCTTAGCGCTCGACGCTAGCGGTGATCTGATCGCTTCGCCGGCCATCCCATGATTAACGAGACAACCGGCGCCGGGACTGCAAATTTTTAATCTCCGATCTTGCCGCGCCACGACTCACTCGTGAGCAGGAAAGACCCATTCTCCTTTGCCCCCAGGTGACGCCCATCACTGAAATCTGCCATTCAGTGTGGTAAACGGAAGTTGTCGCGCAGATTGTCTCCCCGCACGGAGACAGCACGTCTTGACCAGAGTTGATCTGATAGGACGTCATTCGACAGGATAAAGCGCGATTTGTAACAGGCCCGGCGCAATGGCACCGGGCCTTTTTATTGTGGCGGTCACGGTTATGCTGCAGGCACCTGTGCGGCGCGTTTTGTTGGCCAGTATTGACCGTGCACCCCGCGCTTCGCACACCGCCGCGTTCTCTCACAATGCCCGTGCGTTCGGGCACTTGCTCCAGTCGTAATGGCGGCTGAGCCGTCCTGTGACCCGTTTCAGTACTTCACATGGACGATTAGCGCGTTCACCAGGACTGTGCTCGAGAATGAACTCCGAACCATCGCAGTAGACTTCCGATATGACGGGGCTCACAGACAACAACAAAGCGCAGTCATATGCTGCGGTTCTACCCCCGGTCGGTGCCCTCCAAGTCGTATGGGAGTGGAGAGATGCGCTATCTCATCCTTTTGCCAGCGTTGGCACCGCTGATTTATTACTGCCTGGCAATTTTTTCGAACTGGGATTACTTCCGCCGTATCAAGAAATCCACCTCTATCGAACCTCAGCTCACCCCACCTATAAGCGTCCTGAAACCGGTTTGCGGAGTGGACGGAGGGACCTACGAAAATTTTGCAAGCATGTGCCAACTGGACTATCCGGAATACGAGATTGTGTTTGGGGTCGCCGAAGCAGATGACCCTGTGGTTCGGTTGATTGAGAGATTACAGAAAGAATTTCCAGCGAGGTCGATCCGACTGATTGTGGGCATCATGCAATTGGGAGCATGCCGAAAAACGAACACACTTTGCCGTTTGGCAAAAGAAGCGAAATACAACCTTTTGGTAATGAACGACAGCGACGTGCGGGTGGAGAAAGATTACTTGCGAGATGTGATGACAGGTTTTGCCGATTCGAGAGTCGGAGTGGTGACATCATTGTTTCGAAGTCAGTCGGGCGCTGGATTGGCGGGCACATTGGATGCAATCGGGGTGCCCTCGGATTCGTGCGCAAGTATGCTGCTTCAGTGGGAATTCTCGCAGATTGATTTCGCGTATGGGTGGACGATGGCGATCAGCAAAAGGCGGCTTGCGGAAATTGGCGGCTTTGAGGCTATGGTCAACCAGCACTCGGACGATTATGCATTGGGACACGAGATGGCCAGGCGAGGGTACCGCGTGGGATTGATGCGAAAACCGGTCTGGATAGTGTTTCCTGTAGAGACGCTGAGTGACTTCCTGAAGCATGAACTGCGATGGCAAATCCAGTTGAAAAATCTGCGAAGGTTGGGCTACCCAGCTATGTTTCTTACATTTGGAGCATGGTCGCTGCTGGTGGCGAGTGCCTTCTTGGACGATTGCAGCGGCTTATTTTCTGGCCTATTTGACCCTGCGGATGACGCTGGCGTGGGTGGCTGGCGTGTGGGGTCTGCGAGATCCCGTCGTGAAAAGGAATCTGTGGCTTGTGCCTGTACGTGATGCGCTGAATCTCTATGTGTATATTGCGAGTTTCTTCTCCAACAACGTGAAATGGCGGGGTGCAGAATTCCGTGTATGCGGTCGATTCATGATTCCATTGCAAACGAAGGAAATTAGCGCCCATTCGGTCCATGCTCAGTAGGATTTCGTCGGAAGCCCAGACTGATTTGTCGGCTTACCGGAGAGCAGGGGCTAGCACCCACGCATTATAAAAAGGCGCCCCTTTGGAGTACGTATCGGAACTTGGATTGCGCTCTTGAACTGCGGAAGATAGCTCACGATTTTTTCGAATGTCAAAGAGCCTTCCCAGTACTGCTTGAACTCAGTCTTCATCCTGCGCTGGAACCCTGCGGTTGTAGCGACATAAACGCCTACGTCGATCTTGTTTAGTGCGGAATAAGAAGACACCTGAAACTTCAGCAGATCAATCCCTGAGAATGTCCAAAGCCGACTTCGATGCCTATTCTCTCTTTCAGGAAATCCAATTTTGCGCCAAGAGCCTCTGCGTCCTCAAACACAGCTGGTTGTCTGAATTCGACGGTGGTTCGCCCCTCAGACACTTTCGCTACCTGAAAGCCCTGCTTGGTCAGCCAGCCCGTCACCGCCTGCACGTCCGCATCCGACGGCCCGAATTGTTTACCAAATTGCGTCGGCGTCAGCCATGCGTGATAACTGCCCGATCCCTTGGTTTGCTGCGCATCCAGCAATTGCCGCAGCGCAGTTTCCTGCTCCGCGCTCCTCTGCAGCAGCAGCAACATCCGCGTCATCGGCTGCGATTCCGCCACCGCCCCGCGCTCAAACTCCGCGCGTGCCAGCGGATGCACGTTCCCGTGAATGTGCACTGTCTTTGTCTCGTCAATTTGTTCCACCACGCGCGAAGGCACGATCCGAGTCTGACCAAT
>Ga0074045_10001643_pt1 | contig 21372 bp, 20 predicted proteins | sample BogForMeECP23OM2_FD_94442 | JGI IMG/M metagenome (GOLD analysis project Ga0074045, IMG submission 94442) | Bog forest soil microbial communities from Calvert Island, British Columbia, Canada - Bog Forest MetaG ECP23OM2 | ecosystem: Environmental > Terrestrial > Soil > Wetlands ... | reverse complement strand
TGCATCGGGCTATCGCCTCGATTGGAACGGCCTGTCCTTCGTCTGGGCCGGCGACGGCCGGCCGAGCGACCTCGACATCAAATATGCGAAGGGCGTGGACGTTTACGTCACCGAGACGCAGACCGAACTCTGCGAGATCAGCTCCGGTGTGCAGGGCGTGCCGCCATTCCTCGCACGTTACACACTCGACACGCACCACACGCCAGCGTACGCAGCGGGCTATCTGGCAAACCAGATTCAACCCCGGATGTTCATGACGACGCACATGCCCTTTGACCCCTACCTCAATGCAGAGACGGTGGCCGAGGTACGCGAACATTGGCAGGGCCCGTATCACTTCGGGGCGCCCGACGGAATTGTTGTCAACGTGACAAAGGACAAGATCTGGGTGCGAGAAGGCATCATCCCTGAGTTCCCCAACTCACGATCGCCCCAGTTCGACTTCTCCAAGGGACAGCTTATCGTTCCGCATCCGCCTACTTCGCGTAAGGAGATCCAAGAGCCCTTCGTTCGCGAGCATGAGATTGATCCAAACCTGTATTACCCGAAGGACTACCATCCCGAGTTGCTGCCGGAGTGGCCCGTGGCAGGCGACCTCGTGGTCCCGATTCAGGCGCTACCGCCGAGGATGCTGGAGAGCATGGGCGAAGCGTGGCGCAAGCAGCAGGCAAACCAGGAAGAGCTGAAGAAAGAGGCGGGACAGAAACCGACGCCTAAGTGATCCGCTAGTGACCGGCGCCGGCCGCCTCTCGGCCAGTCCGAGACCGAAAGGCTGGCCAAGGCAACCACACGTGGATGTTTCCAAACTCCCATTCGATCCATACCAGTTCATCAAAATGCGGCCGAATGGAGCAACAACGAGTTTGATCAGGAAGAGTGAAGCGCCACGAAGGTTTCAATACAGACTGACTGACAACTTGTGAGTCCTGGGTAGTTCTCGGAAGAGTGCCGGTCACTGGCCAGAAACGGCGTTCGCGGAGATGAAAACGCAGCGAAGTTTGCCGAAACCACACTTCCTCGAACGGGACTTCGGGCCCGTCTCGCCGAATTCACATCTACGAGAACCGCGTTCACAAGGACTTGAGGATGCAGCGTAATCCGAAAGCCGCCACGGTTCTGTTGAGCGATTGAATTAATTTATGAGTGTTGATAGCTTCGACGGTGCGTAGAGCAGCTATCACAGCTTTCGGGCGCATTTGCTTAGTTCAATAAATTTTCCAGGCCGATGTTTTTTCGCGCGCTTACTTGGCTGTGTAGATCGTCTTCCCATCTTTAATCGTCTCAACGACCTTGATGTCTTTGATCGCTATAGGATCGACCTTCAGCGGATTCTTCTCGAGAATCACTAGATCGGCGCGCTTGCCGTTTTCCAGCGATCCTTTGGATGTTTGTTCCATGTATTGGTAAGCGGCGTTGATGGTGATGGCTTTCAACGCTTCCAACGGACTAATCCGCTGATCAGGTCCGATGATCACGCCATCGCGCGAGATGCGATTCACTGCAGTCCACATGACGAACATCTGATCCAGCGGTGCCACCACGAAATCGGTGTGGTTGGTGGGACGCAAACCCTTATCAATCGCAGCGCGCATAGGGCTTTCGAAGAATGCCTATTCCCTGCCGCGATTCAGGACATGGGTATCGCCAAAGTAGAAGGTGTGTTCGGTGAAGAAGGAGGGCGTCATCTTATATTTGACGTATTGGTCCAATTGGTCCGCACGAACGAATTGCGAGTGAATGATGGTGACATGACGGTCTTTGTTGAGATCATCGGCGGCGGCATACTCATGCGCACGCAGAAGCATGTCGATAGCAGCATCCCCATTTGCGTGAGCGTTCAGTGGCAAGCCGAGGCCATAAACTTTTTTGAAGAAGGCCTTCACGTCAGCCTCAGGAAAGCTGGGCTCCCCGCGCCAGTTCTTCTGACCAGATGGGCCACCGGTGAGGTACGGGGTGGTGAAATACGCGGTCTTTCCTTGAGGCGAACCGTCGAGCGTAATCTTCGCCCCGCCGATTTTTACACGGTTCACGTATTTGCCCCACTCGCTGGCAGGATTCTTTTCGATGATGGCGTCGAAATCGGTGACGAATGGATAGGCAACGATGTCGATGATGGTGGCACCTCCCGCACCGGCGCGTTGCATCAAGGCGAGTTCGCTGGCGTGGGTGGCACCCTCTTGTGCGGTGGTGATGCCGTTCTCGGCGTAAAGCATTTGTCCGGCGCGGCTCCACTCAATTTCCTGTTGTGCGTTCGGCTTCGGCAGGGCGGAAAACACAGGAAGGAACGCAGTTTCCATCACTAGGCCTGAGGGTTCGTTGAAGCCCTTCTTGCGAAGGATAACTCCTCCCGGTGGAGTCTTGGTTGCTGTGGAATAACCGTACTTCTTCATAGCTGCGGAATTCAGTACAGCCCCATGCATGGAAACGTGCCCGACGATCACCGGATTGTTCGGGAAGTCCTTGTCGAGATCGTCGCGGGCCAGTTCCGTGCCCTTGGGCATGGCGTTTTCATCGTAACCATATGCTTGGATGATCTCGCCTCGGGGAATGTTTTTTGCATCGCGGAATTTCTTTAGCTCGGCGACGATAGCGGCGACATCTTTGCCAGGGCCGGCGGGCGGCGCAAAAACGTTGACCTGATTGGCGACAGTGATCGAATTGATGTAGTGACTGTGGGGATCGAGGAATCCGGGCAAAAGAGTTTTGCGGGCAAGATCGACCATCCGCGTGGTCGAGCCTCTATGATTCTTCTCAATTTCTGCACGCGTGCCGACTATGAGAATCTTGCCATCTTTCATCGCGAGAGCTTCCACAGTAGGTTGAGCGTCGTTGACGGTGACGATGTCCCCGCCGTAGTAGATGGTATCGGCAGTGTTTGCTGGGTCCGGTCCACCGAGACCGCAACCAAAACAGAAGATCAGCAGCATTGCCAGGAAAGAAGCTGTGAGCAATTTCATAGGTCATCCCTTCGATGAATGACAAAAAAGAGTTCAGGCAGGTGGGTATGATGAAAGCAAGAAGAGACTGGGCGAAGTACTCTTAAGCGCGGCCTGGAATTACTCTGAATTGTTGTGCTGGACAATAGCACATCGCTCTGGGATTCCCCAAGGTGATTCACCGAGCAGGCTAACTCCTGTGAGTCGTCTACACGGAAAAGTGTCCGTCACTGGCCAGAACGGGGTTGTAGGAAGAACGGGCCGGCGAATCCCCACACGCTCGCGGCGGCCAATTACATTTCATCAATACGACTTGCCGGTCCACGATGGTGCCCTCTACGTGTATTACATTTTTATGACAGCGCGTGATTCTCGACGCATGCAGAATTGGCGCGGTTCACGTAAGCAATTGGAACGAAAGAGAAACTTCGGGAAAGCCATAATTTCGTCATCCCCGACCATCTGTCAAAAAAGCAGGCGGTCAGTTCACGAAGAAAAAGCCATCTGTAAATAAATGATAGAGAAGGAGTAAGTGGTGGGCAGTGCAGGGCTCGAACCTGCGACCTCCTGCTTGTCAGGCAGAAGGTCCGGCGTCATGCGGCTGAGGTCCCATTGCGCGGTTTATCGATGAAGCCAAACACACGTTATTCGTCCAGAACGAGCGGTATCAATGTTAGGGTCGTGGCCTTTTTCCCAAATCATAGGCAAAGTAATGAGGTCGGCCGATTCAATGGGTGCGAGTGCCCCTGAAGGTAAGAAGTTGAAGAAAAACGCTGGGACATACCGAACGTTTTGCCAGTGCGTCATGGTGCTTCTTTGCAATGTCTGTGCAGGGCAAGAGCGGTGCAGCAGCGAGGTGAAACTACTTCTCTCGCCGGCGGAAATTCCAGCTACCGTTGCGACGTTCAAGGCTCAGAAGGAATTCTCAAGTGACGTCTACTTCTTCGATACGGACAGGCGGGAACTGCTTTCGCGCGGAGTGATCGTGCGATTGCGGCACGGCTCGTCCAGTGACCTCACCGTCAAGCTGAGGCCGCCCCAGGATAAGAAGTTCACGGACCCCACAGGGGGGAAAGAAGACTTCAAATGTGAAGTGGACCTGGCGGGGAATTAGGTCAATACCTCATACTTCATTCGCAATAAATTCTCTGGCCAACAAATTCCTGAAACGGGCAACAGTATTTATCGCGCGCTTAGCGGTGGCCAGAGAGAGCTTCTGAGGACGGCGCACATGACCATCGACTGGAATCAGGTGAAACGAGTCGCCGACATCAAAGTGACCGATTGGGAAATCAAATTGAATTCGCCATCCAAGAAACTCGCGCTGGAGCTTTGGGAATTGCCCGGGAGTAAGATTCTTGAGCTTTCGAGCAAAGCCGGGAGTGATGAGGGCGAGGCGGCATACGAAGAATTAAGGCAACTGGCAATCGGTAAGGGCTGAAGTTGAGCGCCGACCAACGCTCGAAGACCAGAATGGTTCTTGAGTCGCCTGCATCGACAACGACACATTAACCTTGAGAAAGGCGGGCGGAATCTCCGCGTGATTTTAGACTATGAATTCAAAACACGAATCAATCGCGAGATCGCCTGGCTCGGTACCTACGCGCGGCCCGAGATCTTGTGAGAGGGTCGGGACTTACCAGTTGCAGACGAGAGAAAACCGTGCCTGCACCTTGTCCGCGACGTGTCGACCGCGGTAGTGCTCGGTACTTGGTGCGGAAAAATGATGGGGTGTAGTTGGTAAGCAATTACGTCCCTGCGACGCAAGGCGCATCGACTCACTAACTCAGATTTTAGGTAAGCCACTGGTTCGACCAGTGAGACCAGAAAAGGTTTGACCGTTCCGTTTGGGCATAACATCCCCCGTGGCTTGGTGAGAGCCAGAAAGAAGGAGGATGTCATGTCGGAAATGTATCAAAGGTTAGCGCATTCCAGTTGGGACTGTAAGTATCATGTGGTGTTTGTGCCCAAGCGACGGCGCAAGGTGCTGTTTGGCCAGGCACGGCGCAAATTGGGAGAAGTATTCCACGCCTTGGCGCGGCAGAAGGAGTGCCAGATCATTGAGGGACACCTGCTGCCGGACCATGTGCACATGTGTATCGCGATTCCTCCGAAGTATCCGGTGGCCTCAGTGATCGGATTTCTCCGCAGAAACTCCTCTTTAGGCTGCCGCCGGTATTGGGGTCACTTTGTATCCCAGCTTGGCGGCTTTCGACTTGAGGTGCTGAACTTGGAGTTCGCGGTGTTTAAGCTCGTAGAAGGCCGCTCCTTGGTCCACGTATTTCATCCCGTAGCGCAGCATGCGGTAGACCAGGCGGGCCAGCTTGGCCGCCATGGCTTTGATGGCAATCGGGGCACCGAGCCTGGTTCTGAGTCGACGGAATTGCGCCCCGAGATAGGTGTTGCTTGTCCGTAAGCTGCTGGCCGCCATCTTTAAAGCGACGTTGATCCGATTATTGGTTGGCAGTCGGCGTATGCCGATGATCCTCTCCCCGCTGATGCGGTTGCCCGGACACAACCGCAGCCAGGAAACGAAATGGGCCTCGTCCGCCCATTTGCTCATATCCGATCCCGCTTCGCTGAGAACGGTCGCTGCCGTCAACACATCAATGCCATCAATCTGGGTCAGATCCGTACCCTTCATGCGAAACAACTCCGCACGCAGTTCGAACTGCGGCATGTTCCCTTTCTTCTTTTTGAGCCTCGACTTCCGCTTCTCTTCCGGCAAGGGAGCACCTTGGCTGCGGTCCTCTTGCTGCTGGAGATACTGCTTGAGCTGCTCGTCGCACGCAGCCATCTGCTTCTGGCAAAAATCGAAACCCTCCTTCTCCGCGCGATCTGTTCCTCGCTCGCTTTCACCCGAACATCCCGAAACGCAGCGAGCTTATGCGGATTGCGTTCACCCGCCAGAATGGCTTTGATGATCGCCTGCCCGGTCACTCCGCTGATATCACTCAACACATTCGCCAACTGCACATTCATCTGCGTGAGCACCTTCTGCATCCGCTGGATGTGCCTCGCCGCGGCCTGCACCAGGTCATTGCGTTGCCGCCAGTATGTCCGCATCGTGCGGATCTCCTGCGTGGGCCGGAACGAATTGCGCAACAGACCGTAGGTGTGCAGCTTCATCAACCATTGGCTCTCCTGCACGTCGCTCTTGTGCCCCGGCAGGTTCTTCGTGTCCCGGGCATTGACCAGGTACACTTCCAGACCGGCTTCCTCGAGAATGTCGTACACCGCGATCCAATAGACCCCCGTGGATTGCATGGCCACGGTGCAAATTCCGCATTGACTCAGCCACTGGGCCATGGCCTGCAGTTCAGCCGTGGTGCATCCGAAGCGCCGTACGGGTTGGCTGTCCCGGTCCGGCGGGACCGCCACGTAATGGGATTCGTTGCCGATATCGATACCGCCGGCGTTCGGATGAACCACTTCCAAACTGAGATCTGCGCTCTGGATCTTCCGCATCGTCGCCCGCCGTTGCTTGCGGTTCATTTTGTCCCAGGGCTTCGGCGTCGAATGGTTGGTTGTTTTCTGGGCTTTCTCCTCTGGCTTGGATTTCATGCTACGCTCTCCGTGCTGGATTCAACACGGCTCGGCCCGGTTGGCGAAAACTACTCAATCTCCGCAGCGGGGTCGGGCCGTTCTCCTTTGCAGGACAACGCCCGCCACCATCCACACAATCGCACAGTCCCGGAGCCATGCTGAAAGTCGGGCAAAAACGCTCCAAAGAAAAATCGGCCTTAGCTGCCGAGCCGTATCGTGCGCACGATTATAGCCGCCAGAACCCTCTGGTTCCGAAATCTCTGAAGGAGTTTCAGGGTCGCACAACCACCCGGAACGGGTGGCCAAAGCTGAAAGGGAAGAGCGCCATAGCGATGGCCCGCTTGTGTGGCAAAGAGCGGAATTTCACGGGCGAGCACTTCTGGGCCCGTGGATACGCAGTGTCCACAGTGGGCTTTGAGTTGGAGCAAGTGCGCAAATACATCCGCGAACAAGAGTCCGCGGATGGAAACAGCGGCAGCTTCTAAACTCATCCACGAAGGCGCGCCCTAGCGCGACGCCTCAACCAGCGGGACAACCGCCTTTGAGGCGGCCCCACTCACCAAGCCACCCGCTCCGCGGGGGGTGTCTGACTCACGGTCCGCAAGGAGGGGCTCATGTCTCACACGACAAGTATGGCCTTGAAGGTTACTACGGTGCTCGTTGCCGTTGCCGCAATACGCGAGACTCGTCGCCTCGTCTGCCAGTTATCCGAAGCGGAAGTCCTTACTCCCTGATCTGTCCGATTACGTGCCGGCGATACCTTTGTTTTGCAGGATACTTACCACGACTCGGCGGTTCTCGGCTTGACCCTCCACTGTTGTGTCGGGAGCTACCTGCTGGCTGGTTCCCATTGCGCCGGGAGCCAACATGTTCGTTAACGGAATCTTGCCTTCTTGTTCCAGGAAATTCGCAACATTCTGGGCCCGTTCCGTGCTCAGCTTCTGGTTGAGCGCGGCACTTCCGACCTTCGACGCATACCCTTTCACCAGAATGACGTAGCCAGTTATGCCCATGGCCTGCTGCGCCAATTTCAGCAGTTGGGGTTTGTACTGCGGATCAATCGTGACCTGGTCATTCCCAAACAGAACGATGACCTCCCCCAAGATGTTGTAGTCACCCAGTTCTCCGAAGCGTTTGTTGGCCGCCGCAATCGCCGCTTTGTTGGCCGCAATCTTCTTCTGTTCGGCTGTAAGTTGTTGCTGTTCCTGCTGAAGTTTTTGTTGTTCGGCCTGAATTTGTTCCTGATTCTGCTGAACTTGTTCCTTCGTCGGAGTCAGGCCAGCCTGGATGTCTTCCGCGGTTTTGAGAGCCGAGCCATTGAACTTGACATCGTCCGCGACCAGTTGGTTCTGGGCATTGAAGGACCCTTTGACTTCCACGGCTAGCCCCGGAACCAGAGCAGTCATGCTCAAGTGCTTCTCGCGAAAGATCCCTTCCGGCTCTTCCACCTGCGTGCTGGGGGTAAGAACTACGGTAACATTCCCGCCTTCCTGCGACTGAACGGTCATCGTGGCACCGCTCCGTCCGTTGATCACGCCCTTCACTTGATCGTTCTGAGCGGAAGCTATGCCACTCAGCAACAGAGATGCTGAAAAAGACAGAATTACTCGTAATGGGGTTCTCAGCATTGCATTGTTCATAAGTCCTCTCTTTAATTGGTGTCCTTTTGGTACGGGCGACCAGTTGCACTAGAAATTGGATGCATCACGCCCTTATTGGCTCGCGCCACCGGACTTCTAGCGGTGAGTCTTACTGCTTGTCGTAGACGGCAACGCTGTTGAAGGGCTTGCCGCTCGCGTCTGTGCCCTTTGTCGTGATGGTTAGAACTTTTCCATCTTTGGAAAGTACGGAAGTCCCGGTCGCGACCACTTTATCGTCCTTATAGTAGCATCCCCCAATTTGCCGGAGCACGATAATCATTATCACGGTCGTCAGACACCATGTTCTTCAACCCCCGGCCAGGCTTTGCTCGCGAGAACCCCGCCAATCTCGCCACGCAACTCATGGCCATCCCTAGCCGGAGGGGGAAATCGGTTTCTACGGCACACGTACCTTGGCCGCCTGGAACGGAGGCACGCCGTTTAAGTACAACGCACGTATCGAGGCCACTTGACTGGTTGTTGCACTGAGCTGGCTAACGTCGGTTATTCCATCAAAGGCCGTGGCATTTGGATAGGTATAGACTTGGGGCGTAAGACTCAGCGTAGGATTCAACGTATTGATGTAACCCGGAATATTGGCAAGTGTGAATGCGTTTCCTGCCACTGAATTTACGGTGCCAGTCAATCGCGACCACCGCAGCAGCACATTTGTCGCCACTGCGGCGATTCCGTTACTTCCCGAAATAATATTGGAGAGTTGCACGCGGACCATTTGCCCGGCAAGCAAGCTGCCGCTTCCGGAAAATAATGGATCAACAGTAGCCGCAAAACCCGGTTGTGACGAGAGGGTCTTGGTGTCCACCGCGTATGTCGTGCCCGATTCCACTGTCAGGAATATGCCGGTGCCATAGGTTGTGCCGGAACTCGCCAGGGGAGTGGTTGAACTGACGGCCACCTTGTCCTGGATGATCAGCCCGACTACCCCGGGGACGCTCGTGGGATGAATAATGCCCTCCACCTCATCCACGGCGATCGCGTCCAGCAAGTCAATTTCGCTCGCCGTCAACGTGCCTGAGGAACTGAGGTCGGAATCGATGCTAACTGTGCTGCCAGTCCTTATACAGGCAGCCGCTGTTGCTTGCTGGCAATTGCTGTAGGTCACCGGCGCAAGATCGAATTCTGTGTTTGCAGAGATCGCCGCTGTCAAGCTGTTGCCGGTGATGCCAGATTGAACCGTGATGCTGCTTGTGCTCACTGCCGTCACAACCCCGATGAAATCTTCGATAGTGTCGACGCTTCCAGCTGGGATTCCGACTCGGGGGGTGGTTGTGGCCGTCATAACATTTGGCAGGTTGAAATCCACCGTAATCCCGTTGGTGGTGGTGATGGCATTTTGGAGATTGAAGTCCAATCCAATCCACTGATTCTGATTTTCCGCCAGCGTGAGAGCAACGGGCACTTGAATAGTTGTTGCCGCGCCGGAAGGCATAGGACAAACCGCGCCGTTCACGCAGGTGCCGATGGTTATGCCAGATGTGTTGATGAATGCTCCGCTTGATGCAGTCACCGTGACATTGATTGAGGTATACGTCCCCACAGGAACCGAAAGGTCTAAGCCAACCAAGCTCGAGTCCGTCTGCAGACGTGTCATCTCATACGATGTGGGGGTAATTGGTACTGTGACGTTCGATCCCGAGGAAGGCGTTAGTGTAATTCCGGCAACGGGGAGCGTGAAACTGAGAATGGAAACGCCGGCAGGAGGCAAGTCGTACAGAGTGATGTTCAAGTTCGCATTGCCAGCATTGCAGCCCGTCGAACATCCCCCGTTCTTCAGTCCACTACACGATCCCAACATCAGAATTGTTGCCGATAGGGCTAAGACAAACAGCGCATTCGTTTTCATGACACACCCCAAAACCAAGAGCAACCCTCGCTAGCAGCCCTTGCGCGCCTAGTAGCTACTCTCCAGGCGTTTATCCCTCAAACAGGCGGCGGCCTGTACAGCCCCCGTTCTTCAGCGTCTCTCCCGGCCACCCTGCACGATATCTTTCTCTTTATCCTGCAGCGTTCTTCTTGGCGATACCAAACATGAGCGCGTCAGTCCGCAATCAGCGTAGAGCCCAGCCAAGCATGAGCAAGCCGCTGGCGGCAATCCAACTTCCGGCGACGCGAACGACAATGAGAGCCCACTGCCTGCGAAGGGGTATGACGAAGGAAGTGAAGAGCGCAACGATGACGAACACGGCGAGAGCGAGTCCCAAAAGAAAGTACGCGCCATCGTTGAAGCGATTGATGCCCGATCCGTTTAGGTAACCATGGAAGAAGCCAAGCATGGCGGCCAATGCTGTGGTGAGCGGTACCGACGGTTTCGTATTCGCGGCGATGAGACCGCCGAGCAAGAGAAACGAGAAACAGGTCAAGGCAGATCCTCGCGGGGTTCCGATGAGCATTCCGGTGAAACCACCGACGAACCAGGCCACTGGAAGGAACCACAGTACGCGGCGAGAAGACCCTGCTCCCCTTTGCCCGGCAAGAAGAGCGAGTGCAATAGCAGGGATTAAATCTTCAGGACTCAACAGCAGGTGAAAAATGCCGTCGTACACCGGGCCGAGGCCTATGGTGGGCAAGTGGGCTTCAGCGCGTACGGGCAGCAGCAGGGTTAAGAGAGCGATGGCGAGAATGATCGAGCGGCGGTGTCTGGGACCACAGATCATGCAAACACCTTCCACATAAAGAATATTCCGGCGAGAGCAATAGCAGCGCCAACCACGCGAAGAGCGCGCTGGCCCCAGTTCCAGCGATGAACGAGCCCGATGGAAATTCCGGCGGCATGCAAACAGCCGGTGGCCATCACAAAGCCGAGGCTGTAGAGCAATCCACTTTCGCCCGGAGGTAGTTCGCTGCCATGCGCATAACCGTGGAAGATGGCGAAGAATCCGACGAGCGCAGCTGCCAAGGCGATGGGCGGGCGAAGTTCCGTCATGACGGCTGCACCCAGGAGTATTGCCGAGGCCGCAATACCAATTTCCATGCCGGGCAGAGGCACGCCAAGCAAACCCAACATTCCTCCAAAGGCCATAACCATGGGGAAAGCAACCGGAAGTACCCAAATGGCCGGAGCGCCGAGTTGTGCGCCCCAAAGGCCGACAGCAATCATAGCGACAACGTGGTCGAGACCGGAAATGGGATGCTTGAGGCCGCTGAGGAAGCTAACGGCTTCCCCTTTGTGGACGTGAGCTTCGACCGCCTGTGCATAGAGGAGGAAGCTGAACAATATAATTGCGAAACGCGTGGTTGTTTCCTTTGATGCCTTCATTGAGCGCCGCCGAGGAGGATGAGAATCCGTTGGACCGTCCAGAACGCACCGAGCGAGCCGACCGTGTAGCCGGGAACCGCTTGCACCCAGCGCGGCCAGCGGATTTCCAATATGCGAAAAGCGCGTTCCAGCAACAGAATCAATAGCACGAATCCGAGTTGACCAATTTCCACGCCAACGTTGAAGCTGAGAAGGGCAATGGGCAACTCCGCGCGCGGCAGACCCGCGCTAGTAAGGGCGCTGGCGAAGCCGAAGCCGTGAAGCAACCCGAAGGCGAAAGCGACAACCCAGGGATGACGAATGGTAAAGCTGGTTTCGCCGCGCCAGACGCGAACAATTTCCGGCCCCAAAAAAAGAATGCTGAGGGCAATTGCAGCATTGAGCGGTACAACCGGAGCGTTGGCATAACCCAGAGTAGCGAGAGCCAGGGTGATACTGTGGGCGACAGTGAAGGCGCTGACTGTCTTAATGAGCATCCAACGGTCCTTCACGATCAAAAGGAGCCCGAGGAGAAAAAGCAGATGGTCCGCGCCGAGCGAGATATGGCGAATTCCATGAACAATGTAGCCACCCATGACAGCCAGGTGGCTTTGCGGGGAGGCAATTTCGATATAGGGCTGCGACGGATGAATGATCGTGGACCACGAGCGGCCGTCGAGGAGTTCGACGCGGACGAGAACGTCGGTAATGCTCAGCTGCAGCCCGGGAAACTCGATGCGCTTGCCCGCCAGACCGGTTGGCCCCGCACCGATCCACCGGCGTTCCACGAAGGAGTCCGCAAGTTCCTGTACGTTGGGTTCTCGCACATTTTTAACGTCGTCAGGCAGCTTCAGCACCACCGGCAGACGCATGCCCGCAAGGACTGGCGTGCGCCACAGCACACTGAATTGTCCGGGCGCGGTCTCTTTGATCTCGAGATAGGCGGGGCGCGCCTCGTGGGCCGAGGCGACCGAAACGGCAAGCAGCAAACAAGCCGCGAGCCAGGCGAAACGTGTACGGAACCAGGTCACAGCGGCGCCTCATTGGATGGAGCCGGAACCGGAACTTTTGTCGTCGGAGGCGGGACCGGCGCTTGAGCAGCTTCCTTGTCGGAAGGACCAGGCAATAGCACGGCGTACTTGGCACGCATTTCCGCGTAGGCCTTTTGCCACGCTGTGGCCTTTTGCTCGCCCAGCCACGCGGTCTTCACGTCGGGTTCAATCTCTTCCAGCGCCGGGATGCGGCCTGGGATAACGGTGTCGACAAACACCAAGTGCCATCCGTAGCCGGACTCAATCGGACCCTGCCACGAGCTCGGCTTCACTTTTTCCAGGGCAACGGCAAATTGCGGTCCGAATTCCTTGGCCAATGCCTCGGGAGTGCGGTCCCCATAGTAGTCCTGGAACATGAACGAATCGGCAAGCGAAACCGCGAGCTTCGAATCCTCGGGCTGGCCGGCAATCTTAGTCAGTGCCTTAGCAGCACTGTCTTGAGCGGTCTTTCCACGCTTGTCCGGAGAAAAGTAGAGATGTCGGAAGCTGTAGCGGCTGGGCAGGGCGAACTTGCTGCTGTTCTTCTCGAACCAAGGCTTGAGCTCCGCAGTGGACGGCTCGTGAGCAGCCGCGACGTCCTCGGCGAGGAACTGCATCTTCTGCGCCATGCGGCGTTTCACGATGGTGTCGTCTTTATCGAGGCCCATGGCCAGACCTTCGCGGTAGAGGACTTCCTCGCGGACCTTATCTTCCACCATGGCCTGAAACTCGGCCGGAGTCGGCTGCCGATGCCATTGCGAAACGAAATAAGTATCCATCTGTGTGAGTTCATCAAGACTCAGAACAATCTGCCGCGACGACTCGACTCCGCCGCGACCTCGATGCATGTACGCATAAACAGCGAACACTGCGAACCCGATTACGAGGAAGTGCACCAGAGGTTCGCGCAACCAGCGCTTCAACAATGGAAAGAGGGAATCCCGCAATTTGGCGGACAACGCGGACATCAGAGTGCCTTGCCGGCTCGAGGCGAGTTCAACAAAAACCTCATTCATTAGGAACAACTCCTAGGGTTTCGGCCTGTTTCACCGTAAGTTGTGCCAAAACAATCCATGATGTGCCTCTACGTGGTCGGACTCTTTCGTTGTTTCAACCACGCGCCTCCCAGAAGAACGATCAGGATCGCATGGACGACAACCCCTGGCCACAACAGCGACCCGACCCCGTGACCGCGCACACCGATGTAAATTAGGAACAACATCGCGAGCACGCTATAGGTCACCATGCCGTGGAATGCCTGTCGAGTGTCGGTACCCGGCCAGCAGGCGGTCCCCAATCCGATCAGAACAATGCCCGCGAGGCGACTCATGTTAGCGCCGGCACCGACGATTTCTGCGTCAAACAGCAGCCGGACGACGATTGGCGGATAGACGAGCAAAATCACTCCCGTACCTGCTTCGGCCAATGCTGCGAGCATGAGGATCGTGTTCATTGGACCTTCCTAGATTCAACCTCTTTGAGAAGTCTGATTACCTCAGGTAAGCATCCTTCCGTGGCTAGAGCCAGGCTCAGTCAGACTTTCCTTTATTGCACCTTCTTGATCGGCGGATTCTTGTAGTTGCCGTTCAGGGCATCTTCCTTTGGCCAATAATTGCGAATGGTGATGTTGAACGCGCCTGGCGGAGTCGGCAGCCAGTTGGATTCCTTGCCTTTGCCCGGTGAATCAGCCTGCAGATAAATGTCGAGCGAGCCGTCTTTGTTGAGCTTGAGCGGCATCCAGGGAGCGATGACGTAGCGGTTCAGGGCATTAACTTCGTAGAAGTTTCCCTTGTATTGCGAGATGGACCAGGAGGCGTTCGTGGGCTGGAGCGTCCCCTTGTCGTAGTGCATGACGTACTTGTTGGCGCTGTCGAGCGGGTTGCCGTCGCCATCGTTGAAGGCCGTAGGATAGATGGTGTCCTCCGGCTGGTTGGCGCCGAGTCCTACCCAGGCGATGCCGGCGCGGGTATCGTAATCCTTGCCATAGCGTCCGATGTCGTTCGGCTGCAGCCACCCGTTGACCGTCTTCATCTTGAGGATGCCCTGCTGCAATTTGACGGGTGCTTCTTTCATCGCTCGTTCCAGACCCCGCGCGATGGCTGGACTCACCTTGCTGATGTCGAAAGGCTTCCCGGGTTCGACGCCGATGTCCTTCAGCTTGCGCAGCGCCTCAGCATCTTCCGCGGCGGGTGGGTTGTCCTTCATGAGCATCGCCAGCCGGTTGAAAAATGTTCCGGCATCCATGGCCTCGACCTGGTCGGGCGGAATCTTGGACAGGTCCACTGATTTGTCCACTGGCACGTTGGTAGGCGGCGTGTACGGCTTACCCCACTTGCTCAACGGAGTGAGCTTGTAGTTGGCCTGGATGGAATTCACGAATGCGAAATCGCTGGGGCCATTGACCTGGGTCTGTCCGAGTATCCAGGCATATCGAGTGGGAGATTTGAAGACTTGCTTGACGTCAGCGGGCGGCGTGCCCTGCCAGTCCGGTCCTACGAAGAGGAAGTTGCCAGGCTTGGTTCCGGTGGTGCGCTTGCCTACGGAGGCGAACACGTTGGTCCACATGTTCATAACGGACAATGCGTAGTAACGGTCATGGGTATCGGGGACCGAGAGGACCACCGGTTCCTGTCCAAGGTCCATCCATGCAGTGCTCCACAGCGAATTGAGGCTGATGCGGACCACCACCTTTACGTCGGGACTCACATAGTGCGGCATTTTGGCAAACTGATCCATCGGCGCCGCGGTCCCTTCCGCGTTGGGGGCGGGCGCGGCGGTTAATACTTGCCGAGTCACGTCCATCAGCACAATGGGATAACCGTACACCCACGACTCCAGGCCGCGAAGGTAAGCGACTTCTTCGCTTATTCCTTGCTCTGCTTTCTGGCAGCTTGCCATGAACATCATTGACAGGCAGGCGGCGGTCACTGCGCCCATAGTGGCGTATCGCCACAGCTTCGATTTTGAGTTCATAAAGGCTCCAATTATGCTGACGGCCACGCTACTGCCGAGCCGGAGCTAATTCTGTTTTGCGTACTTGCCCGCGATCAGCCAGGCGAGCGCGCCTCGGATCGCACGCAAAGACCCAAAACTAAAAGTGTGCCGGCCAACCCAGCGCTTCTTTTTTATTCCTGGCTCTACATTTCCTGCTTTATCTTGCTTTCCACCTTCTGCATCGCCTTGCTCCCCAGCTTCTCTATCATTTCCCGTCGATGCTCTTCGCGGATGGCCTGGAACTTCTGTTGCTGCCCCGGATCCAGGAGAGGCGTGATTTTGGCATCGATTGAGCTGCTGATCTGCTTCAACTGCTCTACCTTCTCCAGAGGCTTGAGCGAGGTGTTCTTCTTTAGCGCCTCCAGTTGCTTTGCCTCGTCCTGCAGGAAGGGGACAATCTGCTGTTTCTGCTGTTCGTTCAGGCCCAGTTCGATCGAAAAGGTGTTGAGCGTGGCGGTCAGCGGATTGAGCACGAACTGCGGGCTCGGAATGATCTCGTAGTTGGCATAGCCGAATTCGTTGCTGCGCGCGCCGTAATAAGTGTCGCCCAGCTTGTAGATCGTCATTGAGAACGGAGTCTGGGAGATGTTCGTCACCAGCTTGCCCCCTTCGATCTTGTAGGGCGTGGTCACTCCCTCATAGCCGTCGCGTATGGGGTTGCCGATATAGCTGGGGATTGTGGCGGAGTGATCGATATGCCAGATGTTGCTATTACCCTCGGCCGTGTACGCGACGCTGAACTGCTCACCGCTCGTGTTGTTGCGTACCCAGAAGGCCTTGCCCACGATCAGCGCCTTCAGTTGTGCATCGCCCAGCTGGGTTGCACCCTTTGCCTTGAGGTCGGTCACCGTCATGCCGGCGGGCGCATTCTTGCGCGCATCGGCGCTCGGGGTGTACCAGATAGGCGAAGACCAGGCGCGTTCCTGTCCGGTGAGCGGAACCACCTCGGGAGGGGTCAATCCGGCCTTGACTGCCTGGATGAGGGTCCAGCGCGGCGTGGGGATTTCCAGCACGCGAGCGTAGTAGAACGCATGCAGGCTGGAGTCGAATTCGTGATCGGTCCAGACAGTTTTCAGTTCCGTCGAACCCACGGTGTTGGTGTAGGTGGCCTTCTCCAGGTCCACGGTGCTCTGGATCGCGGGAACCCGGCCCGACCACTTGTCAGGCTTGCGGTCGCCAGACCAGGCCACGTCAAAGATCTTCTCGAAGCTCTGGCCGTTCTTGGTCCACCCCTTGATGATCTGAATGCGATCGAGATTGCCGGAGGTCGGGTCCTTCACCGCCCAGACCACGAAGGTCGGAGCCGTGCCCTTCAAGGGAGGCAGGTCGGCGCCCATGGGGACGCCGTTGGCGTAGGACTGATGCACCCAGTCACTGGCGTTCAGGATGTCCTTGTTGTAGCCCCAACCGCCGAAGAAGCGCACCTTAATGTGAACGCCGCTGGTGCCGAAGGTTTCCTTGCGATACATGGCGTCCCAGAGGGATTCGCGCGTGTTTTCCTCGGCCCACACTCCGGTCAGTCCGCCCGGATTCTCCAGGCGAACGTCAATAGTGCCAAACGCCATAACCCCGGCCATGCGCCGGTCGACGGTTCCGTCGATCTGAGCGTGGCCGCCGTAGAAATTGTCCTGGCGGTAAGGACTGCCAGTGTTGTGGGAATCCGAGCCGCCAGCCATGCCGAACTTGTAAGGGTTGTAGCCGCGCACGTCCTGCATGGTGATGCCGTCTTTCAGCGCCTGGCGTCCAAAGCTTCCTTGAATGTGATCGACCCGGCCAACGGTCGGTGGCGCACCGAGGAGGCCGGTGAAGATCTCGTAGCTGGCGAACTCGTCAGTGGGCGAGAGCAAGGGATGGGTCTCCGACTGTCCCTTGATCTGCTTAATCTCGACCAGCCGTTCGTTGCGGTCGCGCGAGGCGGCCCAGGCTGCGTCGATGGGCCTGCCGAAGCTGTCGACGTCGGTGGGATACATCCATCCATCGCTCAAGTTGGCATTATGCGAGATGGCCAGCAACTCGTTGCCTGCCTTGCGCTGCGTGTCCATCCACTTCCATAAGTCTTCGGGGTGCCAGGAGTCCAGAGCGCTGTAGGGCATCACCGGCACGTGGGTGCAGTCACGGAAAAAGATATTGCGGTGCAGGTTCCGGTTGTCAGGGGCGGAGGTGTACTCGTACGAGCAGAACGCCGTGAATTTACCGGGGTGGTTGTTTTGGTCGGCGATCTTTATGTTTTCTTTCCAAATCGAGCCGGCCACCTCGGGGCTCATCAGAGCTTTCACCGGAGCTCCGGCGAGCATACTCACGAGGTTATTGAACACCTTCTGGATGTCCGCCTGGTTATTGGGGTCCGTGAGAATAAGAGGCTGTGCTGCGGGCAACTTACTCAGGGACGATCCCGGCGTGTTGGCTTCTTTCGTTACCCCGACGTATTCCGAGTGGTCGGTCACACCCATGAAGTCCATGGGTGTATCGATCTTGATGTCATAGCCCAACGGATGCTTGATGGTCTGGCCCTGAGCATACTTGAGGGCCTCGTCAGGCCCGGTGAGGCGGTTGCCCATGAGCCAGGCATCCACCGACCAACTGGTGTGGATGTGTTCCTCGCCGAAGTAGGCGTTGCGATCCGGGTTACGCGGCGGCGCTGGCTCAGTGCTTGAGGTCTGAGCAGTCTGGCCGCTCGATTGTGGGCTTTCAGATTTGTTGCATGAAATCAGAGCGCAGATGCTGATAAGGACTAACGCCCAAGCCGCCGTTGTCGCAACTCTCGTCTTCATAAACGTCTCCGTCTTCCTGAATGGCACGACCGCGATCCCGCGCAGGTGAAGCGCACGCGAGCGGTGTACCCCATAAGCTCAAAGGTTTTGGGGATTTCTATGCATCGTCCGGAAACTACCCTCCGTTAGAGTTCCTCACCGCCACAATGAACTCCATGGATTTCGTATCAGAGACCTCGTAAAAGTTGACTTCGCGCCGCTCCATGGCCAGGTCTAGGGCATTCAAGACTCCCAGATACAAATTTGACTGAACATGGCGACGCAAATCCTCCACCCTACTCCATCGTTCCACATAGAGGATGGTCTGTTCCCCATCGTCTTCTTGGTACACTCCAGAACTCAGACATCCTAACTTTGTTTCCAAGTAATCGGATGAATATCGCAAGAGTTCAAGGATTTCCGCCCGCTTGCCAGGGCTGGGCTTTAGTTCAATAAGAGAAACGATCATGAATCTCCCTGACGCGGAGGGTCCTGGACAGGACCTAATTTCAAGGAACTCTCCGCCCGGATGAATTGCAATTTTGCCCCCATCGCCGTGAACGCTCGGTCCGTTCACCTAGACGATTGAAAGCAAACATCGTTGATAGTGAACCGAGGCAGGCGGGAAGTGCTAGGGCCAAAGTTCAAAGGACGACATTTCGCCTTCAGGACGGCATTTCGCCCTTTTTGTGAGGCTTGGGAATGTGCAAGCGTCGCATCGTGGAGTAAAGAGTGGAGGGGTTCATTCCAAGCATCATCGCAGCACCTTCCGGTCCCTTAATTCGCCAGCGGGTCTTCTCCAACGCGGAGACTATGTATTGGTACTCCGCTTCCTTCAGCGTACGGATACTTGCAACATTCGATGTTTTTGGCAGTTGAAGATGGAGCCTATCGCCTTTAGTTATAATCACCGCTCGCTCGATAACATTCCTCAATTCCCGAATATTGCCAGGCCATGGGTAAAGCTTAAGTTCGCCCATCATTCTGCTAGGTACGCTGCGAATCTTTTTGCCCATTTTCTTTTCGAACTCTCGAAGGAATGCCGCGACGAGCGACGGGATGTCTTCGGGCCGTTCACGTAGCGGCGGCAGGTGAATGGGAAATACGTTCAGCCGATAGAGTAAATCTTCTCGGAATGTCCCATTCTTCACTCGTTCTGCAAGATCGCGGTGCGTGGCGGCGATGATTCGCACGTTCACGTGAACTGTTTTTGCAGTTCCCAGGCGTTCAAATTCGCCATCCTGCACAACACGCAGGCTTTCCACAACGCAAGGATCGCCAGAACGGTTCCTGCCGCGGGGGTCCACAGACCGAGAAGTAAAAGTATTCCTACCGCTCCGGTGAGCACATTCAGTGTGGTTGGTCCAACCGGGGGACCGCCGCGGAGTGCCATCGCAGCGTGAAAAACCACGGCAACAGCCGCAACCACTCGCAGCAATAAAAGACCCAGACCAGGCGCACCGTGAGCGAAAGTTGAGAAAAGTCGACGCACAACATGGGCAAGAATAATTGGTTTGCAAACATTCGGTAAGCCCCAAACGGCCCGAGCGAGGGACTATTTCGAGGGAATTACACTTCGATGATGCCGCGTTTCAGACCGAGCATGGCGGCGTGAGTGCGGTCTTTCGCCCCCAATTTGGACAGGATGTTTCGGACCTGACCTTTCACCGTCTCTTCGCTCACGGATAGCTGCTCTGCAATCTCTTTGTTCGCGTTCCCCTGCGCAATCAGCCGCAGCACACGAATTTCCGCCGGCGTGAGGGCGTCGTCGGTGGCATGCTCGGCAACTTCGTAGCTAACCTCAGCAGAGAGCGCCTTTTTGCCCGCATGAACGGCTCGGATGGTTCCTAGCAACTCCTCATGCAACGAACTTTTCAGCAGGTAGCCCCGAGCGCCAGCTTTGATTGCCCGCAGCACCTGGGCATCCCCGGAATACGTAGTCAGCATGATGATCCGCGCTTCCGGAGTTTCGTCCCGAATCGCAATCAACGCGTCCAGCCCGCTCATTACGGGCATTTGGATGTCCATCAGCGTAATGTCCGGCCGCTGGGCCCGGAACTGCTGGATCGCTTCGCGTCCATTCGAAGCTTCGCCAACCACGCTCATATCCGACTGACCACCGACGAGATTAGCAACACCCTCACGGACGATTGGATGGTCGTCGGCCACCAGAATCCGAATCGGACTCGCCTCTTCGCTCATGGCTTTTTTGCTGTGCCTCGCCCAGATAGCTTCGCAAGAAGCTTCTCGGTTAAGGACATTTGCTGACCGTCAGTAGCTGTCGTGTACGCACGTGCAGCAGGAATGCTCAGCTCCAGTTCCGTGCCGGCGTCCAGTTCGCTCCACACTGTCAGCTTGCCGCCTATGAGCTTGGCTCTTTCCCGCATGCCACGCAAGCCAAAGTGCCCTTGGCGCCCGTCATCGCTCAGTAGCTTCGGGTCGATGCCCTTGCCGTCGTCGCGCACGCGCACTCGCAGCCGCCGGTCGTCGTAGTGGATTTCCACCTCGATCTGCTTCGCATCCGCGTGATGGAAGGCGTTGCGTATGCCCTCTCCGGTTATACGGTAGACTTCGTCGCGAAGAATCGGATGCAAATCGCGGGACGCGCCTTCCACATGAACTTGAAAGGCGACAGAGTTCGCGTTGGGCGCAAGCCCTTCCCCGAGTGCCCGCATTGCCAGGGCAAGGTCGTTGGTCTCGACTACCGAAGAGCGCAACCCCTGTATCGCCTCCCGCCCCTCGACGATGGCATGCTTAGCCTGATGCATTGCTTTCTCAAGTGTCTTCCTGGCTTCGGCGGTCCGCGCCTCGGCGGGATGTTCCGGCAGCAGGTTGATGCCAGTCTGAAAATACAGCAGAACCCCGTGGAAGCTTTGCAGCAGCGTGTCGTGTAGATCGCGGGCGATGCGCGTCCGCTCGCCGACGCGCTCTTCCAGGCGCATGTTGAACTGCCGCGCCAGTTGCCGGAGCCGCAGTTGATGCAGTGCCCACAGCAATGCCAGGAAAGCGGCCACACACAACGCGCGGAACCAATTCGTCTGGTAGAATGCCGGGTCTATGGAAAAATCGAGCACGGCGCCCTGCTCGTTCCACACCCCACTGTTGTTGCTCGCGATCACGCGAAACGTGTAATGCTTCGGCGGCAGATTCGAGTACTCCACCCGGTATTCAGTGACAGCATCTCTCCAGTCAGGGTCCCACCCCTCCAGCTTAAAACGG
>Ga0074045_10001641_pt1 | contig 21387 bp, 19 predicted proteins | sample BogForMeECP23OM2_FD_94442 | JGI IMG/M metagenome (GOLD analysis project Ga0074045, IMG submission 94442) | Bog forest soil microbial communities from Calvert Island, British Columbia, Canada - Bog Forest MetaG ECP23OM2 | ecosystem: Environmental > Terrestrial > Soil > Wetlands ... | reverse complement strand
TTTACGACCGGCTTGGCGGGCGGGCGTTCCCTCGGGCTGTAGTCGATCCGCTCCGCCCACGGCTTGGGGAGCCAGGGCCGCAACGTCAAGGCTGCCATGACCAAGGTGGGGGCGGTCAACGAATTTTGCCACCAATCCGCTCGAGGGGCGGCGGTCATTCCGTCGAACAGCACGACGACCACCGCGATCAGCACACCCCGGGCCACGCCAAAAATCGCCCCGAGCATGCGGTCGAGAACGCCCAATCCCACCGCCCGCGCCAGCCGCGACAGAATGAAGCCGAGCAGCGCACCCACGATGAGCACGCCAACCAGGATCAGGGCGAATGCCAGAACATAGCGCGTGGCCGGCGCCTCGCCGAAATCGGGCAACACGCCACCGACTACTTCCGAGAAGCGAATTGCCCCCAGGACCGCGACGACCCACGCGCCAAGCGACACGACGACGCGCACGAAACCGCGCATGAACCCGAGCACCGTCGACAAACCGACGACGCCGATGACCATGAGATCAAACGCGGTCATCCGACGTGCGTGACCATGCCGTTGAATCCTGCCGCTTTGAGCTTGACCAACGCCGCGTCCGCTGCTTCACGCGACGCATAAGGGCCCACGCGCACGCGATGCAACGTGGTGCCTTTGCCCGTTGTGACCGCCTCCGTGTAGCCGGGAAAGCCGTCGTGCTTGAGCTTGGTTGCGAGCGAATTCGCGCCATAGCGATCGGAAAATGCGGCGACCTGCACCACGTAGGCGGCGGCGCTCCCCGGGCCCTCGGACTTGGCCGGCGCAGCCGCAGCGTCGACCGTTGCGTCGGTCGCGGCCTTGGCCGCGGGGACGGCCTTGGCCTGCGGCGACCCGGCCCGGGTGTCAGCCGGAGCCGATGGCGGCGCCGGGGCCGGCATCCCTGCAGCGGGTGCTTCGGTCGCAGCCGCGGCCTGCTGGGTCGCTGGCGGCGTTGTCGGCTGGTCGCCCGCGGGCGGCGCCGGAGCAAGCTCCGACGCGCTCCGGTTGGGGGCGGTGCTGCCCTTGACCTTGGGATCCGGCGCCTTGGCGGAGGACAGCGGATTGATGAACTTGCCGCTGTCGACGGGCGGGATCTGGATTGAGACATCATCGCCGAGCGGCTTGGGCTCGCTTTCCAGCAACAAGGGCAGCAGCACGGCCGCAGCGAGAGCGAGCACGACCGCACCGACGAGCCGGCGGCGCGCACGGCGCCTTAGTTCGTCGACTGCAGGTTCGGAGGCATCGGAGCGGGTTGCCATCGAGGAAAGCGCTTAGGCGCGTCGCCCGGATACCTGCGCGAGCGCCGCCGCAACGGTCAGAAATGAGCCAAAGACAAGGATTCTATCAGCTTCGGTCGCCAACTCTCGCGCCGCACGGTACGCGGTCCCCGGGTCATCATAGGTCGCGATCGCGTCGCCCGACACGCCCAATCGTGCCAGTCGCGCGCGCAGCTGCGTCGACGTTGCACCGCGCGGCGGCGGCAGGCTCGCGACTAACCACCGATCCACGCGCGGCTTGAGCGCCGTGATCACCGCATCGATGTCCTTGTCGGCCATGATGCCGAAAACGGCCACCGTCTGCGGATGGAAACCCATCACCGCGACGTTCTCAGCGAGCGCTTGCGCCGCCTGTTCGTTGTGCGCGACGTCGAACACGGTCACAGGCCGTCCCGGCAACACCTGAAACCGGCCCGGTAACTCGATTCCGACGAGTGCCTCGCGTACCGCACCCATGGGCACCGGCAGGCGAGCGCGCAGCGTGTCGAGCGCGGTCAGCGCCGCGGCCGCATTGGCAAGCTGGTAGTTGCCTCGCAGCGCCGGGTACGGCAGTCCGTTACGCGCGCCGCCGGTTCCGCAATAGCGCCATTGGCCCGTCTGCGCCACATAGTCAAAATCGATGCCCAGGCGCAGCAGCGGCGCACCGATCGCCTGCGCGTGCGCAATGAGTGCGGGCGGCGGATCGCGGTCGGCGCACACGGCAACTCGCCCGGAACGGAAGATGCCTGCCTTCTCGCGCGCAATATCGTCGCGCGTGGGGCCCAGGTAATCGGTGTGATCGATCGCGATGCTGGTGACGATGGCCACCTCGGCGTCGATGACATTGACCGCGTCGAGCCGGCCGCCGAGTCCGACTTCCAGGACCAGCGCGTCCAGCCGCGCACGCGCAAACAGCCACAATGCCGCCAGGGTACCGAACTCGAAATAAGTAAGCGGCGTGCCGTCGCGCACGGCCTCGATCGCGGCGAAGGCGCTACACAGCGCCGCATCGTCGGCTTCGACGCCAGCGATGCGCACACGCTCGTTGTAGCGCAGCAGGTGCGGCGACGTATAAAGACCGACCCGGTAGCCCGCGGCGGAGAGCATGCGTTCGAGAAAGGCACACGTCGAGCCCTTGCCATTGGTGCCGCTGACCGTGATGACCGGGCATGCCGGCACGATCGACAGCCTCTCGAAAACGGTGCGCACGCGCTCGAGACCAAGCGCGATGGTCTTCGGGTGAAGCGTCTCGAGGTACGCGAGCCATGCGTCGAGAGAAGTCGGATGGCTCATCGCGGGCAGGGTGACACCGCGCCGGCACGAGCAGCGGCGCGGTGGCGAGACGCTGTCTTAGCCGGTCGGCAACGGCTGCCGTTGCAGCAGGGCGAGCAGGCGCGGCAACTCGTCGCGCAGCGTACGCCGATCGACGATCATGTCGATGGCGCCTTTTTCGAGCAGGAATTCGGCGCGCTGGAAACCCTCGGGTAAGACCTCGCGCACGGTCTGTTCGATCACGCGCGGACCTGCGAAACCAATCAGTGCTCCCGGTTCCGCGATGACGACGTCGCCGATCATCGCGAAGCTCGCCGAAACGCCGCCCATGGTCGGATCGGTCAGCACCGAAATGAAGGGCAGCTGAGCCTTCGTCAATTCCTGCAGCACCGCAGTTGTCTTGGCCATCTGAAAGAGCGAGTGCACCCCTTCCTGCATGCGCGCGCCCCCGCTTGCGGTGAGGCAGACGAAGGACACCTGATTTTCATAGGCGACCCGCACGCCACGCACGAAGCGCTCGCCGACCACCGATCCCATCGATCCGCCCATGAAGTCGAACTCGAACACTGCGATCACCAGCGGCACCGACTTGACACTCCCCTGCATGACGACGAGCGCGTCCGTCTCGCCTGTCTCCTCAAGCGCCACCGCGAGGCGTTCCGGATACTTCCTCGTGTCTTTGAATTTCAGGCTGTCGACCGGAACGACCTCGGAGCCGATCTCGTATCGACCCTCGGGATCGAGCAACTGCTCGATGCGCTCGCGCGCACTGACACGCCCGTGGTGACCGCACTTCGGACACACGTTGAGATTCTTTTCCAGGTCGGTGCGGTAGAGCACCGCCTCGCATGCGGGGCACTTGACCCAAAGCCCCTCGGGCATCGACTTCTTGTTGACACCCGGCGTTGCCTTGATGCGCGGCGGCAGAAGCTTTTGCAGCCAACTCATCGTCTCTCCCTGGGCAGTTCAGGCCGCTCTCTTGGCGACCGTGTTGAGCGCATCGCGTATTGTCGCGAGCCATGCCGCGGCACGTTGCGCCGCCGCGCTTGCCGGCCCGGCTTCGATTTCCTCGATGATGCGGCTGCCGATGACCACCGCATCGGCATGCATCGCAATCGCCCGCGCGCTGGCCGCATCCCGAATACCGAAGCCGACCCCGACCGGCAGCGCCACATGGCGACGGATCTCGGCAAGCTTGCCGATCACCTCGGCGATGTCGATATGTCCCGCCCCGGTGACTCCCTTGAGCGAAACGTAATAGACGTAGCCCCGCGCCATCCGCCCCACGGCGATGATCCGTGCCACGGAGGTTGTCGGCGAAAGGAGGAAGATCGGCGCGAGTCCGTTGGCATTCAGGGCAGCGACGAAATCACCCGCCTCCTCGGGCGGATAGTCGACCGCGATCACGCCATCGACGCCGACTGCGCGCGCACCGGCGGCAAAGGCCGCGATCCCCATCGCCTCGATCGGATTGGCGTATCCCATGAGCACGATCGGCGTCGCCGCGTCCTTGCTCCGGAATTCCTTTACCATCGTGAACACATCCTGCAAGCCAATGCCTTGCGCGAGCGCGCGCTCCGACGCGCGCTGGATCACGGGACCGTCGGCCATCGGATCCGAGAACGGTACACCAAGCTCGATGATGTCGGCACCGGCGACGACAAGCGCCTGCAGGAGTTCCACCGTTACTGCCGCTGACGGATCGCCCGCGGTAACGTAGGGAACCAACGCGGTACGTCCGGCTGCGCGCAGCCGCGCAAAGGTGATGTCGATACGGCTCAAGGCAGGCGGCCTGCAGGCATTCAAGCGCGGTGCGACGGATCGCACTCCGGGCGGCAATGGAACTTCAGCCCGGAGCGCTCGGCTACGGTCGCCATGTCCTTGTCGCCGCGCCCGGAAAGGTTGACCAGCAGCAGCGTCGTTCGCGGAAGGGTCGGCGCCAGCTGCGCGGCGTAGGCCAGGGCGTGGCTCGACTCGAGTGCCGGAATGATGCCCTCGACGCGGCAACAGGTGTTGAACGCCGCCAGCGCGTCGTCATCGGTGACCCCGACGTAGCTCGCACGGCCGCTGTCCTTGAGCCACGCGTGCTCGGGGCCGACCCCGGGGTAATCGAGCCCGGCGGATATGGAATGCGTGGCGGCAATCTGGCCATCGGCGTTCTGCAGCAGGTAGGTCCGGTTGCCGTGCAGCACGCCCGGCCGGCCAGCGGAGAGCGACGCCGAATGCCGCCCGGTTGCCAGGCCCTCGCCTGCCGCCTCGACACCGACAAGCTTGACCGCCGGATGGGCGAGATAGGGATAGAAGATCCCCATTGCGTTCGAACCGCCGCCGACGCAGGCGATAACCATGTCCGGCTGACGGCCGGTGAGTGCGGGCATCTGCGTGATGCACTCCTTGCCGATCACGCTCTGGAAGTCGCGCACCATCATCGGGTAGGGATGCGGGCCGGCAACCGAGCCGATGATGTAGAACGTGTTCTCGACATGCGTCACCCAATCGCGCATGGCTTCGTTCAATGCGTCCTTGAGGGTCTTGGATCCGGATTCGACCGGTACGACTTCGGCGCCAAGAAGCTTCATCCGAAAGGCGTTCTGCGCTTGGCGCTCGACGTCCTCGGAGCCCATGTACACGACGCATTCCATGCCGAAGCGTGCCGCGACCGTAGCGGCCGCCACACCGTGCTGCCCCGCTCCGGTCTCGGCGATCACGCGCGGCTTGCCCAGCCGAGTCGCCAGGAGGGCCTGGCCGATGCAATTGTTGATCTTGTGCGCGCCCGTGTGGTTGAGGTCCTCCCGCTTCAAGTAAATCTGCGCGCCACCGAGGCGTTCCGACCAGCGTCGGGCGTGGTAGATCGGACTCGGTCGACCGACGTAATGTTCGAGCTCGTACTCGAATTCGGCGATGAAATCCGGATCGCGGCGATAACGCGCGTATTGCTGCTTGAGCTCGTCGAGCGCATGGATGAGCGTCTCGGCAACGAACACGCCGCCATAGGGCCCAAAATGCCCGCGCTCGTCAGGGAGGCTATAGGAGAGATCATCCATCTGCACTGCGCACCTCACGGATAAACGCGACGATTTTGGTCGAACTCTTGACGCCCTTGCGCGCGTTACCACTGGCATCCGTGATCTCGACGCCGCTCGAGACGTCGACCGCCCAGGGCCGCAGCTGCCGTACGGCTGCCGCGACGTTTTGCGGCGTGAGGCCGCCGGACAGGATCAGGCGTCGCGCACCCGGTTCGGTCAACTGCGGCGGCAGTTGTGCCCAGTCGAATGTTGTCCCGGTGCCGCCCGGCAAACCGCCGGGTTGAAACGCGTCGAACAACAAACCTTGCGCGGCGTCGAAACGCGCCGCGTATTGTAGCAAATCGGCTCCGGGCCGGACCGGCACCGCCTTGAGGTACGGCCGGCCGAAACTGGCGCAAAACTCGGGGCGCTCATCGCCATGAAACTGCAGCACATCGAGCGCCACCGCGGCAAGGGTCGCTCGTACCGCCTCGGGCTGCGCGTCGACGAACAACCCTACCACGGTGACAAATGCCGGCAACGCGGCGACGATCGCCTGTGCCTGCCCCAATGCCACGCAACGCGGCGTTCCGGACCAGAACACGAGGCCGATCGCGTCGGCGCCGGCTTGCGCGGCAGCGATGCCGTCCTCGACGCGCGTAATGCCACAGATCTTGACGCGGGTGCGCATGCTTCCGCCTCAGCGCTGTGGCACGCGAACCGGAACCACCGTTAGCGGCAGATTCCAGTGCGTCGGGTAATCGACGCCGGTCAGGTACAGCCCTGAAGCTGCGAACGTGGGCGCGCCGCGCGCGCGATCGCGGCTTTCGAGTAGCGCGCGCACCCAGCCGGGTGCCTGCCGGCCGCTCCCCACATAGACCAGCGCACCGACGATGTTGCGCACCATGTGTTGCAAGTAGCTCTCGGCGTGCAGGTCGAAGTGGACCACGTCATCCTCGCGGGCGATGTCGAGCCGATCGAGCGTCTTTATCGCCGACCTCGCCTGGCACTCCGCGGCGCGAAATGCGGAGAAATCATGCCGGCCAAGAAGAGCTGCCGCCGCGGCGCGCATCGCCTCGATCGCAAGGGGACGATGGTACCAGCCGACCTTGCCATTGAGCAGCGCGGGTCGAACCGGGCGATCGAGCAGCAAATAGGTGTAGTGGCGACCGGTTGCGGCGAAGCGCGCGTGAAATGGCGGTTCGACCGGCACTGCCCAGCGCACGGCAATGCTCTGCGGCAAGTGCGCGTTCGTGCCGCGCACCCATGCCGTGTCGGGGCGCACGGCACCGGTGTCAAAGTGCACGACCTGCATGGTCGCGTGTGCGCCGGCATCGGTGCGCCCGGCGGCAACGACACCGATCCGGGCGTCGGCAACCGCGCCCAGCGCGCGCTCCAGCGCGTCCTGCACGCCGCCGCCATCGGCCTGCGACTGCCAGCCATGAAACGACCCGCCGTCGTATTCGAGTCCGAGCGCAATGCGCATGGTGGAAAAAAAGGACGGCGGCCTTTCGCGCCGCCGTCCTGTGTTGGGTGGAACGCCGTTACGCCAGCTTCGACAACAGCGCCTGCGCCTCGGCCTTCTGCTGGTCGTCGCCCTCATGCAGCACTTCCTGCAGAATCTCGCGCGCACCTTCAACGTCGCCCATCTCCTGATACGCTTTGGCGAGGTCGAGCTTGGTAGCCGCATCGTGCCACTGCCCATCGAGTACCGACGGCGTCGGATCCTCGAACGTCGAGCGCTGCGGGTCGAAGGCAAGGTCGAGCTTGTCGAGTTCGATCGCCGCAGCCGGGCGCGTCAGTTGCGGCGCGGCCGCGCCGGCGCCGACGGCCGCGAGGGCCGGTTCGGCGACAGGCCGCGGTGCGGGAGCAGCCGGCCTCGGGCTCACCGGACTGGGCGCAGGCTGCATCGCCGGACCCGGCCGTGAGGGTTCGTCGAGATTGAAGTCGAGGTCGAATTTCGGAACCGATTCAGGCTCAAAGGCGACCGAGTCGTGCACGGGCGCAGGTTTCGCCTCCACGCCCTTGGCCGGGGGTGCAGCCCTCAAGCTGCCCGAATCGGCGCGGGTGGATTTCGCCACCTCTTGTGCGGCGCCGGCGAGGATGGCGGCCGGAGTTTTCGCTGCGACCTCCGACGTTGGCGAGAGCGAGATGTCGTCGTCGAGCGTGAAATCGATGCCCTTGGCGGCCTTCGGCTCGACCATGGGTTCCACCACGAACGGCGCAGCGGGCGCACTCGCGGCCGGTGCCGGTGTGGTCGCCTCGCCCGTCGCTTCGCGGTGCTCGCCTTCGGCCGCCGCCGCGGCGGCGAACGCTGCCGCACCGCCCGCTTCGGCAAACAGCGGATTGTTCGGGTCCAGCTGACGGCCGAGCGCCATCGCCTTCTGCCACACCTCGCCCTGTCCGCCGGAGACGGAATAGAGCTCGCTGGCGACCGTCTCGAAAGCAGACGGCTTGTTGTGCTGGGCATGGATTTCGAGCAACTTGAGATAGATCTCCTGCCGCTGCGGATCCTTCTTCAGCGCCTCCTTCAGGATCTCTTCGGCCTGCGCATCGCGGCCGTACGCGAGATAGACCTCGGCCTCGGCAATCGGATCCACTTCATCGGTGTCGATGCTGCCCAATCCCTCGCGGCTGAAGTCACTCGCCAGCGAGTTGTCACCGGTGTTGACGACCCCGCCGCCGGTTGAACCGAATACGGTATTGGTCTTGATGTCCGTGCCGGAGATGATGCTGTCCTCGAACTTGGTCGTCTTGCGGCGTCGCGCGGCGATCCAACCGGCAAGCAGGGCGAGGATACCGAGGGCGCCTGCGCCCAGCGCCCAGGTCGGCGTGTCGTCCATGAGCTGGCCAATGAAGGACGACTCCGGTGGCCGTGGCACGGCGGGCTTCGCCACCACCGGCGCGACTTTGGTTTCCGGCGCCTTCGCCTCGGGCGCGTTCGCTTCAGGGGCCTTCGTCTCCGGCGCATTCGCTTCCGCAGCCTTCGTTTCCGGTGCTGCAGCTTGCGGAGCCGGTGCGCTCGGTGGCGGGGCGACGACGGACGGCGCGGGCGCCGGCGGCGTCTCCGCGGCAGGCGGGGGCGTCGGCGTCGGAGCGGTCGTAATCGGCGCCGGTTCGGTCTTGGGCGCTTCGGGCGCCTTCGTGGCCTGGGTCGCCTCGGCTTGCTTCTGCAGATCCGACATCGACTGGCTCTTCAGCGTCGCCGCCTTCTGCGTGTCCTTCAAAATCGACTCGAGTTGGGCGATACGCGAGTTCGCCTCGGCCAGCGCCTTGTCCTTGGCTGCAAGCTCCTCGGCCTGCGCGGAGCCGGTCGCTGCACCCTTGCCGGATTCACGTGAGACGCGCAGCTGATCCTTGCCGGGCTGCGCAGCCTGTCCCTTGTCCTCCACCGCCGGCGTGATCTTGCCAGTTGCGCTCTGGCTGCTTTCGGCGGCTTCGGTTGTCGGCGCTGCGGCGGCCACGCGCTCGCGATAGGCGTGCCAATCGGCGGCCTGCACGCGCACGACTTTCATCGCCTCGTTCGCGCTCGTTGCCGCGGCCTCGTCGGCTGGCGGAATGGTCAGGATCTGCCCGCTGCGCAGGCGGTTCATGTTCTTGCCGTCGAACGCGCTTTCATTGCTGCGGAACAACGCCACCAGCATCTGTTCCAGACTGACGTTTTCCGGTTTGTATTGCTTGGCGATCTTCGACAGCGAGTCGCCGCGGCGCACGGTGTAACTGTTTGTTTCGCCGCCGCTCGGCGCCGGCGCCGTCTCTTCGTTGCGGCGGCGCGCAGGAGGCACCACTTGGGCGTGGACGGGCGCGACGGGCTCAACCGCCTGCGTTTCGCCAACCCCGGGCGGATCGAGCAGGAACGTGTAGTTGCGAACAATGCGGCCGGTGGCCCAATTCACCTCGACGATGAGGTCGAGAAAGGGATCATTGACTGCCTGGGTCGTGGTTATCCTGAGATAGGGCTGGCTGTTCGGCCCCTGCTCGACGGTGACGCGGGCGCGCCCCATGACAGCTGGATAGGTCACGTTGTTATCGCGATAGACGGACTGATCGGCGACCCTCGCCGCGAGCGAATCAAGTTCGTCCTTTTGCGCCGCTGTTAACTCGATGCGCGCCGACAGCGGTTGCCCAAGACCGGAGTCAACTGTCAACTTGCCCAAGCCCAGCGCAAGCGCTGAGGCGGGCAGCAACGCAATGCCCGCCAGCAGGCCCCAAACGACTAAGGGTTTTGCTCGCATGCCGACCTCAGAATGCTTATTGGCTAAGCTAACTTAACATCATGGAGTTAGCGGTGCAAGCTAAACCTCGGTATTAGCTTGATTTTTTGCCACAAAATTGTCGTTAGCCCAAGTCCGCCGCGCCCTGCCCCAACCCCGGCTCTGGCCCCATCGGTGGGACAAGGCAACAACGCGGCCACAAGATGTTGTGGATTGCCGGAATGACTTTCGGGCCGGCGCACCTGTTGTAACCGTGTCGCGACTCAGGACGGGCACCGCCTCCGGCCTAGCGTTTAGGCATAAAACTGGCCGAAACGAAGGCCGGCTCGCGGATGGCGCTGCGACCGCGCAAAACCCATGGCCAGACGCGGCAGGCGCCCGGCCGCTCAACGCTGCAGAAGGATGCGTAACATGCGGCGCAGCGGCTCAGCCGCACCCCAGAGCAATTGGTCCCCTACCGTAAACGCGCCAAGAAATTGCGGCCCCATCGACAGCTTGCGCAGGCGCCCGATCGGCACGTCCATCGTCCCGTTGACCGCCGCGGGCGTCAGTCGTCTGATGCTCTCCTCGCGTGTGTTGGGGATGACGCGAACCCAAGGATTGCCCTCGCCGAGCAGCCGCTCGATCTCGGGCAGCGCCAGGTCGCGCCGCAGCTTGATCGTCAGGGCCTGGCTGTGACAGCGCATCGCGCCGATGCGCACACAGAGCGACTCGACCGGGATCGCATCGACAGTCGCACGGCCCAGAATCTTGTTCGTTTCCGCGCCACCCTTCCACTCCTCCAGGCTCATGCCGTTGCCCAGGTCGCGATCGATCCACGGGATGAGGCTGCCTGCGAGCGGCACTCCCGTATGCTCGGTGGGAAAGTGCGGGTCGCGCAGCATACCGGCAACCTCGCGGTCGATATCGAGTATCCCCGCGCTCGGGTCGTCGAGCAGATGCCCGGCGGCACGGCGCGCTTCGCCCATCTGCTGCAGCAACTCGCGCATGCTCTGCGCGCCTGCGCCGGACGCGGCCTGATACGTCATGCAGGTCATCCATTCGATCAGGTCGTGACGCAACAATCCGCAAAGCGCCATGACCATCAGGCTCACCGTGCAATTGCCGCCGATGTAATTGCGGACACCCTTCGCCAGCGCCGCATCGATCACCGGGCGATTGACCGGGTCGAGGATGATGACCGCGTCGTCCTGCATGCGCAGCGTCTTGGCGGCGTCGATCCAGTAGCCGTTCCAGCCGGCGGCCCGAAGCTTTGGGTAGATATCCGCGGTGTAATCGCCGCCTTGGCAGGTGAGCACGACGTCCTGCGTCAGGAGCGCTGAGATATCGTGCGCGTCCTTGAGCGTCGCGACCGGCTTGCCGATCAGGGGCGCCTCGCCGCCCGCATGAGAGGTGGAAAAAAACACCGGCTCGATCAGGGCGAAGTCGTTCTCCTGCAGCATGCGCTGCAGCAGCACCGATCCGACCATGCCGCGCGCACCGACCAAACCCACGCGCATCAAGGGTTTTGTCGCGGTGGCGACCGGCGACGACTTGCGTTCGACAGCGACTCCGTCATTCATCGGATTGCATCTCCATCTTTACCCTAAATGCCGGATGCAGCCGCGCCATCGCGCAGGCATCCACGTACTGTCCATCGCGAAAAGCGTAGGCTCGGCACGTGCCCTCGATCGCGAACCCGAACTTGCGATACAGGTGCATGGCCGCCAGGTTGTCCGCATACACCCACAACTCAAGGCGCTGGTAGTTAAGCCAGGCGTCGGCAAGCTCGAGCGCCGAGCGCAGCAGCGCAGTCCCCACGCCCCGCCCCTGACGATCGTCGCGCACCGCCATGCCGAGGTTGCCGACGTGGCGCCGCCGCGGCGCTTTCGACGCGGCATGCAGGCCCAGGTTGCCGACCACCTCGGCGTCGATTGTCGCCACCAGCAGGTAGTCGTCCGGAGGCAGATCGGAGAGCCGCCGGCGCCAAGTCTCGACCGAAGGATACGGCAACTGCAGCGTCCCCGCGATCGCGCGCGGCCCGAGGAAGGTCTGATGGATCGCTTCGGCATCGCCCGGCTCGGCGCGGCGCACGACAATGGGATGCCCCGCGCTCATGTCGCGGCCGCGAACGCACCGATCACCGCATCGCCCATCTCGCGGGTCCCCAGCCAGGGCGCCCCGGCGGTGGCGATGTCGGCGGTGCGCCGCCCCTCCTTGAGGACGCGCCGCACCGCGCCTTCGATCCGGTCGCCAACATCCGCTCGTGCGAACGTATAGCGAAACATCATCGCCATGGACAAGATCGTCGCCAGCGGATTGGCCCGGTTCATCCCCGCTATGTCGGGAGCGGAGCCATGAATCGGTTCGTAAAGACCCTTGCCGCGCGCATCGAGTGACGCAGACGGCAACATCCCGATCGAGCCCACCAACATCGAGGCTTCGTCAGACAGGATATCGCCGAACAGGTTGCCGGTGACGATGACGTCGAACTGGCGCGGATCGCGCACCAGTTGCATGGCCGCATTATCGACATACATGTGTGTAAGCGCGACGTCCGGATACTCCGCCGCCGTGTCGGTGACCACCTCACGCCATAGGACCGACGTCTCGAGCACGTTGGCCTTGTCGACCGAGCAGAGCTTTCGCGCGCGCTTGCGCGCAACCTCGAAGCCGACGCGGGCGATGCGCCGAACCTCGGATTCGCTGTAGAGCATCGTATCGAAGCCCTCGGCCTCGCCGGCCGCGTTCGTCCTTCGCCCGCGCGGCGAGCCAAAATAGACATCGCCGGTCAGCTCACGCACGATCATGAGGTCGAGTCCGGCCACGACCTCCGGCTTGAGTGCCGACACGGCGGCGACCTCGGCGTACAGCAGTGCCGGTCGCAGGTTGGCAAACAAACCGAGTTCCTTGCGAATGCCGAGGATGCCCTGTTCCGGTCGAAGCGCCCGCGGCAGCGTGTCATAGCGTGGGGCCCCGACCGCGCCCAGCAGGACCGCGTCGGAAGCCTGCGCCAGCCGGAGGGTCGCCTCGGGCAAGGGCTGCCCGGCGGCATCATAGCCCGCGCCTCCGATCGCCGCGGTCTCCGTTTCGATAGGCAAACCGACGCGACGCAGGTGCTCGAGAAGCTTCGTCGCTTCGGCGATGATTTCCGGCCCGATGCCGTCCCCTGGAAGAAGGGCGATTTTCACGGTGCCCGCAAACTCACACCAGCCACGGCTGTCGGGCGTGGTGCTTCGCTTCGAATTCGTGAATATCGTTGGCGTGTTGCAGGGTGAGGCCGATCTCGTCGAGGCCATTGACGAGGCAGTGCTTGCGAAACGGCTCGACCTCGAACGCGAAAACGGTCGACCCGTCGACCATCGACACGGTCTGGTTCTCGAGATCGATGCGCAGTCTGAAGCCGGGAAACGCAGCCGCATCGTCAAATAGCCGATCGACCTCGGATTCGGCGAGAACGATCGGAAGCAGGCCATTCTTGTAGCAGTTGTTGAAGAAGATATCGGCGTATGAAGGCGCGATCAGCGCGCGGAAACCATAGTCGATAAGGGCCCAGGGTGCATGCTCGCGCGAACTTCCACAGCCAAAATTGCGCCGCGCGAGCAGGATCTGCGCCCCCTGATAGCGCGGCTGGTTCAGCACGAAGTCCGGGTTGGGCACACGCGCCGCGGTCCCGCTTAGGCGCTCGCCGCGGTCGACGTAACGCCAGGCGTCGAACAGGTTCGGACCGAAGCCCGAACGGGCAATCGACTTCAGGAATTCCTTGGGAATGATGGCGTCGGTGTCAACGTTGGCGCGATCGAGAGGCGCCACCAGACCGGTCAGCGTACGAAATGGCTGCATGAGGACCCCATCAACAAGCGCATTGTTCTCATCCGAGTCGCCGCACGTCGACGAAATGCCCTGCGATGGCGGCTGCCGCCGCCATCGTCGGGCTAACCAGATGGGTGCGGCCGCCCGGACCCTGGCGGCCTTCGAAATTACGGTTGGACGTCGACGCGCAACGCTCGCCGGGGCCCAATCGGTCGTCGTTCATGCCGAGGCACATCGAGCACCCCGGCTGGCGCCATTCAAATCCCGCGGCGGTGAAGATGCGGTCGAGCCCTTCACGCTCGGCTTGCGCCTTCACCGGTCCCGATCCCGGAACGACAATGGCGAGCTTGACCCGGTCGGCCTTGTGCCGGCCGCGAACGATCGCCGCCGCGGCGCGCAGATCCTCGATGCGCGAATTGGTACAGGAGCCGATGAATACCTTGTCGATTGCGATGTCGGCCATGGCCGTATTCGGCGCGAGCCCCATGTAGGCCAGCGCACGCTCCATGTTCTCGCGCCGGATCGGATCGCGTTCCTTGTCCGGATCGGGGACGCGCCCGTCGATCGTGGTCACCATTTCCGGCGACGTGCCCCAGGTCACCTGGGGCTCGATAGCGGCCGCATCGAGCACGACCTCGCGGTCGAAGGTCGCGTCGGCGTCGGACACCAGCGCGCTCCAGTGGCGCACCGCGCGCTCCCACAGCTCGCCCTTCGGCGCAAGCGGTCGACCTTTCAGGTAGGTGATCGTCGTTGCATCGACCGCGACCATGCCGGCACGGGCGCCCGCCTCGATCGCCATGTTGCACACCGTCATCCGCCCTTCCATCGAAAGGGCGCGGATGACCGCACCATCGAACTCGATCGCGTATCCGGTGCCCCCCGCCGTGCCGATCCTGCCGATGATCGCCAGCACGACATCCTTGGCGCCGCAGCCGAATGGCAGCGTGCCCTCCACGCGCACCCGCAGTGACTTGGATTTCTTGGTCAGCAGGCACTGCGTTGCCAGCACGTGCTCCACTTCCGAGGTGCCGATGCCAAAAGCGAGGCACGCAAAGGCACCGTGGGTGCTCGTGTGCGAGTCGCCACAAACCACGGTCATTCCCGGCAAGGTTGCGCCTTGCTCGGGCCCGATGACATGCACGATGCCTTGACGCGCATCGCGGAACGGAAAGTAGGCCCTGACCCGGTGCTCGCGCATGTTGGCGTCGAGCGCCTCGACCTGCACGCGCGAGGTCGGATCGGTGATGCCCTGGTCCCAATGCGTTGTCGGCGTGTTGTGATCCGCGGTAGCGATCACCGACTCGGGCCGCCACGGCTTGCGCCCCGCCAGCTTGAGACCCTCGAATGCCTGCGGACTGGTGACTTCGTGCACGAGATGGCGATCGATGTAGAGCAGCGTTGTACCATCGGCTTCGCTGCGCACAACGTGAGAGCTCCAGAGCTTGTCGTAGAGCGTCATGGGATGCATGGTGGCCAATCAAGTGCGAGAATGGACGAACCCCAAAAACTAGCGTTATTTTCGCTGCGGCGCAATAGGCGGTCCCCTGTTCGCGTCGGCGCAGACCCCGCCGCTGTGCCGGCGCCAGGCGTTCAATGCGCTTGGGAGCCCACGCCGCACGCACGCGTCGCTGTCGCGAGAACGCTGTCGAACGCCGCTTCGGCGTACGGGTCGACCGCCGCAACGGCGGTTGTGCGCAACCAGGTGAACTGGCGCTTGGCCAGTTGCCGCGTTGCCGCAATGCCCCGGGCGCGCAATGCCTGCGCGTCGATTCGCCCCTCCAGGTATTCCCATGCCTGACGGTAGCCAACGCAGCGCATGGAGGGCAGCTCGGGGGTGAGCGCGTAGCGCGAACGCAATGCGCGAAGCTCATCGACCAGTCCCGCCGCGAGCATGGCGTCGAAGCGCCGCGCGATCGCCTCGTGCAGCCGCTTGCGGTCAGAAGGCACGAGTGCGATGCGCAGCGTAGCCCCGAGCGTCGCAGCGGCATCCGCGCGCTGGCCCTGCAGTGCCGACAGCGCCACCCCGGCCACGCACCAGACCTCGAGCGCGCGCTGAATGCGCTGCGCGTCGGTGGGCTGCAGGCGCGCCGCACTCAGTGGATCAACGCGTGCAAGCTCCGCGTGCAGCGCCGGCCAACCCTCGCGCGCTGCCCGAGAATCGATCTCGGCGCGCACTCCCGGATCCGCCGCGGGCAGCGCCGAGAGTCCCTCGCTCAGCGCCCTGAAGTAGAGCATCGTTCCACCGGCGACGATGGGCACGCGGCCGCGACCCCGAATATCCGCGATTGCGGCGAGGGCTTCGCGCGCGAACCGCGCCGCGGAGTAGGTTTGCGTCGGATCGAGAACATCGATCAAGTGATGCGGGATGCGGGCTCGGGTCGCCGGGTCGGGTTTGGCGGTGCCAACATCCAGACCGCGATAGACCTGTGCCGAATCGACGCTGACGATCTCACCCCCCAGGCGCTCGGCAAGCGCGAGGGCGAGCGCGCTCTTGCCGGCCGCCGTCGGCCCCATGAGCAGAATCGCGGGGATGGCGGCCATCAACGGCCGCGCATGAACAACCGGTCCAGATCGGCGAGCGTCAGCTGATACCAGGTCGGTCGACCGTGATTGCATTGTCCGGCGCGTTCGGTCGCTTCCATTTCCCGCAACAGGGCGTTCATTTCAGGCACCGTGAGGCTGCGGTGCGCGCGCACCGCGCCGTGGCAGGCCATGGTCGATAGCAATTCGTCGCGCTGCGCGGTCAACACCCGGCTGGCGCCGTACTCGCGCACATCGGCAAGAACGGCGCGGGCGAGCACCATGGCATCGGCATCGCGCAGCAGCGCCGGGACGCCGCGCACGACGAGCGTCCCAGGGCCCAGCACCGAAAGCGAGAATCCGAGCGAGCCGAGTACACCGGAGTTCTCCTCAGCCGTTGCCACGTCCAGCGGGTCGGCGGCGAACGTCACGGGGACGAGCAGAGGCTGCATGGGCAGCGCACGATCGAGCGCGTCTTTCAGCCGCTCATAGAGGATGCGCTCGTGTGCCGCGTGCATGTCCACGAGCACCAGGCCGTCGTGGTTTTGGGCAAGCACGTAGACGCCATGCAGTTGCGCCAGCGCGAATCCGAGTGGATGTTCGTCGGCATTGGGCAGATCGGGGCCTTCGGCAACGCCCTGCGCAGGGCGCTCGCCGAAAAGTCGCTGATAAAAGGCAGCAGACTCGGTGGTCGCGAACCCCATCGCCGCCTGCCTGGGCGTCGAAGCGCGGTCCGACGAGGCGGGCAGCAGGGGCGGGGTCAGCGCCGCGACGACACCGAGGCGCTCCGCCGCCGATACCGCCGGCTGCTCGGCGGCGGTCATGGCGAGCGCCTTCTCCACGGCGTGGCGAACGAACTGGTGCACCGCGCCGCTCTCGCGAAAGCGCACCTCGATCTTGGTCGGGTGCACGTTGACATCGACCATTCTGGGTTCGATCGTCAACCACAGCGCGTAAGCCGGCTGACGGTCACTGTGCAGCACATCCCGATACGCCTCGCGCAGCGCGTGTGTCAGCACGCGGTCGCGAACGAAGCGGCCGTTAACGAAAAGGTATTGCGCGTCGCGCGCGAGCGTGCCCGCGGTCGCATACGCCGGGCGCACCGCCCAACCCGCGAGCGCAATGCCCGGTCCGGCAACATCGACCACCGCGGCCTGGGCGCCGAAACTTTCGCCCAGCAGCGCATCGATCCTCGCGCGGCGGCCCGCCGCAAGCAACCGGAAGCGCACATTGCCGTTGTGGCTGAGCGTGAATGCGGTGTCGGGGTGCGAGAGCGCGACTCGGCGCCACACTTCCTCGCAGTGTCCGTATTCGGTGGCTTCCGTGCGCAGGAACTTGCGCCGCGCCGGCGTGTTGAAGTAGAGCTCCTGCACCGTCACGGTCGTGCCGGCAGCCAGTGCAGCCGGCTGCGGCACGCCGACCTCGCCGCCGTCGACCTCGAGACGCCACGCGTGCGGCTTGTCGCGCGAGCGCGACGTCAAGCTCAGTCGGGAGACGGCCGCGATCGACGCCAGCGCCTCGCCGCGAAAGCCCAGCGTTGCAATCGCCTCCAGATCCGCCGGGGCGGCAATCTTGGATGTGGCGTGCCGCGCGATGGCGAGCAGCAGATCCTCGCGCTCGATGCCCCTGCCGTCATCGGCAACGCGGATGAGCTTGATCCCGCCACCGGCAAGTTCGATGTCGATGGTTCGCGCCCCGGCGTCGAGACTGTTCTCGAGCAGTTCCTTCAACGCCGCGGCCGGACGCTCCACCACCTCGCCGGCGGCGATCTGGTTGATCAGATGATCTGCGAGCAACCGTATCGCGGACATCAGCGGATGAGCCCTTTCGCCCAGTGCGCATAGACATCATCGGCCACGCGCCCAAGATCCGCGAGGTGTCGATCGAGATCGGCGCACAGGTCTTCCCGGCTTTGCATCGAGGCGGTGGAGTGCGCGGGCAATTCCGCCGCGCCGGTACGGCACCACGTCTCGACCATCGCTCGCGTCATTTCGACGTGGCATTGCATGCCAAGGTGCTTGCCGAGCGAAAAGCCCTGCTCCGTGTTGTGCGGGTTGGTCAGAACACGCGTGGCACCCGGCGGCAGAGCGAAGCGGTCGTAGTGCCACTGAAACGTGGTGAACGCTTCGCGCGGGCCGAACCAGGCTCCGGCGTCGTCGCCGGCGAGCACCTTGACCTTGCTCCAGCCGATCTCGGGCACCGGTGCGCGGGTAACGGGCGCACCCAGGGCTTTTGCCAGCAGCTGTCCGCCCAGACAATGGCCGAGGACCGGAACATCGGCTGCGACTGCGCCACGCAACAGATCGAGCAGCGGCGCAATCCACGGCAGATCGTCGTTGGCGCCCATCGGACCGCCCATCATCGCGATGCCGGAAAACAGAGCCGGGTCCGCCGGCACCGGCTCGCCTTCGTCGACGGCGATCAACCGGCGCGGCAGGCCGTGGGCATCGATCCATTGCGCGAAATGACCAGGCCCCTCGGTTGGGGAGAAGCGAAATATGGCAACCGGCTGCATGGCTTAGACCTACGCGCGACGGGACGACCACCGATCCTCGAAAGGCAATTTCGCGACCGATTTCGCCGCGTTTGCTACATCTGCCTGAAAAGATGGAAAAACTGGCGGGAAATCGGCAACCGCTCGGTCCGCCCCTTGAGCAGGAGGAACTGTTTTTCCGCATCCTCGCGGAGCACGCTCGCCACCGCGCCGACGTTGACGATTGTACCGCGATGCACCTGCCAGAAGCGTTCCAGATCGAGGTCGGCGAGCAGTTCCTTCAGCGGCGTTGCGAATCAGCGCCTCCGACCCGGCGAGGACCACGCGCATGTACTTGGCGTCCGATTGGAAGCAGAGCACGTCGGACACGGCGATCAACTTCACCTGGCGTGCGGCGATGGACATGCGGGTACGTTAACGGCGATGCGCGGTAGCCGATCCTGATTTTACGTGGCACCACCCTCGCGCCGCGGCCCCCCCTGCGATGGATGGCGGAAAATGAAGGACGAACCACGATGCGGGCGGGCCAGCGGCGGAACCCGGGCGTACCAGGCGGACCTAAAATCGCTGCGCGGGCTTCATCGTGAACGCGAGCAGCGCTCCGACGAGCATCAGCACGATGGAGCCGATAAACGGCCAATCCCAGTTGCCGCTGACGTCGATGATCCAGCCGCCCACTACCGGGCTGATAATGGCCGCCAGGGCCGAGCCGGAGTTCATGATCCCGCTGGCCGTACCCGAATACTTCGGCGCGATGTCCATGGGAATCGACCACATCGGTCCGATTGTCATTTCGGCGAAGAAGAACCCGCCACTGAGGCAGATCGCCGCCACGGTCACATCGTGCACGAACAGGATGGGCAGCAACGAGCCCAGGGCGGCGAGATTGCACACCACGACCATCAGGCTGCGCGCCTTAGTCAAGCTCCCGGTTCGCCGCAGCAGCCAGTCGGTCGTGTGACCGCCGAGCCAATCACCGAGCACGCCGGCGAAGAAGACGCCGAAGGCAAACAGGGCGGAGCTGCTGATCTTCACCTGATAGTTATGCAGGAAATATTGCGGTATCCATGTCAGGAACAGCCACAGCGTCCAGCCATAGCAGAAATACACGATGGTCACCGGGGCCATGCGCCTGATCAGCGGACCCCACGGCACCTTGGGCGACTCCTTTACCCCCACGTAGGCGGGCAGTACCTCGATCTCCTTGGCGGTAATCCCGATGTGGTCGCGCGGGTTGTCGCGGAAATACCATACCCAGGCCAGCGCCCAGAGAAAGCTGATCGCGCCGAGGATGAAGAACGACGCGCGCCAACTGATGGCGAGCATCAGCCACGTTACCAGCGGCGGCGTCACGGTGTTGCCGATGCGCGCAAAGGCATGCGTGATGCCTTGTGCGAACCCGCGACTTCCTGCCGGCGTCCAGTTGGACATTGCGCGCGTCGCCGTTGGGAACGTCGCCCCTTCTCCGAGGCCGAGGAGGATACGCGCGACGACCAGTGAGGCCAGGCCGCCGGCGAGCCCGGTGAGTACGGTCGCGCCGGCCCAGATGAACGAGCAGATCGTCAGTGTCCGCCGCGGGCCGAACCTGTCACCGACCCAACCACCGATGATCTGAAACAGCAGGTAGGGATAGGCAAAGGCGGAGAAGACAAACCCGACCTGGGTATTGGAAAGCGTGAACTCCTTGCCAAATTCAATCGCCGCCGTGCTGACGTTGACGCGATCGATATAAGTGATGAAATACATCACGCACAGCAGTCCAAGCACGCGTGTCGTCGAACGGTTCAGCATGGTTTCCTCATTTGCCGGCAGCGCTGCGCAAGGTCATCACATCGCCCGCTGATGCCCGCCGTCACATTCCTGGCGCCGGGCGACCAGCACCGGCGCCGCAATACGCGGCGTATGATACCCAGGGATGGCTCGCCACAGGCACAGGCGCATCGCCCGCCGCGAGGATCTGGATCTGACGCCGGCCGAGTTTGCGCTTCTCAGGCGACTCGACACGCCGCACAAGATCCAGCTCTTCGTCAACGCGATTCCGGCCAATTACGAAGTCGGCGGCGAAACGATTCTCTCCGTGCGCGAGGTTCTGCGCCAGCGTCGTGCCCACTGCATCGAAGCCGCCTTTGTGGCCGCGTGCGCACAATGGGTTCACGGCGAGCGGCCGCTGGTCATGTACATGGACTGCGATCCGTGCGACTTCCCGCATGTGGTCGCCTTGTTCCGCCGCGGATCCTGCTGGGGCGCGATTTCGAAGAGCAACGGTTCGCACCTCCGCTATCGCGACCCAATCTATCGCAGTCTGCGCGAACTCGCCATGTCTTATTTTCACGAGTACTGCGACCGCCGCGGCCACAAGACCTTGCGCAGCCATTCGGGCGCGTTCGACATGCGACACGTCGATGCACGGCTGTGGGTGACCCGAGAAGGCGCTTGTGAGGAAGCTCATGCGCGCATGGCTTCGTTGCGGCAATTCGCTCTGATCTCGGCTCCGCAGCAGCGTATGCTTTCGCGCCGCGACGGCTTCGAGCGCGAGACGGCACGAAGGGTCGAGCACGCCAAACGGACGATGCCCGAAAGGTAGCGAGGCACGCGCGCCGGACCCTGGTCGCGGCAGAGCCCGACCGGCCGTCCGAAATTACTCCGTCGGCCCGATCTCGACGAGATGGTGAGCGCGGCCAGACCCGCAATTGCCGGTTCGACGCAGGTGCCTGCCATCCGTGATGGACGGACCGCCAGATCACGTCACGCGATCAGGCCGCCGGCTTGGAGATCTTCACCACCGCCGCGGATGCGGGAACGGTGTCGCTGCGCCGGGAACCGAAACGGGCA
>Ga0074045_10001640_pt1 | contig 21391 bp, 19 predicted proteins | sample BogForMeECP23OM2_FD_94442 | JGI IMG/M metagenome (GOLD analysis project Ga0074045, IMG submission 94442) | Bog forest soil microbial communities from Calvert Island, British Columbia, Canada - Bog Forest MetaG ECP23OM2 | ecosystem: Environmental > Terrestrial > Soil > Wetlands ... | reverse complement strand
GTTTCTCGACTCTCCGCCGACACGCATTCCGCCCGGATGTGTGCCGGAATGTCCCGTTGGTGAAGTTCCTTTGGTTCCAATCCATTTATTGCCGCCGTGGTGAGCTTCGGTCTGCTCCTTCAGACGGTCAAGAAAATATTGAATCAGCTCTTCCGGCGTCATCTTTTTGAGTTTCTCTTTATCTATTCCCAGAGCATCCGCCATTCCTTCGGGATTTTGCAGCCATTCCTCAAGCATGGCGCGGGCGATTGCCGTCAATTCCACGGCGGTGGGATCTTCCAGGGAAGCGTTTTCAAAATGGTGGGCGAATATCTGATCGTAAGTATCGAAATAGCGTTCGCTCTTCACAAGAATGGTTCGGGCGACTGTGTAAAAATCATCGAGAGAATGAACAAGCCCCGCGTTCATCGCTTTTTGCAGGCGCAGGAAAGACGTTGGCGTGACGGGAATTCCACGTTCTCTCAACGTATAGAAAAAATCAACAAACACGAATTAAACCTCAACCCCTCGATTTAACGACCTGCCCAATTGCCTGTTGAAGGTCGGCGCTTTTCTTGAACAGGATTCCCAGAAAAGGCGCTCTGCCCTGAAGAAGCGTTTTCGGCCTGAAGTCAGGATCGCTCTTCAGAGCGCGAATCCAGTTAATTAATTCCCGCGTGGCCGGTTTTTTCTCAATCCCCCGCAGTTCCCGCAAACGGTAAAACGTGCTGATGCAGACGCTCATCAATTCTTCGTCCAGTTTGGGGAAATGCACTTCTACTATCATGCGCATCATATCAGGATCGGGAAAAGCGATATGGTGAAAATTGCAGCGTCCGAGAAACGGATCGGAGAGATCCTTCTTGGCATTGGATGTAATGATAATCACGGGACGGTGTTTGGCCTTGACGGTTTTGTCTATTTCTATAATATCAAACTGCATTTGATCGAGGACATCAAGCATATCGTCCTGAAAATCAGTGTCGGCCTTGTCAATCTCATCAATAAGCAGAATTGTTCTTTTATCGGCCGTGAAAGCCTGACCGACCTTGCCCATTTTAATATATGATTCGATATTGCTCACATCACGTTTGGAATCACCAAAACGGCTGTCGTTGAGGCGTGTGAGCGTGTCGTACTGGTAAAGCGCTTCAATAAGCTTCATGCTTGACTTGACGTTCAAAACAATCAGAGGCATTTGCAGGCTTTCCGCTATGGCATGAGCCAGCATGGTCTTTCCCGTGCCGGGTTCGCCCTTGAGTAAAAGAGGCATTTCCAAAGTCATTGAAACATCTACGATTTTCGCCAGTTCATCATCTAAAACATATTTAGACGCGCCGCTGAACCGGGGATTATTTTTTTCTGAAGACATGATAAACTCCTATTGCCCTTGATTTAAAACGCAAAACGTCCGCAAAGGGCTGATTTGTAATCTTACAACCCTTTCACTTATACGATTACGAACGAATTTACCAGCCGTTTTTGATCGGGATTTGACAACGACTCCTGATACGCTTTTGCTGTCAAAGGATAAAGCGGCGCCAAGGATGAGGCTCCTCACCGGCAATTGTCACTTGTTATGTGGCAATTACCGGTGAAAGTGCATTAGATTTTTAATGACGGGCGTTTATCAAACCACGGCTTTGCTTTTTCCAACTGAGACGCAAGCCGAAACAGAGTGGCTTCATCTCCAAAGGGCGCAATAAACTGGACGCCGCAGGGCATGCCGTTTTTATCCCATTGGAGGGGCACATTCATCGCGGGCTGGCCGGTAAAGTTGCCTATCTGGGTGAACGGTGTTTTGGCAAGGGTTTGTATGGCTATTTGATTTATCATTCCGGTTGCTTTAGCTAAGGAGCCAAGTTTCAGAAAGCTTAATATTTCCATAGCGGCCTTTTCGTATGATTTCGGCAGAAGCTCTCCTATTTTTGCCGCGGGGAATGCCACTGTCGGAGTAAGATATAAATCGTACTTTAAATGAAACTGTCCCATCACTCTGGCGGCGATATCCCATTCCCGCATGGCACTCACAAAATCCGCCGCGCTGTAACAATGACCAAGTTCACCGAAAAACCATGTCGTTATTTCAAAATCTTTCCGTCCGACTTTTTTCTTCAGCACAGCTTCCGCCAATTCTATATCAGCCGCGGTTTCCGCAAAATACATAGTGAAATAAGAGTTAGCCAGTTTTATGCCGTCAAGTTCCGGTCTGGCCTCTTCCACTTTGTGCCCCAACTCTTCCAGCAGTTTGACGGTATCATAAACCGCCTGTTTGCAGTACTCATGCGTTTGGGTACCCAGCGGAGATTCCGTGTTAAAGGCGATTTTTAATGAGCCGGGTTCCCGATTTATTTCTTCGCTGTAAGGTATTTCCGGAGGTTTTAGAATATATGGCGCGCCCGGATCGGCTCCTTGAGTCGCGTCGAGCATTACGGCGCAGTCCCGAACTGAGCGCGTCAGCACATGCTCCACCGTCGCGCCCTGCCATAACTTGCCGAACGTCGGCCCTGTCGGATTGCGTCCCCGTGAAGGTTTCAGGCCGAACAAGCCGCAATAACAAGCAGGAATGCGGATTGAACCGCCTCCATCGCCGCCTGAGGCCAAAGGCACTATGCCGGAAGCCACCGCGGCGGCAGAGCCCCCGCTTGACCCTCCGGGAGTATGCTCGATATTCCACGGATTGCGCGTCGGTCCGAATAATTCCGGTTCCGTTATGCCCATCAAACCGAATTCGGGAGTGTTGGTTTTCCCCAACGCGATCAGGCCCGCTCTTTTGAAGCGTATCACAAGTTCGCTGTCATAATCTGGAACATAATCTTTGTACGCGCGGCAGCCCCATGTCAGTTTGACGCCGGCGTAACAGCTGATTAAATCTTTCATAAGAAAAGGAACGCCGCTAAACGGCCCGTCAGGCAGCGGATTTTTAGCTGCGGCCCGCCCGATATCGAACATCGGAGTTACCACCGCGTTGATAACGGGGTTGATTTTCTCCACGCGGCTTATTGCTTCTTCGCAAAGTTCGGCAGGAGAAATTTTTTTCTCTCGTACAAGTTTCGCTAATCCCAGTCCGTCATATTTATCGTACTCAACAAAACCAGCCATGATTTAAGCCTCCCCCTCCGATAGTCTTTTGTTTTATAGCCTATGCCTGTTAAAATTTTAACTTTTTTATCTTTTTATTATGGAGACATAACGTTAACGAAAATATTAGATCAGAATCATTTCAAAATCCAATAGAATTTTCCGGCTAATACATGATGGGAAATATATTCTTACACAAATGCACGTATCCCCGCCTGTGGTGATTAAGAGGATGGAAGAAAAACGTAGTAAGCTTCACAAGACCCGTTAAAGCGCAGCAAAACTGAACACTATACCGAACTCGCGTTTTTACCTCACCGGTAATTAACATCTGCAAGATAATAATTTCATGCGAATGGGTATAAATCAGTCTTCCGGAGAATGTATTTTTATATCCATTTGCAGACAAAGGATAACGAGGCGGCTAGGCGAAGGCGACGAGGCGTATTTGTGATCCACGCCATTATGGCGCGGATCATCGGTACGGAAATAATCTATTGATATTGTGTCCCCTTCGGGGACACTCCCGTATTTATACGTTGAGGAAGCCGACAACGACGCCAACAAAGCTATCAAACGTATGCGAATGGATATCAGTCTTTCGGCGGATATCCCGTAATATCTCTAATCTCTTTAAACAGAGGCTTCAGACGCCCGTACATTTTACGGTAAACCCTTGTGTAGAGTTCATCATAGAGATGGTGATTCTCCTTAATCGGCTCAAACACCCTTCCCGTTTTAGTCATGGCCTTAACAGCGGACGGAAAATCAGAATAAAGTTTGAGCCCGATAGCCGCGTCGATTGCCGCGCCGAGAGCGGATGTCTCAAAGGTGTGCGGCCGTTCCGCCGCCATCCCGAAAATGTCGGCCGTAATCTGCATTGCCGCGTCGCTTTGCGAACCTCCTCCGGAAACCTTCAATCTGGTTACCGGCACTTTTGTCTTGCGCTGTGTCAGTTCTCCTCCTTCCCTTAACCCATAGACCAACCCTTCAAGTATGGCGCGATACAGATATGCCCGATTGTGCACATCGCCGAAACCGATGACTGATCCCTTGGCGAAAGAGTCGATATCTCTGCCAGGAGTCCAGTACGGCTGAAGCATTAATCCCATCGAACCTGCCGGCACATTCTGAATCAGTGAATCAAAAAGCGTTTCCGGCGCCTGATCCTTTTGCTGGGCAATCATACACTCCTGCAGGCCGAACTCTTCCTTGAACCAGCTTACCATCCAGAAACCGCGGAATATCGAGATTTCAGTATAATAAGTGTCCGGAACGCACGCCGGATATGGCGGTATCATCGGACGCAGTTCGACATACTTTGGAGTGGCTACGTCATAAGTCGCTATAGTCCCGAAACTAAGACACCCTGTCTCCGGCGTAAGACAACCGGAACCGAGTATTTCACAGCCTTTATCCGAACCCGCCGCGAAGACCGGTAATCCTTCCGGAATGCCTGTTTCCGATGAAGCCTTCTTTGTAATCTGCCCCATAATTTCCGACGGCTTCACAAGATCCGGCAGTTTTTCCCGCTCAATCTTAAACAACAGCCATTTAAAATCGTATTTTCCAGCCCATTGATATGTCTTATTGTTGAACGGCAGATATCCGATATTGTTGCCCACGGAATCAACAAACTCACCGGTGAGCCTGTGCGTGAAGAACCCTGATACTGTTAAAAACTTATATGTTTTTTTCCATATATCGGGCTGCTGCTGGCTTATCCAGTTAGCCTCGCAATCCTTTATCACAGCTTCCAGAGTATCAAGCAGATTTACCGCTTTAAGCACGGGCCGCAGGGCGTTGGACATTATTTTGCTTGCGTCCGCCTTTCTCTGGTCAAGCCAGGTAATCGCCGGCCGGAGCGCTTTACCGTTTTCGTCCACATTGATCATGGTGGCCCGCTGTGTCGTAAGTGTAACTCCTGCTATATCTTTTTTAAGGGTTTCATGATCCAGAAGCAGTTGACCGGTTGTTTTGCAGAGCACATCCCAATAATAATCAGGCTGCTGCTCCGCCCAGCCGGGATGCTCTGAAAAATAAGGCTGGATCGGTGTTTTAACGATATGCAGTATGTTTCCGTTCAGATCAATAAGGGCAGCCCTTATTGATTGAGTTCCCGCGTCTATGGACAGGATTAATTCTTTTGATCGATCATTTAATTGTGGCATATGCACCTCGCTATGTTTTTTATAAAGACTTCTGGGTTTAAATTAGTGGGACAATACTGGCCTGTGAGCCTTTGATTTTAGCAGTAACGAACAGCGCGGCGGTATGCGCCAAATCAACATTCGACAACTGGACCGGATGAATCCTCATATGTTTGCACAGACCATAGGTCGTCAGCGCCAGGTTATTGCATCCCGGACTCATGGTCACATTGCGTTTTCCCAGGCGCGTCTGGAGCGCTACGCCGTAATCCTGAATAGCGCAGCTGCCGGCAATATGCACCCGGCCTTTTATTTGATCGACCGCGGCTTTGCCGATGCCCTTTCCCATAAGGATGGTAAAACCGCCCTTGCCGTCATGATCGCGGTAGAGCATTTCGACCACCGTCTCGGTATTGCGGCGGCAACCCTCCTTGCAGCAGCGTTCCTGCCCCCTAAGAAAAGTTATATCCGGCGGATAATCATCGAGCAGTTCGCAGGTGAGGTGCTGCCGGCGCTCATCGAACAGGTTCTTGTTGATGATATCGATAAGGTTCATATCGCTGATGCCGATGCCCGTGGCGGCGCAACGATCAAGATGTTTGACTTCGGCAAGATCAAAACCTAAAAGGGCCGCACCCACAACGTCAGTAGCAAGCGGGTCAGATCCGCCGATGAGCAGATCCACGGGCACTATGCATTTGGAAGCATTATAAGTCGTGGGGTAATGGCCGTGATTGGTGGCAATAAGGCCGTCGATCAGGGCAAAGTCCGGCCTCAACACACGGTAGATGTCCGCGAATTTCTGATGGATGCGATAGTTGTGATCCGCAATGCGGCTTGACTGATGCACGAGACCGAACTGATTCTTGATGGAGAGCGTCACCTGCGACATAGAGTGGGTCTTGAGCTTGGGCAGTGAAAGATAAAAATTTTCGGCGCGATTTTCAATGAGCCGTTCAAAGACAAAATGCGAGATATCGATGAATTCCTCGATGCCTTCTAAAAAGATCGGAACAGACGCGGTTTCGTCAAGATACACCGGAACAGCGCCTGTTTCCTTGCAGACTTTCAGATACCCGATGGCATGGAACACCAGGCGCGTAAAGTTGGCCTGGGTGCAGTTTTCAATCACATAGATCGTGCGCGCCCCGCAGGAGCGGAAGTAAAGAATGGTTTCGCGCAAGACTTCCGGGTCGGTATAAACGTAGGACTCAAGACCCACCGCATTGACCTTAATATAAACGTCCCGGCTGGTTCGCAGCATACTGCCACCGCCGCCGAAATGCTCAAAGACCGCGCTTACCGCTTTTGTTATGCCCGGTTTGGTGTCCGCCAGAATGACTTGAGCCCTTGCTTTGTCCATTTCTCCCGCTTTCTGCATGCCTTCCTCCTTATCATGATCGTTTAGGGTTTGCGAGGCAATTCGGGTTTATCTCCGGTTGCCGATAATCAATCCAGGCCCATTTGACCGCCGGGATTCATGATATTGCGCGGATCGAAATGCTTCTTTAACGCGCGCAGGACAGCCATCTGTTCGGCTCCCAGATGTGTTTCCATCCAGGGGCCGATCATCCGGCCGACACCGTGGTGGTGGCTCAGCGATCCGCCGTATTTCTGAATATTGTCGATGATGCCTCGCTTGAATTTTTGGAATTCTGTAAGATCATTCATGTGCGCGATGAAAATAAAATAGAGATTTGTTCCCTGCGGGTAAAAGTGCGAGGCGTGCGTCATACACATCGTATCCGGCCGACTCTTGACATAAGCGCGGACGCCCTCATGCACACGGTGGAGATTATCCCAGGTTACAGCGGCCTCCAGTGTATCGATCAGAATGTCGTAGTCGCCAAGATCCTCGCGCATGTACGGTTCGGTGTAGCGGGTGTGCTCCCATTTACGCGAGGCATAACCGCCCAGCGACATGGCGCCGTGCCTTCGGGCAATCGTTTTAATCTTTCGTGCTACCAGACATGTGTAGTCTTTGTCTCCTTCGACATTGCCTAAAGACAAACAACGCTGCATAGGCTTAAACCCTCGCAGCACAAGAAACTTATCCACAAAGCCCGGCATGCCGTAGAGTTTCAATCCCCTGTCGGTTTCTTCGGGATCGGAGATACGATAGATGGCGGGTTTGCCGAATTCGGATTGCATAATTTCGCGGCTGGCGTTTACAGCAGCTTCCCAGGTGGGATACATGAAGCTGAAGCGGGCGCGGTTTTCGGGCATATAGCGAAAAATTTTCATAGTGACTTCAACTAGAATGCCGAAACAACCTTCCGAACCTTTCATGATATCGTTTACTTTCGGGCCGGTAGCCGTGGCCGGATAATCCAGGGTTTTAAATGTTCCGACTGGGGTCACATATTCCTGACTAAACACAATATCGTAAGCGTCGCCGTAATAAGTTGAAGCCTGTCCGGAACCTAATGTCACTATCCAGCCGCCCACCGTGGAATATTCAAAAGATTGCGGAAAGTGGCCGCAGCTATAGCGATGTTTTGTATGGAAAATATCGGGAGCGCGGTTGAGGGCATCTTCATAGGCCGGCCCGAACATACCCGGCTGTACGCGCGCGGTCTGATTGAGTTCGTTTATTTCCAGGAGCTTGTTCACGTGAGTGCTGACCACCAGGGAAACGCCGCCCTTAGCCGGAAGGCAGCCGAAGTTCACGGATGAACCTCCGCTGAAGACCGTAACAGGGATTTGCTCCTTATTACAATAGGCCACTATTTGCTGTATATCATTCTTGTCGCGAGGATGTACTACAACATCCGCCACTTCGTGGATAATACCCTCGCGGAGTTCCAGCATTTCCTCGGTGGTCTTTCCGGAAGCGTATTTGACGCGGCTGTAATCGTCCAGCGCGACGTTTTCTTTGCCGACAATAGCCTGCAGGGCCTCAATCTGATGAGATTTAAGCGTCGCGGGACGGCTCAACACAACCGGTTCACGTCCTTCCTTGCCTTTGCGGGCGAAGTCAGCGTCGCTTAGATGGAAATCCTGTTTCATCATCCTGTACCAGGCGGCGCTGGGATGTTTAAAATGCTGAGGATCGCCATATTTAAAGATAGATCTGTACGTCCCTGAAGCCGGAGATTTTTCCGTCCAATCCGGTTGGAAATTTTTGGATGTCATCAGCATGCCCTCCTTTTAGTTTGCCACGAACACTTGCATAAACTTCGCAATGACGAACAACGCAAAATCCGTCTTTTCACTACGCCGGCAGTGTGAGCAGGTTAAGTGTGTCTGAAATTTCCTGCTCAACTCTGTTTTTGTCCCAATGCAATTCCATAGCGGCAATAGCCGCAACTTTGCGCAACACATCCTCGCCGGGATTGCCCAAAGTGCCAATACCCGTTCGACGAACAACGATATCGGATAAAGTCCGCGCCATTTCCTGACGTATGGCATAAACCACTTCGGCCAGTATTTCGCCATCGGCATTGAGTGTCTCGGCCAAAGCATTGTCCTCACGCGCTAATTTGAGGATTTCGACATATTCGGTGCCGTAGTTGTGGCTCAGATAATTCATAGTAGACGCGCCGAAATCTTTGTTTTTCTGCTCGACTTCTACAAAAAAGGAACATAAATCCTTTATTTCGCATCCTGTCAGATAATGTTCTTTGGTAATGCTCTTCCCCAGAGGATGTCCCATTTTTTCGGCCACAATCTTAAGGCAGTTCTCAGCCAGGTTACGACTGGTCGTATACTTGCCGCCTTCACAAGTGATCAGACCGTCGAGCCCGTCTTTCTTATTATCGTAAATCTCATATTTGCGCGAAGATGTATAAGTCTCCCCCGTATCCTGTTCCACCAGCGGGCGAAGGCCGCCGTAAGTATGCTTAACATCTGCATAAGAAAGCTTGCCATCGCCGAAGGAGGAATTGACATCGTCGATCAGTTCCATAATGCTTGTCTTGGTCACTTTATAATAATCGGGATTACCTGTGAAGGGCTTATCCGTGGTGCCGATCAGGGTGTGATTGCGCCAGGGAATGAGGAAAAAATGACGCCCGTCCGGAGTCATTGAACCAACCGTGTAATTACCGGAAAGCAGGTGTTTGGAAGTGATGATATGAATACCCTCCGACCTGCGCAACGTTCCGCTGACGCTGCCGTTTGATTTGGCAAGTCCCAAAATAATATCCGCCCATGGTCCGCCGCAGTTGACGGTTACAGTGGCTGATATCTCATGTGTTTTATTTTCCAGAAGATCTTTTGCCAAAACGCCTGTTACGTTATTATCAGCGCCCATTAAAAAACCTTCCACCTTGGAATAATTGGCAACTTTGGCGCCATAGGCTACAGCGGATTTGATAAATGCCAGCGTCAGCCGCTCCGGAAATATGCTGTTGCAGTCATAGAAAACCGATGCTCCGGTGAGTTCTTTAGTGCGCACATGAGGTTCGCTTTGCATGACCTCTTCTTTGGATATAGTTCTGTGCATGGGAATTTTTTTACATCTGTCCCAGGTAAAATTCTTGTCATAGGACAATAAATCGTACATCATCATACCGATTTTCGCGACCCATTTATTGTTCTTAAACGGCGTTTTGTAATGCACCATCATGATAGGCGCGGGATAGACGAAATTGGGAGCTATATTCTCCAGCACCCGGCGCTCACGCAGCGACTCGCGCACCAGCCCCACTTCACCGTTTACCAAATATCTCAGGCCCCCGTGTATCATCTTGGAGGTGACGGCAGATGTTGCCCAGGAGAAATCCTTCTTCTCCAGCAGCGCCACCTTCAATCCTCTTGTGGCCGCCTCATAAGCTACCGAAGCGCCGGTAATGCCTCCACCGATTACGAGAACATCGAAATGTTCGTTAGTATGATTCTCTATAAATCGTTCCATATTCATTACTCCTTTTGTCTTGCGTTATCCAGACTGGCCTTCACGGCATCTTCGGCATAAATAAGCACATCATGCATGATCCGGCGGGCTTCCCGGGGTTTTTTCGCTTTGATGGCTTCATAAATTTCGCGGTGGAAGACGCGGGAACGTTCGGCGTTGCGTTCATCATCGAAATAAAGATAACCGTAGTCGTGGAAAATCTGATTGAAATAATTGAGGCCTATCGTGCAAACCAGATTGTGAGTAGCGCGCGCGATAATCTGGTGCACCTTGATATCCCGATCCAGCATATTCAGGTCTTTTTGGGAGATAACCTCTTTTAGTTCCTTGAGGTCGGTGGCGGTGCGCCTCTGCGCGGCAACATAAGCCACCTGAGGCACTATATAGCGGCGTGCCTCCAGAAGATTGGACATTATTTCTTTATGTTCGTCCATATCAAAAGCGGCTTTGATGAGATCAAGATTGCCGCTTTCCAGATAATTTTTCGCGTACAATCCGTCACCATGACGAATTTCAATCAGATCGAGGTTTTCAAGTTTGCTCAATGCCTCGCGCACTGTGGCACGGTTGACATTAAGAGTCTGGGCCATTTCGCGCTCAGGCGGAAGTTTGCTCCCCGGAGGAATTGTGCCATTCATGATCTGTTTCTGGATGATGGTTACAATCTCCTCGTGTAGTCGTGAACGTGTGATTGGCTGTGCAAAAACCTTTTTAGCTGTCATTATCTGTCTCCCTTACTGTTCCCATCCAAATTGGTTGGGTGGTTCAACCAATATACAATTATCAAACAAATGTCAAGTGTTTTATTTTTTGAGAATCCAACCCCTCTTGTCATGACGCCTCCGGGGCACAGCCTGCCTTCGACTTGATCAGGGTGGTAATCCCGGAGATTGCCGCAAACATTTGCGTGAACACCAATGATGAATTATAATTTAGAAAGGATATGTCAATCCTTGAGAATAGCAGCGGCAATCCGGTTGATTCCCAAAATTCCCAGAATAAAAATGCCGCCAAAGACGAGTTCAACACCCATCCAGATATAAGGATTTACTTTTGTTGCAGGCATCGCCAGCGCGGAGACAAGAAAGAACATGAAAGCGTAACTGTTGAAGACATTTGGTTGTTAACAACTTTCAAAATAAACAATATTATTTAGAATTCGCTTACTTACCCCGCAGCAGACTATCAGGCTGCGCTCGCTGCTAAATTCAACCTGTCGATGCAACTCAATGGACGTATTTTAATTAAAATGTATTGTAGCCGTTTATTGAATATGAAGCGATGAGGCGCACACTTCCGTCACTCTATTCTTCCTGCTTTCTTTTTATGTATGCCAGGGTACGTTCAGCGGCATATTTGACTTCTTTAGGATATGATCCGATACCTAAAATAGATTTTGATTCGGCAATTGCTGTAAGAACTTTTATCGCCTCAGGCGAGCCAATAGCTCCGAGAGCATTGCATATTTTTTGCGGCACGGATATATCATTCTTAGCCATCGTTGAATTGCTCTTGAGTATATTATGCAGGTCAGTCACTGCTTCTTTGCATTTTACTTTACCAAGCGCTTCAATAATATCAACCCGTAAGTCCTGATCTACCAGAAACAGCATAGACAGGAGCATTGGTCCCCGCATATTTCCTCCGGTCTGAACAATGCTCTTGAAAGCCTCCTTGCGTACCCGCTTTTCTTTATGCAGCAGTAAAGGTTTGAGCACATCGACGCTGGATTCATTGCCGATATGTCCCAGCACATAGGCCATGTTACGCAAGTAATACCATGGCGTATTCATATTAATGCTTGCTTTGATGGCAGGTATGGCGGCTTGCCCCATTTCTTCAATAATATGAATAGTGCTTATACGTGCTTTGCTGTCGCTGTCCTTCTTAAGACTATCGAGTAATTTGTCTATTACAAGGCTGCCAAATCCGGCAAATATCTGACTGGCTTCATTTTTTTTATCATGTTCGTTGGTATTGATTTCTTTAAACAGGATGTTAAAGTTATTTGTAGACGCCAGATTTCGGAGAACTTTCAAGGAGATATCCTTTATGTCATCATCTTTTTTCAGCGTGCCGTTATAAATTTTACTAAAAATATTTATAATTGGCGCTGCTTCGGCAAAAAATCCATTGCTGATGAATTCCTGAAGAAGCACCTCCAAACGCCTGCATAGTTCTTTGTATTCAGGCGTGACGGCATCTTCCTTCTCAATCCACTCAGCCGACTGTATTGATAATTTTCTGAGCATATCCATTTTTTCTTCGGAAGGAATAGATTCAATGGCTCCATCCAACACGTTTATACGGGTGATTACCTTTTCCATGCTGGCAACACCCTCAGGAATTTTATCTTCCGCGATATCAGGGCCGGTGACGACTTCGTGCTCCCTCTCCAGGGTTAGATATACTTTATCATCAGGGAAAATCTGTTCTGTTTTATTTTCCGCCGTGGGTCCGGGCAGATAAGCTTCATCTTGTGCCGGTTTCCTTTTTTGCTTAAGAAGGTTTATAATAATATGCAGTTCTTCCTTTTCCGGATCTTCATCAAAAGAAAAACTCTTGAAGCCTGAACCGGAAAAGATATCCTGCAGAAATGAAACATGAATTGTTTCGTCATCTTTTTGATCAGAAATCTTTTCGTCTGACAGGGCATTTTTTTCTAATTCCGCGAAGACCAAAGGCGCATCCTGTCGTAATGTGTCCACCAGATGAAGATAAAGCGTTTCAATGAAATTTATAATCGCCGGATTGGCGGAGGGATATTGTTGATCATTTTTTATAGCCGAGTGTATATGAACAAGCGCGTCAATCGCATTTAGCTGTAAATCTACGTTTGCCATTATTCCCTCCCGATGAAAGTGCGGTTTCTTTTTTTCAGGTAATTCTAAAAATATTTTATTAGATTGTGATTCTCAAATTAAGACTATTGGAGTAATATTAATGTGTAATTGTAACATCTTAATGCATGGAATGCAACAGGCCAATTTTGCATCAGAGAAACCCGACCGATGTCGCTTTTTTGCTGTGCTTTATTGGCGCGGGTTAGCTCAACCGTTGTATTCTTTAATAATAATTGACAGACAATGGTGTCTGTCCTATAATTTTTTTAATAAAAAGTATGTTCTTATTAAAATCACAGGGAGTAGTTATGAAAGGTCTGTTTGAGAAAATTAAAAAGGATTTGAAGAAAGGAATCGAAGAAGGATTTTCTGCATTAAAAGAAGGTGCGACTATCGTGTCTAAGAAAATAAATGAAGTCAAAGTAGAAGGTAAACGACAGTATAAGATATTTGACATGAAATCAAAGATACATGATCAGATGGCTGAATTGGGCGGCAGGGTTTATACTGTCCATAGTGACAATAAAAGTCTGGATGAGGATAATAAGATAAAAACATTATCTCTAAAGATCAAAAAACTCGAATGGCAGTTACACAAGATTGAAGGAGACAAAAAAATAAAAGCCGTTTCACCAAAAAAAACAAAAGCAAAAGCGACAACGGAGCCGAAAAAAAGTTCACAGCCTTCATCTAAAAAGACAGCCGCTAAAAAACAAATACCCCCAGGTTAGGTCGAGTCTCTTTCGGCCTGTTGCCTGAATAATATTTAGGTCAGGCAAAAATATGCCAATAGGAGGAAATATGTTAAAGAAATTACTTGTTTTCTTATTCTATATATCTATTTTTACGGGAACAGGTTTTGGGTTTGAAATAGACGCGGATTTGCTGATTAATAAACTGCCAAGAGAATATACAGGAACGTATCAATGGGAAAACTCTAATGACCCGTGGAATGTTTCAGTCTCATTGACAGAGGTAAAAATCTTAACTGACAGAAAAATTGAGTTGAATGGCAAAGAATATTTCATTAATATAAAGGATAAAAATAAAACATTTGAATCGAATATTCGCGCCATTATTGATCCCAAAACATTGGCTTTTGAAATGGAAGAAATCTATACCGAAAAGAATGACGGTTTTCAAGTCATGACTTACAGGGGATATATTTCATCGGATTTAAAAGATATCGATGCGGATTGGGTTAGTGCCAAGGGGGGAAAAGTTACTATTGTATTGAAGGCTAAAATCATTTAGCGCCTGACACGCTCCGCAACGAAGTATGCAGAAAGATACAAAGCCGATGTTTTCTTTAAAAGGAGAATAAGATGAAAACCACGGAACTTGGAGTCAAGGAACTAAGAGCCAGCGAAAAAAGAGTGAAACTCACCAATCAGGAAATTATCAAATTCGCTTATATCACAAAAGAAATAATCAGATATGCGTGGGAAGAAAAACTTTCTAATGCTCAGGCAAATTGTTACGTAGAATGCTTTTATAAAATTCAAGAATTAATACAGATAGTCGATAAAAAATACCGGGAAAGGCATCATGAACTTTGCGAATTTTTTCACGAAGGAAAAAGGCTGACAACCGACGGTGACCGGCTGCGTTGGGAAGTTTATGAATGCGGAAAAGATTAAACAGAAACTGGAAATATCTATCTGCTGTCCGCTGAATGTTTAACTTAAAACTTTTCACATGTTTACTTTTAAAATAATTGACATGGAAAAGTATATTTATGATCGTTGGGTTGCGACCCGGGAGATGAAAATGAGCAAATTAATAGAGAATAATGAAGAATTCGATAAAATGTTGCAGGATAATAATAAAATATTAGTGCTCTTCTATGCCTCATGGTGTCCCTTCTCGAAAAGATTTTTACCGGTATTTGAAAAAATGGCCAATGACAAGAATTATAAGTGCTGTCGTGTATTGGCTGACGAAATTGACGGATGTGAAGATAAATATTCCATAGATGTTTTCCCGACCATAATTTATTTTGAAAACGGGACTGTCGTAAAACGATTGGATGGATTGCATGGGTACGGGATAGATAAGAACCAGTTTGTGAAAATGGCGGATTCGTGCGGGACAACGACAGGTAAAAAGTGAAATCCTTAAAAATACGATGAATCGTTAAACAAGCAATCCCATAAAATGAAAATGATATTATATAGTTATAATTACATTTTTTTATTCATTCCTCCGGTGACATTTTTTATTTGCAAATTTGACACTCATCTTGACATTAATAATCAGCATCCTTAAATTAAAAGTGAAGGGTTTGCAATGCCCGAATGATGTGCGTAATAGTTTCACCATTTCAATGGGAGGTGAATAAAAAGCATTTTATAGTGTTTGGTATCAGGAACTGTTCGGATAGCAGTTCTAAACAAGCTGACTTCAGCTTATGGATAAAGCAGCATTGCAACTCTCTTCCGGAGGTAAATGCAGAAGTCGAGATACTGCTGTGCGCGATGGGAGTCTATTCTACTGGACGTTAACATTAATGAAATTACAGGGTCTTCGTGGTGATTATCACCCATAATAGACCAACTGTTAAATAAAGGACTCCAGTTAAAAGACAAAACGGCACAAGCGGTTCTCGCCTGACCCCTCGCCATAAGTAATGCTTCGCGGGGGGTCTCTTTTTTTATCAGCCATAAAACAAATTTATTTTAACAATAATTTGTATATAGCTAATTTAACTGTTACTGATAAATTCATTGAATATCTGCGCAACAAGCTGCGGAGAACCTTCGATTCATAAAGAATAATATCATTCAGTGTTCTCCCGCTTATCCTGAAGCACGCGAAGGTATTTGTGCACACTGCTGAATTCAACCTTTCAATTACAAATCAAAAAAACCTTTTAATTAAAAAACAGTTGTGATAATTTATTCCATATCTGAAAATGATGTCCGCCATTCATTTGCAAATTTGAAAAGGAGATCCTCATATGAAAATTCGCTATGGTTCATTACTACTCATTATGGTTCATTACTACTCATTTTGGCAGCATTATTGATAACGGCCAGTTACGCACATAGTAATACTATAGAAGATTCCGATGCTGTTAAGTGGTTTGAAAAAGGACGTAGGGCTTGTATTGAGGAAAACTGGGATTTTGTAATCTTTGCATTTGATAAGGCAATATTGCTAAACCCGAATTATACCGAGGTTTATTTTTATCGTGGGCTTGTCTATAGTAGTCTTGGCAATAATGATAAGGCTATTGCAGATTGCAACAAAGCCATTGACTTAGACCCGAAGTTTGCAAAAGCCTATTTGGGCCGTGGAGTTGTCTATGATAAGCTTGGCAATTATAATCAGGCTATTGCAGATTACAACAAAGCCATTGAGCTAGACCCGAAGTTTGCAAAAGCCTATTTGGGCTGTGGAGTTGTCTATGATAAGCTTGGCAATTATAATCAGGCTATTGCAGATTACAACAAAGCCATTGAGCTAAACCCGAAGTTTGCAGAGGCCTATGTTAACCGTGGAAATGACTATTCTGATCTTGGCAACTATAATCAGGCTATTGCGGATTACAACAAAGCCATTGACTTAGACCCAAAGTTTGCAAAAGCCTATTTGGGCCGTGGATTTGTCTATGATAAGCTTGGCAATTATAATCAGGCTATTATAGATTACAACAAAGCCATTGACTTAAACCCGAAGAAATCAGAGACTTATAATAGTCGTGGATTTTCATACAGTAGTCTTGGTAAATACAGTCGGGCAATTGTGGATTACGACAAATCTATTGAGTTAAACCCAAAAAATGAACCTGCTTACATCAATCGTGGAAATGCATATAATAGTCTTGGCAATTGGAATCAGGCTATCGCAAATTACAGCAAAATTATTGAGCTAAACCCGAAGTGCGCCGATGCTTACAACAACAGGGCTTTCATTTACCTAAAGCATAGCGATAAAATCCCCGGATGCCGCGACGCGCAAAAAGCGTGTGAGTTGGGAAATTGTAATGTATTGAACGCTGCTAAAGCCAAGGGGTTCTGCCACTGATTTTTTTAACACTACTCTTTTTCTACTCTTTTTTAAATCATAATACACTTTCTGTAACCGGCGGCCAGGATTAAAACCCGGCATTTTACGGTTAGGATTTTCTTGACATACAAGCGCTGCTGCCATAAACTCATATCCAAATATATTAAGTTCTTATCAAAATTTTTCCTACGAAGATTAAATCCGATTGAAAGTCCCTTTCAATTGGAAATAGACCAGGGGGTTCTATGAGCGATTTCGACAAAAGAAATTATATCCGGTATCCTGCCGAGCAAGACGAACTCGTCACTATTTATTATCTTGATGAGAGTAATAAGAAGACGGGACAACGTATGGGTCTGGGCCAGAATGAAAGTTTCAAGGGATTTTGTGTCGTTTTTGTGGGCGAAGTAAATTTCAAACAAGGGCAAGAAGTTTTTTGCGAATCCGCCTCTCTTCCAAAAATGAAAGCCAAAGTGGCCTGGATCAAAAAGCTGGAAGACCAGATCACCAAGGCAGGATTCTCCATGATCGAATAATTTGTCCTGACCTATCCGAATTCGGCAAATTCGGCAGCGAGCGCATTCCCTATAATGATAGGGTTTTGATATAACATGTGGCACAAATTTCGGAAGCTGGTCATTTAGCTTGCGTTTTCTTAATATAATAAATTTAGAAGGATGATTTTAAGATGAAGCGTTTATTGTTGTTTGTTCTTGCATTGGTTTTTACGTTTAGCGTCACCATTGCTGCGGCTCAGAATTCTCTTACGGCACCGGCAGAGGATTCGGCAAAGGTTTCGACGAAGGCATCTCATACCGTAAAAATTAAAAAATCTGTTAAAAAGACCAATGTGGCAAAAGTCAAGAAACATAAAATACATCACAAAACACATAGGACGGAAACAAAAGAAACCCTTGCGGCGCAACCAGAGGCTTTGGCAGAGGCTCCCGCATTTACTAAAGCGGCCACAGATACGCCTGGTGCGCAAAATCCATGTTCCGAAACCAGAGTTATTGCGGCAGTGAAGGAATCTTCTACTTTAAAAAGCTGGCAAAACATTTATGATTCTTACAGAAAATATCAGCAATGCGATGATGGTGCAATTGCTGAAGGTTATTCTGATTTAATTACGGGTTTAATGGCAAACAACTGGGATACGTTAAAAGATTTAAAGATGTTTACTGAAACTGATAAAGAGTTTTTAAAATTCATATTGCGACATATTGATGCATCTGTTGATCCTGACGATGTTAAAAAAGTTTCTGACAATGCCAGTCAACATTGTGCTGAGAATTTTAGCGAATTGTGTTCATTAATAAAAGAACGGGCTGAAGAAATCCTGAAAGAATTAAATAACTGATTTCTGTTTTATAATTTTTAATCCGTAAACCGTAAACCCAGCGGCTTGCCGCGGAGAGCTTTGATTTACTATCCACCATAAAATCTTTTAAACTAATATACGGTTTATTATTCCAATGAATGGCAGGTAAAAAATGACTGCTGTGGCGTCTTTTATGTTGACAATGGTGTTGAAATATATAGAATAACGCCGCAAAAAGTAATCTTCTATGAAGTAATTAAGAAGTATTATCCTGAAAAAATAAAAGTGATTGCTATACTTTGGAAGAGAATTACATCTAATAAAAAGATGAGCTTATCCATGTTTACTATAATCATTTTAAAGCTTAATCAGCGCTTGATCATGCGCTGATTAAGGCAAACCACAAAATTGTTCTTCGAAAGGCGAAAAAGATGAAAAAGAGAAAAGCACAATGCCCCGGCAGATTAAAATATCTTGCCGGCAAAAGGATTCTTCCTGAACCCATCTCATCAAAAACGGATATCGTGCAATTAATTGACAATATGGATGCCTACAATGGCGGCAGATTAAGAGCTGCCTGTCATTTGCTGAAAGACAAATATTCCGCAAGTGATGTCACCGTGGGTATGAGCCTGGCCGGAGCTCTAACCCCGGCAGGTCTGGGTCCTTCGGCTGTCATCCCCCTGATGAATCACGGTTTTGTGGACTGGATAACCGCGACCGGCGCAAACATGTATCACGATCTGCATTTTGCCTTCAATCTGCCGATGCATCGGGGCTCCCATCTTGTCGATGATGTTGATTTGCGGAATAAGGGAGTGACCAGGATCTACGATATCCTGTTCGATTATGAAGATGTTCTGATGGAAACGGATCGTCGGTTTAGAAAAATACTTCTTTTGCCGGAGTTTCAGAAAGAAATGGGAACCCGTGAATTCTATTACCACCTGGGAAAGATAATGAATGAATATGAGCAGAAAAACAAACTAGGTGAAGTAAGTATTCTTGCGGCCGCCTACAGAAACGGGATTCCCGTTTTCACATCTTCTCCCGGCGATTCCACCATCGGCATGAATATCGCCGGTATGGAGCTTTTAGCCCAAAGCGCCGGATTGCTGGATAAATTCAAGCTGAAAATCAATCCCAGCATTGATGTCAATGATTCTACAGCCATCATCTTGAATGCCAAGGAATATGAAAAGGGGAAGACGGGCGTCATCCTAATCGGCGGCGGCAGTCCGAAAAACTTCATGCTTCAGACAGAACCGCAGATTCAGGAAGTTCTCATGATCCCGGAAGCCGGACAGGATTATGACATCAATATTACCGACGCCAGACCGGATACGGGAGGATTATCAGGGGCTCCGCCCAGCGAAGCTGCAAGCTGGGGCAAGATCGATCCGACAAAGCTCGATGAAGCCGTTACGGCCTATCTCGATGTAACGGTCGCCCTGCCATTGATGGTCGCCTATGTCAGGCATACGACCAAGCCCAAAAAACAAAAAAGGCTCTATCACCGGGGGGCGGAATTACAGAAGAAACTGGTCGCCTCCTATCTTAAAAACAATAAAGAAGTGGATCAACTGAAAAGCCTGATGAAAAAGCTTCAGAGATAAGAAATAAAAAGATGAGAATAAAAAAACAGATTGCCGAACTTATTAAACAACATGGGACTCCCCTGTTTATCCTGGATCACAAAAAGCTGAGGCGCAATTACCGAACCTTCAAGAAAAATCTGCCAAGGGTTCAATGCTATTACGCGGTCAAGGCCAATACTCATCCGGAAATCATCAAGACCCTCTTTCTGGAAGGATCCAGTTTTGATGTCGCTTCCTATAATGAATTCATGCAGATCCATGAATACATCAAACATTTCGAAGAAAAAGATAAAGAATTTTTCATCTGGGATAAGATTATTTTTTCCAATACCATCAAAGACAAAATAACACTGAGCAAGATAAAAAGATACCGGCCCCTTGTCACCTTCGACAATAGCGATGAATTGAAGAAAATTAAGGCCTGCTGTGATACAGCCGGCTTGATTCTAAGATTGAAAGTGCCGGATTCAGGTTCGCAAGTTGAGATGAGTTCCAAATTTGGAGCGGAGCCGGGAGATGCCGAGAAACTTATATGTCAGGCACACGATGCCGGTCTCATGGTTGAAGGGTTGAGTTTTCATGTGGGAAGCCAGTGCACAAATTTTGACAATTATACGGCAGCGCTTGCCATCACATCTGAAATATTCAATAATGCCAATGGGAAAGGATATAATTTGAAGATTATCGACATCGGCGGAGGTTTTCCCGTGCCCTATGATACTCAGGTTCCCGAATTTGAAGGCCTGGCGAGTCTCATTGATTCCGAATGTCAAAGACTCTTCCCCCCGGATGTCGAGATTATAGCGGAACCCGGAAGATTCATCGCGGCAACCGCGGCAACGCTGATCACCGAAATCATCGGCAAATCCAGAAGAGACGGGAAGATTTTCTATTACATCAACGATGGCGTTTATCATACCTTCTCCGGTGTGATCTTCGATCATTGGCTTCCCAATTTCACCGCATTCAAGAATGGCGAAAAAGAAGTATGTGCTGTCGTCGGACAAACCTGCGACAGTTTTGATAAGATATCCCAATCCATTTCGCTTCCGGGAAATTTGGAAATCGGAGATTATCTGTTTACTGAAAATATCGGCGCATACAGCATTGCCTCTTCGACAAAATTTAATGGTTTCGATGGCGCCAAAATAATACATGCAAATCTAAATCGTTGAATTTGGCAGCGAAAAAACCTTCGCTTGCTGCAGGATAAGCGAGCCTAGACAGACCATAGAAAATACCGCATAGAAAGAGCAATAAGAAATTTGTCATTCCGGATAAGGATCAGCCGGGACATATCATTTCAAACGGTTAATCATGCTAGCCACATATCCCGCTCCAAAGCCGTTATCGATATTAACGACACAGACACCGCTGGCACAACTGTTGAGCATTGTCAAAAGAGCCGCGATGCCGCCAAAACTGGCGCCGTATCCCACACTGGTCGGCACGGCAATGACCGGTTTATCCACCAGGCCGCCAACAATGCTGGGAAGAGCGCCTTCCATTCCGGCAACAACAATAATCACACGCGCCCCTCTGATCTTGTC
>Ga0074045_10001639_pt1 | contig 21395 bp, 17 predicted proteins | sample BogForMeECP23OM2_FD_94442 | JGI IMG/M metagenome (GOLD analysis project Ga0074045, IMG submission 94442) | Bog forest soil microbial communities from Calvert Island, British Columbia, Canada - Bog Forest MetaG ECP23OM2 | ecosystem: Environmental > Terrestrial > Soil > Wetlands ... | reverse complement strand
GTTTCTCGAGCAGGAGCTGCATCTACGGCCCCCGCTCAGCACCTACCTGGGAAAGCTCATCGGGAGAGTGTGTGTCGCGCTCATGCGGGACATTGGTGCAATTCCCGTATACGCACAAAGCAGGAAAATCAGGAACACGATGCGGTGCAGCCTGGGACTCCTTGAAGAGGGCAAAAACATCATCGTGTTTGCCGAGGATGCCTCGAAGAAGGTCAATGACGTCCTGTGCGAGCTCCGCACGGGATTCATCTACGTCGCGCGGCTCTACTATGAAAAGACGAGAAGGGCAATCCAGTTTCTTCCCATTGCCGTGAACCGAAAGGTCCATGGCATCAGCATCGGCGCGCCCATTCGATTTGATCCGAGCCTTCCCTTTCCCCGTGAACGGCAAAGGCTGAAGAGCGAGCTGCAGAGCACTATTCAAGCCTTGTACTATGAGCTGGAAAACGAACTGGGGAACTAGAACCGGATATCGATTTCTTCCTGGGCTGCCCGGCCCTTCAGCTTGAGGTAGAGGGTCCGGGTGCCGGCGTCGTACGTCCATCCGTCCGAGTATTTCATGTAGGAGGGATCGCTGTGCCACGGAATGGAATGCAAGCGGATCTGCGTGAAGGGCTTAAGTCCCTGGATAGCCATGTAATGCGCGACACCGACCGGGTAGGCGACCACCACGGAGACCGCCGTGTCCGAGCCTGTCATGGAGACGAGCCGGGCCGCTGTCCAGAGCCAGGCGCCGGGGCCCAGTTGCGAGGAAAGGGGAATCTCACGTGGCAGGTACCGTTCGAGCGGGAGCAGCTCGTATACTGATTCGGCGGCCAGGACGCCGGCGCGCGCGGCCACTCTTCCAGAAGCGATGGTGAGGGTGCCGGGCAGGAGGCCCGACTCATCCGCGAGACCGAGAGATGCAACGATAAGGGAGCGCCCGATGGCCGCTGCGCGCGAGTAGTCCAGCGCGTTCCCTGCCCGCAGAAGAAGTGATCCGCAGCGGATATTGTCTTGCACCACGGACTGGCGCGGCGTGCCGGATTCGAGAAAAACACCGGCATCAGCGCCGCGCACCGAGGGGAGGATCCGCTTGTCGATCAGTTCGCGCGCGGCCCGGGCGGCCTCGCGGCGATGGTCTTCCGCGGCGCCCGCGCCCGCGCGCGGCCCCTGTGCAGAATCAAGCAGCCCGTCCAGCAGGCCGAGCGCGGCGGCTGTGTCGAGCCCCGCCGCGCTCACGCCGGTCATGAGGGTCTGCGCTGCGTGAAGCTGGTCGGGGGTTCCGTGGTCTGTAAGGAGCGTGGAGATCCCGTTCATCCCGAAGAGCGAGGGGTCTGATTTGGCCAGCAGAATGCGCGCGCGGTCCACATCCGCCGCGGCGTCTGACTGGAGCCCGCGCAGAAAGTCGCGCACGTTTCCGACATAGGCGCTCGTGCGAAGGGCGAGCTTCTGGCCGGGGAGGCGGTCCTGCTGCCTGGCAACTGCATCCGACCAGATCTGCAGGAATCGATCCATTGTCCCGCGGTACAACGATTCCGCAAGAAGACCAACCCCGATGTCGTCAGAGAACTTCGCGCTCCCATCCGGCATCTTCCAGAGCCCATCCTCCGCAGAAAAGCGGGTCCCGGTCCATCCCGCGTACGCCGCGTCAACGTACTTGGCCAAGGCCGCCTGCATCTGGTCCGCCGAGGGCAGCGATTTTTCTTCCGGGAGCCGCGATGCCTGCGCGGCCGCCCGCCCGGGCAGAACCCCCGAAGATGCCACCAGGGCCGGCGCACCGGCCAAGCGCAGGTCTAGGCCCTTGGAGTCGAGGGGCAGCGTCAGAAGGCGCGATTCGGCGTCCACGCGCGCGCCGGGCGGAAGGGACAGAAGGTAAGTGCGGCCGCCCTGCTCCCACGACAGCGCGGAGCCAGCAGACTGCTCCTGGACGGGATCGGGCAGCGCGAACGGAATGACGAGCGGGCCGGCATCTGCTCCCGTGGAGGAGGCCTCCGGCGAGATCGTGAGTGATCCATTGAGGTCATTTCCCGGGGTCAGTCGCAGCCGTACATTGTTGGCAAGGATGATGGCAGCTCCCGCGTCGGTGGTTTCGAAGCCTTCCAATGCAGGAGTGGCCGACCGGGAGAAGCGCAGGGCCATGCCGTTCCAGGAGAGGGTGAGGCTCTGGAGGGCACGCGGCTGAAAAAGGGGGAGTAGGACGTATCGGCCCGCGACCCGGGCGTCTCCCACTCCTTGAGAAAAGCCAGGCGCAAAAAACGCCAGGAGGAGAAGGAGGAGCACGACTCCCCCGTACACGGCGGGAATACGCAGATGCCCTGTCGGGAGTTTCCGCATTTCCTGGGGATTCTACCAAGGGGACTTGAAAGATTCAACGAGGTCGGCTATGAAGGCCTGCATCCGATGATCCGCCGCACCTGCTTATCCGTCATGCGCGACGCCCGGCCGCTGTGCACGCTTGTCCTTGCTCTGGCGACATCCCTGTCCGGGTGCCTGGCCCCTGCACGTGGGCCCGCAAAAGCGCCGGCGGCCGGCGGGGAGATCCCCTTTGAGACCATGAGCGCTGCCCTCGCGCGCGGCCGGCCCCAGGACGCGTTGGAAAGCTACGAAGCCGCGCGGGCCGCAAAGCCCCAGAGCATCGAGACGCGCATTCTGCACGCGCGCCTGCTGATGATCTCCGGCAGGCTGGAAGAGGCGCGGGCCGAGTTCGACCTCGTGCTCGCTGCAGAGCCGCGAAATACAGACGCCTTGTACGGTCTTTCCGTGGTTGCCGGCCTTGAGGGTCACGCGGAAGAGCAGGAGACCCTGCTGCGCAAGGTCGTTGAGATCGACAGCGCGCACGCGGACGCCCTTGCCGCACTCGGGCAGCAGGCCCTGGAGAACGGGGATGATGCGGCGGCCGGGGGGCTTTTCGACCGGGCGCTTGCACGCGAACCTTCCCACCTTGCGGCGCTGCTCGGCAAGGGTGCGGTTTTTTCGCGCGCAAAGGACTGGAAGTCCGCCGAAGGCTTCTACAACAGGGCAGTCGTTGTGCAGCCCGACTATCCCTTTGCCTATATCGACCGGGGAAGAGCCCGGCAGGCGCTGGACGATACAGCAGGAGCGCTGCAGGATTTTTCCCGCGCAATCGAGCTTTCCCCTGAATACCCATGGTCGTACATCGATCGCGCAAAGCTTTCCCTGCGCCAGGCAAAGCGGCAGGAGGCGATTGCCGACCTCTCGATGGCCATCAGGCTCGACCCTGGCCAGTTCGAGTCATACGCGCTGCGCGCCGGAGCGCTCACAAGCGCCGGCGACACAGACGGGGCGCTTGCGGACTGGGAGCGGGTTGCCAGCCTCCAGCCGCGCTACTGGTACGCGTATGCGCCCCTCGCAGCGCTTCGTTGGACCAGGGGTGAATGGGCGATGGCGCGTGCTGCGCTTCTGCGCGCATACGAGTTCCAGGAAGACGAGCACTCATTCGCGCTCTGCGCTGCTCTCTGCTCGATCAGGCAGGGAAACAAAGCAGACGCGGTCGCAACCCTCCAAATTGTATTGGACAAGGTCCCCGGAGAATCCTGGTACCGCGATGTGGCGCGATTCCTCCTTGACCCGGAGACAGAGACGGCGCTGCTCTCGCGGATCGATCGGGAGCGCAGCCCCACTCTGAAGGCCCGCATGCTTTTCTACGTGGCGGTCGCCTACCTCGGCGGCGCAATGGACCGGGCAGGCCGCACGTACCTCGTGCAGATAACCGGCCGCGGGTCGCCCCTGACAATCGAGACACAGCTCGCTGACATCGAACTGCAACGGGCCGGCACCGTCAAAGGCCGGTAGTTTGAGAGTTCGAGAGGCCTGGCCTTGCATCTCGGTTCGAAAACCAATAGCATGGCCGCGCGGAGGAAGCGATGTCCATCAACAAAGTCGAGACGATTGACGACCGGGTGAGGGTGAAAACCGTCCTGGTGAGCGTCTCCGACAAGACGGGCCTCGAGCCTCTGCTCCGCGGGCTTCTCGCCGTAAACCCTGACCTCCGCATCCTTTCCACCGGCGGCTCGTACGCGGCCATCCAGAAGCTGCTCGGGGATTCCGCGTCCCGTTCGCTGCAACAGGTTTCCGACTATACAGGACAACCCGAGATGCAGGGCGGACTCGTGAAGACACTCGACTTCAGGATCTATCTCGGGCTGCTTTCGGAGACGCACAATCCTGCGCACCAGGCTGACCTTGCACGGACCAGCTCGGTTCCCATCGACATGGTGGTCGTGAATCTCTACCCTTTTCAGGAGACAATCGCGAAGAGCGGCGCGACGCTCGAAGATGCCCGGGGCAACATCGACATCGGCGGCCCGTGCATGGTGAGGGCTGCGGCAAAGAACTTCCGCCGGGTAGCGGCGCTCACCGATCCGGCTGACTACCCGGGAGTCGTGAAAGAAATGAGCCAGTCCGGCGGCTCGCTGGGCCTCGCGGCGAGGTTCGCCCTGGCGCGCAAAGCCTTCCAGCTTATCGCCCGTTACGACCAGGCCATCGCTGAATACTTTTCCTGCGTACCGGAGGAAAACGTCTCCGCTCCCTACCACGTCAGGGCAGGGGGATGAGACCGTGAAGGGGCCGGACTTCAAGAGCGCGTACAAGCGCATAATGGAAGATCACTTTCCCGACAGGATGGAAATCAGCTTTATCGACGAGAGCGGACGCCAGACTCTTTTCTATGAAAAGGCCACGTGGGTCATCAGCGGAGAAGAAAAGGGACTGCGCTACGGAGAGAATCCGGGCCAGGAGGCAGCGCTGTACAAGCTGGTGAACGGCAACCTCGCCCTCGGCGGCGTGATGACCGTGCAGCCGGGCCGGCACCTCGTGTCTGATGTGGAGCTTCTGCAATCGGGCAAGCACCCGGGGAAGATCAATATCACGGACGTGGACAATGCGCTGAACATCCTGCGATATTTCGATGCGGCCCCGTTTGCCGTCATCGTGAAACATAACAATCCATGCGGCGCGGCAAAGGGAAGCTCCCTGGCGGAGGCCTATCACAAGGCGCACATGGCCGACCGGCTGGCTGCCTTTGGCGGGGCCATCGCCCTGAATCGTGAAGTGGACCGGGAGACGGCCGAGCGCGTTGCGGAGACATATGCCGAGGTGGTTGTGGCCCCGGAGTTCGCGCCCGGCGTTATGGACTTGTTTGCCAAGTGGAAAAACCTCCGGGTCATGCGCATAGCTGAAATGGCCCGCCTGGGTTCTTTTGTCGGCGCCCCGTACGTCGATTTCAAAAGCCTGATCGACGGAGGCATAGTCGCGCAAACGGCATTCGTGCCAAAGACGCTCCGCGCGGCGGACTTTCTTCCGGCCGAGGCATCGTATAAAGGAAAGGAATACCGGATTGCGCGCTTTCCCACCGAAGGCGAGCTCCAGGATCTGCTTTTCGGCTGGCTCGTCGAGACGGGCATCACCAGCAACTCGGTGATCTACGTGAAGGATGGCGCCACCGTGGGGATCGGCACCGGCGAGCAGGACAGGGTCGGTGTGGCGGAGATCGCCCGGGACAAGGCATATCGGAAGCTGGCCGACAGGATAGCCTGGGAGTCTTTTCATGTCCCCTACTCCGGCCTGGAGAAGGCAGAGGCCCGAAAAGAAGTGGATCGGGAAGTGGCGCGCCAGAAGGGCGGCATCGAAGGTTCCTGCATGGTATCCGACGGGTTTTTTCCGTTTCGTGATGGCGTGGAAACCGGAATTCGTGAAGGGGTCACAGCCATCGTCCAACCCGGCGGGTCGGACCGCGACTTTGAATCCATCGAGGCCTGCAATGAAGCCGGCGTTGCGATGGTCTATACCGGGCAGAGGTGCTTCAAGCACTGAGCATCAGGATGAAAAGGAATATTCGTGCTACCCCGATTTTGCGCACGAATCCCTGCCGGGCCTCGACGACAGGATCTACGAATATCTGACCGCGCTCTAAGATGCATGAATCCGCAGGTACGCGGACGAATCGAAAGGAAGAACAATGAATGAGAGGAATGCGTCTCACATCGAGGCGCTGGTGAAAGACCAGAACAGCTGGCGGGAGACATGCCTCAACTTGATTGCCAGTGAGAATGTAACCAGCCGCCGGGTGCGCGGACTCATGGGCTCCGACTTCGCCCATCGCTACGCCGAAGGCCATCCCGGAGAACGCTACTACCAGGGCACGGAGATCATCGATGAAATCGAAAGCCTGCTCAAACAGCAGATGAAGGGCCTGTTCCGCTGCCGGCACACGGACGTGCGCCCCATCAGCGGGACGATCGCCAACGACGCGGTCTTCAGCCGCTACATACGTCCGGGGGACGTGGTCATGGTCAACTCCACCCCCGCAGGCGGCCATATCAGCCATCACCGGGCCGGCTCCGTCGGGAAATACACGAAGAACATCGTGAACTTTCCCCTTACTGCGGACGGCTGGCACATCGACGTGGAGCGCACCCTCGATCTCATGAAAGCCGTGGAGCCCAAGGTCATGATCATGGGCAAAAGCCTCTTCCTGTTTCCCGAACCGGTGAAGGAAATCGCCCCGTTCTGCCGGAAGAAGGGGGTCCATCTCATCTACGACGCCGCTCACGTGCTGGGTCTCATTGCAGGGCACCAGTTCCAGGACCCGCTGGCAGAAGGGGCCCCCCTCGTAACTGCCAGCACGCACAAGACCTTTTTCGGTTCCCAACGCGGCGTCATTCTCTCCAATCTGGACGACGATGAGTGGCGCAAGATCGACAAGGGAGCATTCCCCGGCTCATCCTCCAACCATCACCTGGAGACGCTCGTGGCGCTCACTTTTGCTACGTATGAAATGATGGAGTTCGGCGAGGAATACGCGCGACAGGTCGTTGCGAACGCAAAACACTTTGCACGCAAGCTGTTCGACCTCGGCTTCAAAGTGGCGGCAGAGCAGTTCGGCTTCACCGAGAGTCACCAGGTGGCAATCGACATGTCCGATTTCGGCGGCGGGGCTCCGGCCGCCCTGACGCTGAAGGACAACAGGATCATCGTCAACATGAATCTTCTTCCCAATGAGCCCCTGGACCGGGTGACCAACCCCGCGGGCATTCGGCTCGGCGTGCAGGAAATGACCAGGGTCGGCATGAAGGAACCGGAGATGGAGCAGATTGCAGCGCTCTTCAAGCGGTGCATCATGGAGAAGAAGTTCGTCGGTGACGAGGTGACGGAGTTTCGCACGAAGTTCCAGGAAGTCGGTTATTCATTCGACTCCCGTCGCTGAGTACCGTGCAAGGTACGGTGGCGCCTTCTCGGTTTATCCCCCTCCCGTCAGCGCCAGGCTGAGCTGGGGGAAGTACGTGATGACAAGCAGTACGACCAGCAGCAGGGCAAAGAAAGGCAGGACCGTCCGATACACCTCGGAAAGGGGCTTGCCGAAACGGATGCTCGAGAGGAACAGGTTCAAACCCAGCGGCGGGGTCATGTACCCGATTTCGAGGTTCAGCAGGAAGATGATGCCGAGGTGGACAGGGTCGACGCCAAAGCGCAGTGCAACCGGGACGATGATCGGAACCACGATGATGATCGCGGAAAATATCTCCACCATGTTCATCACCAGGATGAAGAGATTCAAAACGATGAGGAAGACGAGCTTGCTGCTCACGTAGTGGCTGATGAACGCGAACAGCTTCATTGGAACCTGCTGGTCGATGATGTAGCTGGTCAGACCCATCGCCGCCCCGAGCATGACGAGGATCGCGCCGACCAGGATCATGCTCTCCCTGATCACTTTCGGGAGACCGCCGAAGAACGGGATGTCGCGCCGGATGAACACCTCTACAATGAGAACGTAGACAGCGGTCACGGCGGCCGCCTCCGTGGCGGTGAAAATGCCCCCATAGATCCCGCCGATCACGATCAGCGGCAGCGGGGCTTCCCACGCGGCCCCCTTCAAAGCCTGCCACACTCCTTTCAGGACCAGGGGAGTCCGCGGGACCCTGGCCACGATCCCCATCCGGATGCTGTATGCCGACAGGATCACCACCAGCAGCACACCCGGCACAAGACCGGCAACGAACAGCTTGTCGATGCTGACACCGGCCACGATGCTGTAGAGGATGATGGGAAGAGAGGGGGGAAAGAGCAGGCCGAGGCTCCCCGAGGTCGTCATGAGCCCGAGTGAGAATCGTTTCGGATACCCCTGCTGGATCAGGGCAGGATACAGGAGCCCGCCAAGGGCGATGATCGTGACACCCGATGCGCCGGTGAACGCGGTAAAGACCGCCGTTGCAAATACCGCCACCACTCCCAGGCCGCCGGGCACCCACCCGAACATCGCCTGGGCAAGAGTGATGAGCCGTCTTGGCGCCTGGCTCTCCGCGAGCACGTATCCGGCGAAAGTGAACAGGGGGATCGCGATTAGCGCGGGGAAATCCACCAGCCGATAGAGCTCTGCGATGAGCGCGGCCGGGTCGATGCCGACGGCGCTGAAGGCAATGAATGCCACCGCGGCAATGATCGCGAACAGGGGGGCGCCCGCCAGGGCAAGCAGGAGAAGTACGGCGATGAGAAGCCACGTGGTCATCTGACGGCCTGCCCGGGAGGCACGCCCCGAATGGCTGCGGCCAGGGTCTCGATCGTCCTCAGGAGGAACTGGACCGTGATGAGGCAGAAGCCCGCCGGCACGATCGCGGCAGCCGCTGTCTGAGGGATACCGAGGAACAGGGTGGCAGCCGGATCCAGCCCCACCGCGACGAATGTCCGGCTTGCGATCACCAGGAAGAAGCAAACGAGCGCCGCGAAAATGTCCGAGAGAGCGTTGAACCAGGGTCTAAGACGCGGACCGAGAAACCGTGTCAGGACGTCGATGCGGAAATGCTTGTCGGAACGCGTGGCCAGGTATGCGCCAAAGAAACCCACCCAGATCACGAGCTGCCGTGCCGCGATATCCCCCCAGGGGATACCCATATGGAAGGTGTCCCGCAGGAATACCTGGAGAAAAGCCAGGCCCAGCATGACGGAGAATGAGCAGATGAGGACGGCCGATACCACGGCCGTCAACAGGCGATCAATCAGCCGGATGGCTTTCACCGGGCGGACGCGTGAACCTGCCTGAAGCTCCCGAGCGCGCTTTCCACCTCTTCGAGGGACTCCTTCGAGTAGAGCGTCCCGGCGAGGAGCTGCCGCGCCTCCGCGCCGAGCGCCTCAGCACGCGCCGCGAGGTCCTTTGTCGGCTGGATAAAGACCATCCCTCTCGCTTTGAGCGTCTCGATGGCTTTCGCGTTGTCCTGGCGGCTGGAGGGCGTCAACTGGCCAACGTACTTCCGTGCATCAGACAGCAGGATCGTCTTCAGATCCTCAGGCAGGGAATCGAACAGCTTCTTTGAAACGATTGCTGCTCCCAGCGCATCGGCAAGAGGCTGGGTAGAGGCATAGCCCACCCGTGTGAACCACTGCAAGGCAACGAGCGCGTAGGGAGAGCTGTAGACTGCGTTGATCATTCCCGTCTGCAGAGAGCTCATGACGTCGGTGATTGACAGAGGCACGGGGGAAACCCCAATGGCGTGGTATGCGGCCTGCGCAATGGGATCCCCATCCCACATCCAGGCCTTGGCACTCTTCAAGTCTTCCAGTGAAGCCAAGGGCTTGTCGGAGAACACGTACACGAACCCGACCTCCGCCCAGCCGAGCAGCACGAATCCCCCGTCTTCGATGGCCTGCTCGAAGTCCTTTTCATATTTCTGGATGATGTAGTCCACCTCGTCGTAGTTGCGGAATAGAAGCGGCGCATCCAGGATGCGGACCCTCTTGGCGATTTCTCCGATGCCGATACCGGTGAATCCCCCTCCATTATATTGGCCGAGCCGGATTTTCCGAATGACGTCTTTCTCGTCTCCGGCCACCCCGCCTGGGTACAGCTTGAAACCGAGACGCCCCCCGCTGTCTTCCCGCACGGCCTTGTCGAAGTCTCTCATGACCTTCAGCCAGGTGCTGCCTTCCGGAGCCAGCGTGGCGAACTTGATCGCGTATTGCTGGGCGGCCGCTGGCAGCACACAGGCCACGGCAAGACAGGTCAAAATAAGATAACGCTTCAATGCCGCCTCCACTCGAGTCTGATTAGAACAAGTCGCCCTTGCGCGCAAGCGCCTCCTGGGCCTGCTTTTTCGCCACGGCATTCGCCAGGCGCTGCTCCGGCAGCGCGTCAAGGGGAGTGTCGATGACGTGGCCAAGGAGCTCTTCGAAAAGACGCTCGTCCTGCGTCTCCACCGCATACGTTTTTGCATAGTAGACGTACGTCATGAGGAACTTGCCGCCGCCGAAAGAGAGGGCGCGGTCGAAGTTGGCCTTTGCGAGATCCGGCTTGCCCCCAAGGACGGGAGGAAGACTTCCGTAGTACACGCCGAAATACAGGTAAGGCCCGCCATAGAAGTAAGCCGGATCCTTTTCTTCCACCCACTCCATCATGGCGCCTATGCTCGGCAGGTTGGCGAGGGCGTCCGGATCGGCCAACTGGAGATTCACCGCGCTCCCCCATGCGCTCGCCGTCCAGAAGACAAGGGGAACGTCTTTTTTCCCGAGCCTTGCAAGGGCCTGACGCATCGCCGCGGCATCTGCCGTGAAGACGCGCGGAGGGATGCCGCGCAGGACGAGCCCGCGGGTTCCATAGTCACGCGCACGCGTATAAAAGGCAAGCGCACGCTCCGTGCTGTCTTCCGCGAAAGAAAGTGCATAGGCGGCATATCCCTGGCATGCGAGCAGGAGGAACTTGCCGTTCTGCGGATCGCTTTTCACCACGCCGTCCAGCAGCTTCAAGTTGCCTGCAATTCCCTGTTCGGCGAGCCGAAGATCCCCTTCTTCCATGAACGACGCGAGGGTGTTGTCAAAAAGGTTGTCCAGTGAACGAAGGGCAAATGTCTGCACCGTGCATGCCTGCAGAAGCAGAAGGCCGAACAGGACAGGACAAATCAATCGCGTTTTCATTCACATCTCACGCGGGTGGATTATACATTAAACTGTCTGCAAGCTCCACGCACCGGCACTGCCTCGGACTACAGGGCGAGCCGATAGACCGAGACCACGTCCTTGGCGCCAAGCTTGACGAAATTGCCCACCGGGCCTTTTTCTGTCGCCTTTTTCGCCATTTCTTCCGTCCTGTCGTCCTTGACGCCCAGCTCCGCAAGGGTCGTGGGGAGGCCGATGTCACGGAAGAAGGACTTTGTCCTGCCAATGCCTTCCAGCGCCGTCCGCTCCGGCCAGTCAAACCGCGGCTCTACTCCCCACACGCGGGAGGCGAATCGGGCGAAGCGGTTCACGTCGTTCTTGTACACGTGCTTCATCCACGCCGGGAACACCACCGCCAATCCCGCACCGTGCGCCACATCGTAGATCCCGCTGAGCTCATGCTCGATCATGTGCGAGCCCCAATCCCCGACCCTTCCGGTGCTCAGCAGGTCGTTGTGCGCGATGGTGCTGGCCCACATGATCTCCGCGCGGGCGTCATAGTCGTCCGGCTGCGCAAGGGCCACCGGCACGTTTTCTATGATCGTCCTCAGCGTCGCTTCGCAGAGCCTGTCCGTGAAATCCACGGCCGACACCCGGGTGAAGTACCTCTCCATGACATGCGCCATGATGTCCGCCGCGCCGCAGGCGGTCTGGTACGCCGGCAACGTAAAGGTGAGCTCGGGATTCATGATGGCGAACTGCGGCCGCATGCACTCGGCCCCCGCGTCCTTCTTGAACATGCCCAGCTCGTTCGTGATGACAGAGGCGTTGCTCGATTCGCTTCCCGCGGCCGGGATGGTGAGCACCACTCCGATGGGAAGGGCTTCCTTGACCGGGACCTTCTTTGTATAGAAGTCCCACACGTCGGCGCGGTAAGGAACGCCGATTGCAATTGCCTTTGCAGAATCGATGACGCTTCCGCCGCCCACCGCGAGAACAAGCTCGATTGTGCCCTCTCTGCAGATGCGGATCCCTTCCTGTACGAGGCTGAGCCGGGGATTGGGCTTGACGCCTGCCAGCTCGACGTACGCGACACCTGCCTCCTTGAGTGACCTGCATACCCGGTCGTAAAGACCTGATTTCTTGATGCTCCCGCCGCCGTAGTGCAGAAGGACTTTCCTGGCAAACCGGGCGCATTCCCTCCCCGTTTCGGATTCGACTCCCTTGCCGAAAATGATCTTTGTCGCATTCTGAAAGACGAAGTTTTCCACGGTGAGACCCCCGAATGCTCACGGCAGTCCGTGAGGTTTTATTGATGTGATTGTACCCGCGGAGTGTAGGGAAAGATCAAGGAGTGGTCAATGGGAGGCGTTGCCGGCCACTTGCGAAAAGCATCCCGTTCGGGCATTGCGCTCGTTGACCATCGAGTGGTTCGGACCTATCATTCCGTCCGTCCCGGCCATTATTCGCGCAGAATCAGAGAGGTGCCTCGTGCTCATCATCGGAGAGCTCATCAACTCCACGCGGAAACAGATCCGCAAGGCAATCGAAGAAAAGGACGCCGCATATATCCAGGGCCTGGCGACGAGGCAGGTCGATGCAGGCGCAAACTGGATCGATGTGAACGCCGGAGCGTTCCCCACCGACGAGGTGGGGAAGCTTCTCTGGCTGATCTCCGTCATTCGGGAAGTCACCGATGCGCCCCTTTCCATCGATTCACCCCGTCCTGCTGCCGTGGAGGCCGGGCTCTCCGCGGCCGGCACGGAGCCCCTTCTCAACTCCATTTCCGCGGAGTCCGAGGGGTACAGCACCCTCATTCCCCTTGTGAAGAAGTTCCACACCCGGGTGATTGCCCTGAGCATGGATGACGGCGGCATGACGGACGATATGGGAAAGGTCTGGGACGTTGCAGACCGGCTGATCAAGCGCCTGGAGGACGACGGAGTCCTCCCGGACTACATATTCGTGGATCCCCTGATCCGACCCGTCAGCACGAACGGCGAATATGGATCCGGGGCCCTGTGGCTGATGGAAAAGATCTCCCTCGCGCACCCAGACGTGCACAAGACCTGCGGTCTTTCGAATGTTTCCTATGGCCTTCCCCGACGCAGGCTCGTCAATCAGGTCTTCCTGGCCATGGCAATTGCCATGGGGCTGGACTCCGCGATCATCGACCCGCTGGACCTGCACCTCATGGCCCACGTTTTTGCCGCTGAAGCCCTTTCAGGAAGAGACCAGTTCTGCATGAACTACATAGCCGCAGAACGGGCCGGAAAGCTCGAAGGCGCGTCGTAACGGCCCGCATTTCACTTGTCGGCTCCACCGCTTCACGATATACTCAACTACACAGGGGCCTACAATGAAGAGACTATTTCTCCTATCCTGCCTTTTGCCGGTCGTCATCATTGGCTGCTCTTCCGTTTCCCCGGGGGACACCTTCCTGGTTCAGAAGCTCGACAGTCAGAGCAAGGCCTCGGCCCTGGTCATGGCGGGTGTCGAGGAGTATGACCTGTATGTGGTGAAGAGGCAGGAGTTCGACCAGATTCCGCGTATCAAGGACTATTTCAATGTCGCGCTGACCTTCGATCCCGGCAACGCCCAGGCGCAGCAGTATCTCGCGCTGATCGACAACTACAAGAAGAGGCTGCTGCAGGCCAATCTGAAGGACGCCAACCGCAACCTCGCAAAGCCGAAGCGCACGGATGACGACAACTTCGCCCTGTTCGTTTCCCTGCAGACGGCCGCGCGCCTGGATCCCACGGACCCGAACGTGCGCAAGTTGCTCGGTGATACCTCCCAGGATCGGGCGAAGCTGGTGGACACCTACCTTGCGCGGGCCAAAGCTGCACTGGCCAAGATTGACAGCAAGAGCACCGACGCCGAGCGGGAAAAGCAGTACACAGAGGCTTTCCAGAATGCGAACAAGGCCGTGGAGGTGGACCCGGGGAGCTCGGCCGCACAGGGTGTGCTCAGCAGCACGAAGCAGGAGCTTGCCAAGTCGGTCACGCGCCGCGTTGCTGCCTTGGAGAAGCTGATTGCCGCGGGCAACTACGCGGACGGGCGGACCCAGCTCGTCGCCCTGAATGACCTGAATCGCAAGCTGGACAATGATTTCGATGCGGATGTGAAGAAGGTCGCCTACGAACTGAACTTTGACTGGGCAAAGTCGCTGTATGCCAAGAAGGACTATTCCACGGCGGAAGCGAGGACTGATGCAGCCCTGGCCGTGTCCCGGACCGAAGAGGCCTCTTCCCTCAAGCGGAAGCTGACCGACCTTCGCGCCAAGGCGGATTCCGGTGCGTCATTCGACACGACCCTGCAGGACATCGACAGGCTGATCGCCTCCGGGGACCTCGTCGCTGCCCACCGCAAGATCGACGCCCTTTGGAAAGTCACCAACGATCAATCGAAGCAGCAGATGCTGGACGACAGGAACCAGAAAATAGTCGCAAGTCTCAAGGACCTGTATGACCGCGGGGTGCAGGCATACCGGGACGAGGACTTCAAGACCGCAATTGAGGTCCTCCAGACTGTTGTGGGCGTCCAGGTGGACTACGAACAGGCGGGAGACTACCTGGACAAGGCGCGCGCGAAGCAGAAACTTGTAGACCAGTACTGACCACCACGAGGAGGAGCACGTGATGAATGTGACCCCAAGGCCGAAGCTTGCTCTGCATATCACCGAGGCGGCCTACGCTGTCATCGTCATCCTCTGGTACGTTCTTCCTTTCATCAGCAAGGAGATCGGCAGCTTTGACCCGCTTCAGCTTGCCGGAACCCTCTATGGCTCCCCTCCCTCGCAGATCGGCGCGTGGATATTCGTCACCGCCCTCTCCTACCTCATTCCGCTCATCTGCCTCTGGAAGATCGCCTCTTTCTTTCTGAGCGCACAGGTTCCGTTTCTGGCGGATCCTGAAAGGCCGCTGCCGATCCTCCTGAACATTCTTTCTTCGGGGTTCGTGATCACCCTGGTGGTCATGCACCTGGTGATCCTGGCTGCCAACGGGAGCTACTTTGCCGCGTTCCCGCCGGTCACCTATGTCGTCGCCGGACTTTCCATAGGCTACAACGGATATTTCATCGTCATGCTCATCATGTGGCTGAGCACGCGGGACTCCACTTACCTGGAGTACCTCGAGTTCCGTCGGACGGGCGAAGACGGGGGAGGACGCGGGGTAATCTCTGCTCTGCAGCGGCAGGGCATCCAGCGGAAAATGCTGCTCACCTTTGTGCCGCTCATCATCGTCATTATTTTCATCCTTGCGTTTTCCCTCCTTCGCAACTTCAGCAGCACGATTCTCTCCGCCGTCTATGCGAACGGCGAAGGCCTGGCGGACAGGACGGCGAGCGTCGTCAAGGCGAATCCGACGGACAGGATTTCACTGGACGACTATTTCGGGGCAGAGGAGAAGAAGAACTCGGGCGCGGTGGGACAGAACGCCTCCTTCCGATTCAATACGCTCTCCTACTACAGGCGCGACGTCAAGGGAGGCGGTTTCCAGATCTGGTCGAGCACGGATAGAAAGAGGATCGATCAGCGCATCACGCAGCCGGAAACTGCCTTGACCGGAATCACAAGCCGCTACAATCCCGGCGCGCAGACCTATGAGTTTCTGGCACCCGTCATGTTGAGCAACGTCTCCATCGGCTACGTCATGGTCGACTACGCGCGTGACGTCATATTCGAGCCGTACTTCCGCACGCAGGTGAAGGTTTTCGTGATCGCGGCGATTTTCATGTACCTGTCGATCTTTCTCATCTACCTGTTCGGCAGGGCCATCGTATTCCCTATCCTGTTCCTGCGGATGAGCGTGAACGGCATTGCCACGACGCTTTCCAGCATGATCAAGGGCAAGCTGCGGATTTCTTCCGACCTGCTGCAATACAAGGACAGGGTGAACACCCGGGACGAGATCAAGCTCCTCTCCAACGAGGTGGGGAACATGGCCACGGTGATCAGGGGAGTCATTCCCTACATCTCCGCCTCCACCTTGAAGCACGCGGAGAGGGAGACGCCCATGACGGAGCGGAGGAATCTCACGTTTCTCTTCACCGATATCCGTGGATTCACCACGATCAGCGAGAGCTTGACCCCTGACAAGGTCGTGGAAATGCTCAACCACTACCTCGAGCTGCAGTCTTCCGTCATCCATGACTGCGGCGGAGAGGTGGACAAGTTCGTGGGGGACGAGATCATGGCCATGTTCGAGGGCCCCAAGAAGGAGTTGAACGCCTGCAAGGCGAGCCTGGAGATCAGAAAGACCATGGCCCAAGAAAAGGAGCTTGCCGAGCTTGCCAAGGAGAATATCATTTCAATCGGCATTGGCATCAATTCCGGCCCGGTGGTCTTCGGAAGCGTCGGCGCAAAGGACCGGATGGACTTCACGAGCATCGGGGATACAGTCAACCTTGCAGCGCGCCTGGAAGGCACGAACAAGGAATATGGGACAAAAACCCTGATCACCGAGTCGGTATATGACAAGGTGAAAGACGACTATGTCTGCCGGGAAATCGACCTCCTGACCGTCAAAGGCAAGACCCAGCCTGTGCGGATCTACGAGCTCCTCCAGGAGGCCAAGACCGCGGCAGAGAAGCTGACCGCGATCCAGAAACTCTTTGAGGCCTCACTGGCCCTCTACCGCAAGCAGAAGTGGGACGCGGCAGAGAAAGGTTTCGCGGCGCTCGTCAAGGATTACAACGATGAAGCGAGCGAGATCTTTCTGGAACGGGTTGCGGCATTCAGGAAGGATCCCCCGGGCAAGGACTGGGACGGGGTGTTCCACCGGACATCCAAATAGCGCTCCGACCTTGCGGGGCCGTGGGCCCAGCGCGTTTTTCACGGATCGATATCTGCCACTGACTCCACGATCCTGTTCGGCTGGTAGGGGAAGCGGCTGACATCCTCCCGCCGCGTGACCCCGCTCAGCACCAGGACAGTCTCCATGCCGCTTTCCACGCCTGCCACCATGTCGGTATCCATGCGGTCCCCGATCATGACCGTGTGTTCCGAGTGCACGCCGAGATAGTTGAGGGCAGTGCGCATCATGAGCGGATTTGGCTTGCCAATGAAGAACGGGCTCAAGCCGGTTGCCTTCTCTATGAGCGCCGCCATGGCGCCGCAGGCCGGAACAATCCCGCCGTCCCCTGGCCCCGACGGGTCAGGGTTGGTGGCGATGAATCGCGCGCCCCGGCCGATCAGGCGGATGGCGGTCGTGATCTGCTGGATGTTGTAGGCGTGCGTCTCTCCGAGCACCACATAGTAAGGCTCGTTGTCCGTAATGACAAAACCTGCGTCGTGCAGGGGTTCGGTAAGCCCGCTTTCTCCGACCACGAATACCGTTCCCGAGCTTTTCTGTGACTTCAGGAAGCTGACGGTCGCCATTGCGGACGTAAAGATCCGCCGCGGTTCTATCTTGAGCCCGACACCGGCGAGACGATAGGAGAGGTCTTTCTGCGTGTACTGGGGGTTGTTGGTGAGCACAAGGAACTCGCGATTGCGCTCAATCAGCCTGGCGATGAATGCATCGGCACCCGCAATGATCCGGGTGCCCCGTACAAGAACCCCGTCCATATCGATGAGGTAGTTTTTCTGCTGCCCTTCCATGCCGAACACATCATAGCGGTCAAGCGGCCTCACGACAAGGCATACACGGGTGACCGGGGTCCGGTGCATGGTTATACTACAGGCCTCAAGACCGGAGGAGCGCGCATGCAAAGGCCCGAGGCCGTTCTTTTCGACTTGTGGGGAACTCTTATCAGCTCGGAAGGCTTTGACCCGGGTCTCGGCAATGCCGCCGTGCTGAAAACCTGCGATAACCCACACGGGGTCACCCTGGAACAGGTCCTGGAGCTGGGAGATCACGTGATGACCGCCCTGGATACCCGTGAACACCAGTCAGCGCTCGAGTTCTCGCAGGCCTCCCTCCTGCGCATCATCGGGGACTCACTGGACCTCCGGTTCCGCAATTCCATGGAGGAAACCGAATGGGACTTCTGGAGCGCCGCGCTGGACGTGCGCCTTATCGACGGCGTGCGGGAGCTGCTTGTCGACCTTCAGTCCCGCGGGATCCGCATGGGAGTGATCAGCAACTCCTCATTCGCGGGAGGCACGCTCGAGAGAGAGCTGCAGAGGCAGGCGATACGGGGGTATTTCGAGTTCGTGATCTCCAGCGCCGACTACGGCATCCGCAAGCCCGACCCCATCATCTTTGAAGTTGCCCTCGCAAGGCTCGGCATCGAGGCGGCCTCTGCATGGTTCGCAGGGGACAACGTAGGCTACGACGTCGTCGGCGCGCGGAGCGCGGGAATCTTCCCCGTTGCGTTCAAACCGCGCGCGGCCATTCCTGACAGCATCGGGAAGCACGCCGTTATCCTGCGGTGGGACCAGCTCCGCGCGCTGATAGAGTGATTGGCGGGTGACCGCGAATGTCACGGAGTACCGTGACCGCGGTTGCCGAAAGCAGGTTCCAGTGGTAAATTCAGATCGGTCCCTCGGGGGCCGACGTCTTCTTATGCTGACAGGAGCGAGCATGGAACACAACGACGATCCTGGGAGTAGGTTGGTTTCTCTGGCATAGGAGATGTCTCTTCCATCTCCTGTGCGGGTCTTCCCGAACGGAGGTGGAAAATGAAAAAAACACCGCGATACGTCACGAGGCGCCGCGACCGGGCAGATGGCACAGGGTATCGCGGCCGCGCCTTTGTGGATCTATTCGTTCTCAGCGGCTTCATCGCCGGCTTTTTCTACGGTTTTCTCAACCCGCTGTACATCAGCGTCATCCTTGCGCGCTTGGACATCCGGGTCATTGCGTTGGGCTCGTTCATGTCATCAGCATTCCCCGTGCTCATCGGGCTCGTTCTGGGCAACAGGAAGATATTCGGGAAGCTCTACGCCGCGCTCCCCGTGGTCATGTTGGTCGAGCTGGCTGCAGCTTTCGGCTCAGCACTGGTGGCAGCGGTGGACCTCATGGCGTACTACCTGGCATCCATGTTCGTCCTGGGTGTCTTCTCATCTTCTGTCGTCTACCTTCTGCAGAAGATCAAGGAAGTGCGCTACCGGTCGAACAGGGCCGCTTTCGACAGGCGCTGCGAGATGGCGGATGCACTGGGTCTGCTCTCCGGCTCGGTGCTCAGCGTCGCGGGGTTTTCCCTGTTGCGGGACACGCTGACTATTGCACTGCTGGGGTCCCTGCAGACCGTGGTCGTCTCCCTGCTGTTCATCCTCCTGTACCGGCGGGTGCCCGCACGAAGAAAACGGCGCGCCGACGAGGAGCCGCACCCATGGGACCTCCCGAACCCACGGGATACCGTGAACGCCCTGAACCCGCGGCGTCCCGTGAGTGCCCCCGGACCCCTTATCACCCTCGCCGCCTGACCTGAGCCGGGGCTCATTCTTGATGGGGCCCTGCACGAGTGTTACACTTGGCCGCTTTCGAGAGAGGGAGGTCTTTCATGTTCAAGGGAAATCTGCCTGACGCTGTCCTTGCTTCGCTTCTGGAGACGCTGCCCCTGGAGTTCTCCATTGTGGACGCGAACGACAAGGTGCTGGCGTGGAACCGGCACGAGACGCGCATCTTCCGGCGAACGGACAACGTGCTGGGGCGCGACGTGCGCGCCTGTCACCCCGGCAAGAGCCTCGCAAAGGTGGAAGCCATCATTTCTGAGATGAAGAAAGGGACTCGCGAGTCCGCCGAGTTCTGGATCGACATGAAGCTGGGGGACGCACCGCAGCCCGAGAAGATCCTCATCCAGTACTTCGCCCTCCGCGATCCATCAGGCGCGTACCTCGGCTGTCTCGAATGTTCTCAAAAGATCAGCCGCATCCAGTCGCTGAAGGGACAGCAGCGGCTGATGGATTGAGCGCGCGCGGGAACTCTTGACACCCTTCCGCCCGTCGGATCACAGTGGGCATATCGCGCCTCTGAAGCGCGGTGAGAAGGAGAATCACGTGACAGATCCGATGTCTCGCGGCCCGACCCCTGAAAAGGCTTCCGCCGGGCTGCCCGCGCAGGGGAGCGCGGGGGACGCCGGCCTCGGCGCGCCTCCGTCAGATTTCATCCGCGGGGCGGTTGCCAAGGATCTGGAGAGCGGGCGCTTTTCTTATGTCCGCACACGCTGGCCGCCTGAACCGAACGGGTACCTGCATATCGGCCATGCCAAGGCGATCTGCACCGACTTCGGGATCGCGGCGGAATTCGGCGGGGCATGCAATTTCAGGTTTGACGATACCAACCCTACGAAAGAGGAGCAAGAGTACGTGGACGCCATCAAGGCCGACACGAGCTGGCTCGGCTTTGAGTGGGGAGAGCGCGAGTTTTTCGCTTCCGACTATTTCGAACAGCTCTACACGTGGGCCGAACAGCTCATCACGGCGGGCAAGGCGTATGTGTGCGACCTGAGCGAGCAGGAAATCCGCGAGTTCCGGGGCACGGATGTCGCGGACAAGGGCCCCATCACCGTCACTCCGCCGGGGAGGAACAGCCCGTATCGTGACCGATCCGTCGAGGAGAACTTGGACCTGTTCCGCCGCATGCGCGCCGGCGAGTTCCCCGACAGTGCGCGTACCCTGCGGGCGAAAATCGACATGGCGCATCCCAATCTCCATATGCGCGACCCCGTCATGTATCGCATCCGCCATGCCACGCACCATCGCACCGGCGACACATGGTGCATCTACCCCATGTACGACTACCAGCATCCCCTCTCCGACTCCATTGAAGGGGTCACCCACTCATTGTGCAGCCAGGAGTACGAGATCCACAGACCCTTGTACGACTGGTTCCTGGAGAATATAGGGATCTTCCACAGCAGGCAGATCGAGTTTGCCCGTCTGAACATCACCCACACCGTCCTGAGCAAACGGTGGCTGCTGGAGCTGGTGAAAGAAGGCAGGGTACGCGGGTGGGATGACCCGCGCATGCCGACCCTCCGGGGGCTTCGCAGGCGCGGCTACACTCCAGAAGCCATCCGGGACTTCGTGTCACGGGTGGGCATGGCCAAGACGAACAGCACCGCCGAGATCGAGCTGCTCGAGCACTGCCTGAGGGAAGATCTGAACCGCCGCTGCCTCAGGGCAATGGCTGTCCTGCACCCCGTCAAGCTCGTCATCGAGAATTGGCCGCAGGACAGGGTGGAAGAGATGGAGGCGGTCAATAATCCGGAGGATCCTGCCGCGGGGACTCGAAAGGTGCCCTTCTCTGGTGTCCTCTACATCGAACAGGACGATTTTCGCGAGGTCCCGCCGCCAAAATACTACCGGCTCTCCCCTGGCCAACAGGTGCGGCTGCGCTACGCGTACATCATCACGTGCACGGGTGTCCGGAAGGACCCTTCCACCGGGGCAGTGCAGGAGATACTGGCCACGTACGACCCGGCAACCCGCGGGGGCAATGCGCCGGACAACCGGAAAGTGAAAGCGACAATCCACTGGGTATCTGCCCGCCACGCAGTGACGGCGGAAGCCCGCCTGTACGATCACCTGTTCAGCGCAGAGTATCCGCAGGAAGTGCCGGAGGGGGTGGACTGGAAAG
>Ga0074045_10001638_pt1 | contig 21400 bp, 16 predicted proteins | sample BogForMeECP23OM2_FD_94442 | JGI IMG/M metagenome (GOLD analysis project Ga0074045, IMG submission 94442) | Bog forest soil microbial communities from Calvert Island, British Columbia, Canada - Bog Forest MetaG ECP23OM2 | ecosystem: Environmental > Terrestrial > Soil > Wetlands ... | reverse complement strand
CTCACGCCGTGCTCTTCAGGTTTAGTGCTGGTGAATATCGTACTGTAGACGCGAGGGCAATTCGGCGCCGACACCGTGCGTAGTTTTCCGTAGGCGCCTTTCTTGATTACGCCAGCCAGGTTGGGCATCTTGCCCTGCAGCAAGAGCGGCCGAATCACATCCAGCTCCATGCCGTTCACACCGATTACGACCACGCGCGGCTTCGGTTTGGCGACGTCCTGCGCTTGCGCTGCCAACGGCACCGAGACACTTAAGAGCAGGCAAGATACAGAAAAGAGAGCAAGCAGCAGCGCAGAAAGAAATTTTCGCGACATCTTCAACCCCCATCTTTTCCTGGGTTCACAAGTTCGGCGAGAACAGAGTGCATGCTCCACCGATATTTGATAATTATACTTCGATTATCAGGCCCTGCCTATCAGAACCGAGTGGAGAAACCATCGCAAACTTGGCAACGGTCAGGGTTTCGAACGCTCGGGCGACAACCCTTCGTCGAGGGCTATGAGCTGTCGCGATGGGTCCACGACCAGCCAACTCCCGGCACCCACCAAGCACAACCCAGCCGCCATGAGAAACGAAGTCGTCCAACCGAAACGGGTCGCGATCCAGGGAGTGAGAGAAGCTGTAAGCGCCGCCCCCATCTGGTTGCCCATATTCATGAAGCCCGATACCGAACCCGCAGACGAGCCCGCAATATCGGCGGTCACTGACCAGAAGGAACTCTGAGACAAGTAGAGCGCACCCGCCCCGCCGGCGAGTACGACGCTGGCGATGCGCGCGCTTTGAACCTGCGAGCCCAAGGCGATGAATATCCCTGCCACGGCGATCGAAAATGCAGCAAGCCCACAGCGCCCGACGCGCAATCCTCGCCATTTCGTGAGCCGGTCATTGATGGTTCCTCCGAGCAGGCAGCACACCAGCATCGCCAGAAAAGGCAACATGGTGTAGAACGCGCTTGCTTTCAAATCCAGGCCGCGCACTTTGGCGAGATAGCGATAGAACCAACTGAAGAAGATCCAAGCCACGTAGCCGTAGCAAAAGTAGCTCACCGTGACCGCCCAGACTTCTTTGCTTTGCACCACTCTGGCCCAGGGCACTAGCGCTTTCGGTTCATTCCTTGGGTCCCCCCTCGGTTCCCCTTGCCCGAGCCCGGAGCGAATCAAGGCCAACTCCGATTTCGACACTCGAGGATGCTCGCCAGGAGTGTCTCGGGCCGCCCAAAACCAAACCGCGCCCGCGGCCAATCCAATGATCGAGCATACCCAGAACGACGATCTCCAGCCGTAATGGACCATGATGTAAGTGATGATCAGCGGTGTAAGGCCAGCGCCCGCTCCCACACCCGCGAAGATCCAGCCGTTGGCGATGCCGCGTTCTGAAATTGGAATCCAGCGGGCGACGAACTGATTAGCCGAGGGATATATAACCGCTTCGCCGGCACCCAGAAGAAAGCGGATCGCCGCAAAAATGAATACTGCCGCTGCAACATTCGCTGGAACTAGAGCAGTCAGGGCAGTGAAGACTCCCCACCACGCCACTCCCCAAGCCAGCACTCTCCGTGGTCCGAAGCGGTCCGCCAGCCTTCCTCCGATCGTTTGGAAGAGTGCATACCCGACCAGCATGGCGCTGAACACTTTTCCCAGTTGCACATCGCTGAGATGGTAAGCGTCCGCAATAGATCCGCTGGCAATGGAAATGTTTACCCGGTCGAGATAAGAGACGGCGCTGAGGACGAAGAGCCAGAACACCAGAAACCAACGCACGCGGCTCGGTTTAGAAACGGTCATCGCCGGCTCCTTGCCTTGCGCGCAAGGAAAGCGTCTTGCTTCAAAGCACATCCCCGGTCGGAGTAGTGATTGCCGCGCCTACTGTGATGTGATATTTTCGCGGTCGCAATAAGACAGATTGTCAGACTTAATATTCCGCTCGGGGTCCTATGATCAGAACATCTCTTGTTACCGGAGTGATGGCTTGCCTGGCTCTGGTGCTGCTGGCGGCGCCGGCCCGTGCGCAGCTCGACCTGTTCTCGAAAGACCAGCGCATCGAATTCACGCCGGCGTGGCAGGGTGACCGGTTTTCCGACGGTCGTCCAAATCTCCCGGATTCGGTGCTGACTCGATTGAAAGATGTAACCGCTGACGAGGCCTGGGACGTCTTGCAAGATGCCGGCTACCGCAACCAGTTCGAAGGCGGCTGGAAGGTGATCAATCCCGGAGAACGACTCGTGGGTCGCGTCGTCACCGCTGTCTTTATGCCGCAGCGCCCCGATGTAGATTCGGTGATTCGCAAGAACGGCAAGAAAGAAAATCGCATCGGAGACGAAAACTCCTGGATTATCGATATTCTGAAACCAGGTGACGTGCTGGTCGTGGATCTGTTCGGAAAAATTCGCTACGGGACGATCGTCGGGGACAATCTTTCGACTGCCATCTACGCCAAGAGTCACAACGGATTGATCGTCAACGGAGCGGTACGGGATGTCAGCGGCATTCAGGAGATCCCAGGCTTCCAGGTCTACACGCGCGGCGTGGATCCCTCCGCCCTCGAGGGCGTCATGCTGACCGGAATTAACGTTCCTATTCGCATCGGGGATGTCACTGTGATGCCGGGTGACATAGCCATCGGAGATCCCGAGGGTATCACTTTTGTACCGCCGCAATTGGCGGAGAAAGTCGCCGACGACACAGAAATGGATCACATGGTCGATGACTGGGGTCACATGATGCTCCGCGAAGGCAAGTACACGCCTGGTCAGATCGACGCCAAATGGACGAAGGAGATGATCGACAACTTCAATGCCTGGCTGGAGAAAAAAGGATCCAAGCTTCGCATGCCGGAGCACTGAACGATTCGACTCAGTCGGTTGAGCCCTGCGTTTCCTGAGTCCCAAAGATTCTCCTGAGTCTGGTCCTGAATTTGAGACTGTCCGTTAGGCCGCGTGTTCGCGCAGAAGTCGCGATAGTTGCAGGGCGACGATTTTATCTTCGCCAGGTTGCAGCATAAACGAATTCATGGCCAGCCCGGGCCGTTCTTCGCCGGCTCCGAGCACAATGGACGGAGTCGAGCTGCGAAGCAGCTTTGATGCCTGCTGAGGCGATAAGGAGATACGCGCCGTGTCCCACGTGATGCTCATGTGGGGCACGTGATTGGCTATGTCGGGGACAAAGAAAGACGTGCTGACGCCCGGAACATTCCTGATTTCGATAGAGATTCTTTCCAGCCGATCTTGCCACTCCCTGGCGAGAGCGTCGTGATCTTCGGCGAGAAAAAGTTCGAGAGCTTTTACCATTCCGACGATTTCTTCTTTCCCCACTTTCTGGCTGCGGCCTAGCGTGTCCTCGTGAGGGCTGTTGTTGAGCAGCGCGTTTGCGACCAGTTCTTTGCGCCCGATCAACAGGCCGGCGCACTGCGGTCCCCGAATCGCCTTGCCTCCGCTGAAGGTCACAAGGTCGTAGCCCATGTGGGTGTAATCCCAAAGATGAGAGACCGGCGGGGTGTCGGCTGCCGCGTCGTTCATGCAGGGGATATTAAACTCCTTCCCCAGCTTGACCCATTCGTCCACTTTAATCCGGCCGGCGGCATTCGCGAAGTTGGAGAAATGCATCATTGCCGTACGCTCGCTCACGGCGGCTCGCAATTGATCAGCGGTTTCGATCTCAATCAACTTGACCCCTGTAGATCGCAACTGGTGATCGAATGGGTTGCGGTGCGACTTCTGAATGATCACCTCCGATTTCATGCCGGTAAGATCGGGCAGTTGCCGGATCAACGTCTCGTTCCCCCCAGTCAGAATGCCCGCTAGTCCTGATTGAATCGCTGCCGCCGCACCCGATGTCACCAGCGCCGTGCAACCATCCGGCAACTTCAGCATTTCCGCGATCCGCTTTCCCGCGGCAACCTCTAGCTCTGGAATGCTGACAAAGTGGCGCCCAGCCATGGTCATGACTGCTTCGAGGTCAGGGTGTGGAAGCGAGCCGCCCAGCGTGGTCATTGTCCCCTCACAATTAATCACGGTTGTAACCCCGAGTTCCTCGTAGGGATTACCGGTCTGTCCAAAACCGCTGACCGGAGCGCTTGCGGCTGCTGCGCGACTCCCGCTAAAGAGTTTGCGCGGCGCAAGGATCGAGGCAGCAATGGCTCCAATGCTGCCGAGAAAACCGCGCCGGTTCCACTTTGAGTTGAGTCGCATGAAGGGAGCTCCTTTGCCGGTTACTTAGTGACCGCTGCGATGCAGTTCATTTCCACCAGCGAATCCCCTGGAAGAGCAGCCACTGCCACGGTCGTACGCGCTGGTCCGCCATGGGGAAAGTATGTCGCAAACACTTTGTGCATGCCGTCCCAGTGTTCGATCTTCACCAGGAAGACATTCAGCTGCAGAATGCTGTCCATGGTTCCGCCGCCAATTTCCACGTGCTTCTTGATCTTGTCCATCACCATGGTCGTGTGCGATTCAATTGTCCATTCTTTGGAATCCCGGCTGTCGTGGGCGCCCTGCCCCGCAACGTAGATCAACCCGCTGTGGACAATTACCGGCATGATGACGTCTTTCTCGCTGCCCGGTTTGCCTTCGCTGTTGAGCTTGCGGATTCCGCCGGCGTCCTGCGCGGCGGAACTTTGAGCCAAAGCATGGCTGGATAGTACGGCGGTGGTAACTCCCAAAGCGGAGAGCGCGGAGGTGACCCGCGCGGCAAAGGTTCTGCGAGTGAAATTCGAATTCATCTACTTTCTCCTTCCAATTTAGGCTTATGAGATCCGCGCGCCGATCAAGGCAGCGCGAAGCTGAAAACATCGCTCCCAGCGGCAATTGCCACATACTGTCTGCCTGCAACTGCATAGCTCATCGGCGACGCACTGATGTCTTGCCCAGTGTTGAAGTGCCACAGCGGCTTGCCGCTGCGCGCGTCGACGGCGTCGAACGAACCGGCATCGTCCCCGAAAAATACCACGTCGCCGGCCGTTGTCATGGTCCCGCCTGACGATCGTCCTGCACCGGTTTGGGGATATTTCCAGGCAATCGAACCTGTATCCAGATTGAACGCGACCAGAACCTTCTGCGAGGTTTCGCCAGGAATGTGTTTCACTCCCGTCGAGTAAAATCCCTTTCCTTCCTGAAAAGGCTCCGGCTTGAAGAAATAGGTTTCGCACTCTTCGAGAGCCATGAAATAAACCGAGTGGGTAGACTCGCTGTAAGAAGGCGAGAACCAGTTGGTGGCTCCCGAGTAACCTGGACAAATCCGCGCTCCCTCCGCAGTTGGCCGGATGCCAGAAAGCATCGGCCTGCCCATGACATCGACGCCTTTTGCCCAATTCAGCTTCTCCACGAACGGAGTTGCGGAAAGAAATTTTCCGTTAGTGCGATCGAGTACATAGATGTAGCCATTGCGGTTTGCCTCGACAAGCAGTTTTCTAGCTGCGCCCTGATAATCCACATCGATGAGAATCGGAGTCTCGACCGCATCATAGTCAAAAAGATCATGTGGCGTGAACTGGAAGTACCATTTCAGTTTGCCGGTGTCGGGATCGAGCGCTAAAACACAGTCGGTGTAAAGGTCATCGCCCGGCCGCACGTCTCCTTCGAAATCGGGCGCGGGATTGCTGGTGCCCCAGTAAATCGTATTCAGTTGCGGATCATACGTTCCCGGCATCCAGGTGGTTCCACCGCCGTGCAGGTACAGTTTTCCGGGCCAGCTTTCGGAGCCGAATTCGCCGGGGCCCGGGATGGTCCAGAATCGCCAGACGAGCTTGCCGGTGAGCGCATCGAAAGCGGCAACGAACCCCCGCACCCCGTCATCGCCTCCCGATGTGCCTACCAGCACTTTGTCGTGGACTACCAGGGGTGCGCTGGTTGCACCGTAATTCTTGTTCCAGTTCGCATAAGCCACGTCCCAGAGGAGATTGCCGGAGCGCGCATCCAGACAGAGAAGGTGCGCATTGTCGGTTTCCATGTATACCCGGTTGCGCCATACCCCGACGCCCCGGTTGATATGCCCCGATGCGTCGTCGATCAATCCTTCCGAGATCGGCCACGAGTGGTGCCACACCACTCGTCCGGTTTGCGCGTCGAGCGCGGAGGCGTCATTCGCCGCTGTCACTAACATCATTCCGTTGACCACTACAGGGGTGACCTCAAGCCGGTTTGAGTTGCGGGCATGAAATACCCATTCTGTACGCAAGCCCGAGACGTTGCCCGGAGTGAGTTGCGAGAGACCGCTGTAGCGCCGGCCGGAGTAGTCCCCGTTGTAAGAGACCCAATTCGCCGCTGGCGGCTGATTCAAAAGATCCTCGGAGCGAACATCGATTACGGTCGATATGACCGAGGGCGGATCATTTCCCGCCCACGCTGCTAGGCAAGCGAGGACGACGAAGAGGGGCGATGCCATCCGCACGCTCCAAACTCGGCCGGAGCGCAGACCCCGCAGGCGGAAGCTCTTGCCATGGCGCCGATTAGACAGCCTTCGCAACCGCGTCCTCCCCGGTACCATTTTTTCGCTGTGGCAAGTGGTAACCAGCGACCCGATGCCCCAGCTCGCGAGAGATTTGCAGTCCAGCCGTCTGAATCAACGGCGCCAGTTGCCGTAGACGAGTAACCGCCATGCGCACCACCGGCGCGGTTATGCTAAGGCTGGCGTTTACACTGCCGGCGTGGTCCCAAATGGGAGCCGCTACGCATCGGATGTGGAGTTCGTTCTCCTCCAGATCGCAGGCGTAACCGTTCTTTCGGACCCGGTATAGCTCGGCCTCCAACTCCTGAAGGCTTCCCACCGTATTTGGCGTCAAACGCCTCAATCTCAGCTGCGGAAGAACTCTTTCGCGTTCGGGGTCAGCCATGTGGGCCAGCATGATCTTGCCCACCGCGGTGCAATACAACGGAACGGCGGCGCCTATGCGGGAATGGATACGCAGAGGTTCGGGTGAATCCAGCTTCTCGACGTAAACCGCGGACAGTCCATGACGCACGGTGAGATGAATGGTTTCACGCGTCTGCCGGTTCAACTCCTGAAGGTACGGCAAGCTCACCCGGCGAAGATCGAGTTGACTCAAGGCCACCTGGCCGATCGCAAAACACGCGATCCCGAGGCGATACACGCCATCCCCGCTACAGTTCAAAAAGCCCGCACCTTCCAGGTTTGCCAAAAAACGATGGACCGTACTGACCGGGAGGCGGGATCGCGCTGCACCTTCTTTCGCGGTAAGCCCATGCGGCGACTCGCTGAAGATCTGGAGAAGCCGCAACCCACGCTGTAGAGCCGTGATGTTATAGCTTCGCTTTGGAGTATCAGCCATAGAATCAGCCAATCACAAAATGAAAGTGCGAATTATCTGATGAAAGTCGAATTTATGCAATAGGCCTGAGTTCCTTATAGTCTGCCAAACTTCTTGACCGCCTCCATGATCGATTTCATCTGCTCGATCACGGCATACATCGAATGCTCTTTGAAATCCATTTGTTGTGCCAGTTTTAATACTTCGGGAGCCCTGGCCCGGGGGACAATGACAACGCCGTCGCTGTCGGCCGCGACAATGTCGCCCGCATTCACTATCACACCGTCGCAGGTCACAGGAATCTGAGATCCTCCGAAGCGATAGTGATGCACCGAAGTCGACGGCACAATTCCCGTTGCATATACGGGAAACCCGATCTTGCGCAGATATGCCACATCGCGCACCCCTCCATCGATCACGGCTCCGGCATATCCGCGCGCCGCCATGGCCGTGCCCATGAGTCCACCCATACCCGCGATATCCTCGCCTTCCTCGACAACCATGACGTAGACGGAATCTGCGGAGCCTTCGTCAATGGCCGCTAGCATTCCGTTCAACGCAGCGGGATCGCTGTTGCCCTCGTCCTTCTTGAGCAGGACGGTTCGGGCAAAGCCGGCAAATTTTGCGGTTGAGATGGGGTGCATACGGTGACTCATATACATGCGCTTTCCGGTCAACTGCTCCAGTGCGTCGGAAACCGAAGCCACCTCAACTCGGCGAAAGTCGGCAAGTAAGCCGCTCTCGGACTGCGAAGCGGTCGCGCCCTCCGCCGATTGCGCACCTAAAAATCGGCCGCCGAACAAGACTGCAGACAAAAGGCCGATGGATACGAGAGATGCCGCAACTGTGTGGGATTTCACAAAGTGACGAAACTTGTTCATTTCCTCCTCCCGGATGTATATATGTGCGCGGACTCTAACATTGTTTGCGGTTCGGTGGAAGAGCCAATCCATTTGTCGCAAAGGGGAAACGAAATGAAAGTCATCAAGCAGGCCAGGGCAGCCCGGTTGCTTTTGTGGACATTCGTGATCGCACTATCAGCAGGCGTTTTCGTGGAGCCGGGCCAAGGTCAGGAAAAGAAGGCTGTGAATCTATCGGCGGCCAAGGGGCTTCCTTTCAGCGACGGCATAGTGGCCGGCCACACTCTGTATGTCGCTGGGCAGCAGGGATTGGACGCCTCCGATAAGTTGGTTGCAGGGGGCATTGGCCCGGAGACGACCGCGACCCTCGACAATATCCAAAAGGTGCTCAAGGCCGCCGGCTTCGAACTGAAAGATGTCGTCAGTGTGACGGTCTATCTCGCCGACATTCATGAATTCCCGGACATGAACAAGGTCTACAAAAGCGTCATGCCCGACCCTAAGCCGGCGCGAGCGACGATTCAGGCGGCAGCCTTGGTTAACAATGCCCGAATCGAAATCTCGGCGATTGCGGTGAGGAAGTAGGCGTCTGACCGCTGCCGGAGCGGTTATTCTCAGCTTGCCGCCGGAAAGGCTTTGCCCAGGGAGCGCGAATTGCTTTTCCCGATCCGATCTAGTACGCAAAAAGGGTTGACACGCCCACCGTGATTGGGATAAACCAGTCATCCATCGCGCGTTGCACTTTCAAAATGCAAGACTAGGTTTTGTTAGGTGAAAGTGCGAAGCGAGGCTGTTAAATCGGGTAGAACCTCTTCCGGCAGGAGTTCGGCTATGCGTGATCGTCGATGTGCCGTGGTATCGGTAGTTGGGTTCGTGCTTTTCGCGTTGGCGATGGCGTCGGCGGGCATCACCGGCAGCATCTCCGGGGTTGTCACCGACAAGTCGGGAGCTGTTGTTTCAGGCGCTACGGTGACCGCGACCGATACCCTGACCGGAGTCCAGACCGCTCAAAAGACCGATGCCAAGGGTTTCTACAATCTTCCGACTCTTGCCGTAGGCACGTATGACGTGGAAGTGAAGCAGGTCGGGTTCAAGACCTATCGGCAGACCGGACTGGTGATCGATGCCAACTCAGCGCTTCGGGTCGATGCCAGTCTGGCGGTCGGCTCGATCAGCGAGAAGGTCGAGGTGAGCACCGACGCGGCTCAAGTGGAGACCACGAGCACGCAGATGGGAGAAGTCATCGAGGGCTCGAAGATGACTTCTGTCCCCTTGAACGGCCGCAACTTTATTGATCTGCTGGCTCTGCAGCCGGGGGTTTCGCCTTATCAAGGCACAGATCAGATGACGAATGGAATAGGCATAGATCCAGCGACGCTATCGGGCGATCAAAACAACGGAACTCAGTCTGTAAACGGTGGCCGAACCGGTTCGAACGGCTTCATGGTGAATGGAGCCGACGCTGAAGAAGGTGTCCACAATGGAGCGGCCATTCTTCCGAATCTCGACTCCATCTCCGAATTTCGCATCATCACCAATAATTTCAACGCCGAATATGGAAACTTCAGCGGCGGCCAGGTCAATGTCGTCACCAAGTCTGGGACCAACCAATTTCACGGAAACCTTTTCGAATTTCTCCGCAACACCGACTTCGATGCCGCCAATTACGAAAATCAAGGGGCACGCGGAGATTTCAAGCAGAATCAGTTTGGTGGAACCTTCGGCGGACCGATAAAGAAAGACAAAGTTTTCTTTTTTGGCGACTATCAGGGTAATAAACAAATCCTGGGCCAGTCGCAGAGCTTTAACGTTCCTTCCGGAAATGATCGCTCCGGCAATGTTCTCGACTTATATACCCAGCTCTTTAACAGTCAAGGCACCTCCGGAACAGTGGGTTCGTCGCCTGGAACGACCCCAGGTGCAGTTCCTTGGGCGACTACACTGTCAAGGGAACTGGGTTATCCCGTCGTGGCGGGAGAGCCCTACTATTCACCAGGATGCACAAGCCACGACCCGACCACTGGATGCGTCTTTCCGAACGCGGTCATTCCCATGACTGCCTGGTCTCCCGTCGCAAAGGCAACTCTGCAATACATCCCCCAGCAAACGCAGGGATTCACCCTTGGCGGAGCCCCTGCCTTCGAAACTTCCGCCTATAACCAGAACATAACGGACAACAAGCTCGGATTTCGGCTGGATACGAACACGCACTTCGGTGCGTTATTCGGATATTACTTTTTCGATCAATTCTCATTAACTACTCCCTACGCCCAGGGCATCAATGTCCCCGGCTTTAATAGTAGCGTTCTGGGTCGTGCGCAGATGATAAATCTCGGCCTGACAACCACCATCAACAACTCCACCATCAATGATGTGCGCCTGGTGTATCTGCGCGACCGTTACTTCGGAGGAGTTCCCGGTGGTGGCACGGGCATTCCTCTGACATCTTTAGGCTTCGTGGCTCCCGCCGGCACAGGTGCCACCTTCAACGGCGGCATTGCTCCCATCAATCCCGCGCTGGAAGGGGTGCCATCTTTTTTCTTCAATAACTACGAATTTGGGCTTCCGCAAGATGCCCTGCGTCAATTCAACAACACGTTCCAGATTCTCGATAATTTCACAAAAATTGTAGGCACCCACACCCTCCAGTTCGGCGTAGATGGTCATTACGATCAGATCAACGAGCGCAACTACGATGATGCGAACGGGGCATTTGGCTTTAATGGTGCGGAGACGGGTATTGACTTTACCGACTTCCTGATCGGTGCTCCAAATAGTTTTACTCAGGCCAGCCAGCAACTTCTTGACTCACGCACTAGGTACTTTGGAGTTTATGCGCAGGATAGCTGGCGCGTACGGCCAACCCTGACGATCAATTACGGTCTCAGATACGACATTATGATGCCTTGGTACGACACCCAGAACAAACTGGAGACAGTCATCCCCGGCGAACAATCGCAAGCTTTCCCGGGTGCGCCGAAAGGGTTGGTGGTTCCGGGAGATCCGGGTGTGCCGCGAACCTTGGCCCCCACCCAGTACCACAACTTTGCTCCCAGAATTGGATTCGCCTATTCGCCGGATACTACTGAAGGCTGGCTCGGCAAACTTCTCGGCGGACCGGGTAAAACCAGTATTCGTGTCGGGTACGGCATTTTTTTTAGTTCCATTGAGGACGCCACCGGCTTTGTCGAAGTTGGAGATGCGCCGTTTGGCATATATTATGCCGCCCCGCCGAACACACTGCTGGCAACCCCTTTCTATGATCGTGCTACGGGGAACAATGAGGGACAGAAATTTCCTTTTACTTTTCCTGCGGCAAACGTGTCGCCGAAAAATCCGGACACCACGTTTAATTGGGTACAAGCCACGCCGATTTCCGGGTCTGACTACCTAAATCCTCACGACAAAATACCGAACGTGCAGGAGTTTGAGTTGTCCCTGCAGCGGCAGCTGGGATCATCCACGGTACTGGGCGTCAGCTACGTGGGATCGGTGGGTCGGCACCTCTTAACCTTTGAAGATGCGAATCCGGCGAATGCGTCCCTTTGCCTTACCTTGAGCAATCCTGCGGTCCTGGCCCTAATTAACGGCCAACCTCAAACTCCCTGCGGTCCTTTTGGGGAAGACACTGTCTACACCCTGGCACCCGGGGCGACCGTTACCGGACCTACGGTTACTACTGTGGGCGGGGTGACGACGGTTAACGGCACGCGTCCCACATTTGGGATTAATTTCGGCAGCAATGCGGACATGAAGACTGTTGCCAGCTCAAGCTTTAACTCGCTGCAGGTAAGCGTGAAACACAACGAGAAGTACTCCAATTTCCTGGTTGCCTACACCTATGAAAAATCCATAGACAATGGTTCGACGTCGTTTGATGCAACTAATGTGTTTAACTCCAGGGCAAGCCGCGCCTTGTCCATTTTCGATGTTCCGCAAGACTTAACGGTGAGCTATACCGTTCAGATGCCCTTTGACAAATTGACTGGCGGTTCCGCCAAGAGACTCACCGCAGGGTGGGCTCTGTCCGGTATCGCGACGTTCGCCAAAGGTGAGCCCGTACAGATAAGTGAACCGAACGATGACAACTCACTCAGTGGAACTTTCGATGCCACAATCGATGAGCCTAACTATGCCAACAATGGGAGTTCTCTGTTTGTAAACCGCAATCCGCGCAATCATGCCGGGCCAGGCGGAACTACGCTGCCCTATTTCAATCCAAATTACTTCGTGGCGGAGCCGGTCGGGCAGGTGGGAGACGTCATGCGACGCTTCTTTAGTGGGCCGGGTATCTACAACTTTGACATAGCTTTGCTGAAAGATACGCGGATCACAGAACGTATGCAGGCGCAGTTCCGCGCAGAGGCGTTCAATGTATTCAATCATGCCCAGTTCATGAACCCATCGGGAAATTTCAACAACACGGGGGTTTTCGGGTTTGTGAGTGGCGCTCGAGATCCACGCATCATGCAACTGGCATTAAAGTTGTTGTTCTAAATCGCAGGCGGCCAGTCATCGGCCCGGTGAGGTGGACCTGGCTTCGCTTCATCGTTCTCGAGCGTGTTCTCAAGCATGTTCTCAGGCTCCAGACCACAGTCCGTGCTGGTCGTGCTGGCGATCCTGTGGGCTGCCGATGGCCGCGCGGCGTGGTCGCAGACCCAGACGCAAAATCTCCGGCAGAACGTTACGCCGGCCTCGACGCGGGGCAAGCGAACTTTCACGTCGAACTGCGCGAGCTGCCACGGACTGGACGGGCGAGGCGGCGATCGCGCCCCCAACATCGTCGAAAATCCAAAAGTGCAGGGGTTTTCCGACGCTCAGATCGCGCAAATCATCGAGAATGGAATACCCGGCGCCGGAATGCCCGCCTTCCACTCTCTCGCAATTTCCGAAGTCAGAACCCTAGTCACCTACCTGCGCACTCTTCAGGGATCAAAGCAAACCCCGAAGCTTCCCGGTGATCCGGAGCGAGGCGAGAAGATTTTCTTCGGCAAAGCGGGATGTTCCAGTTGCCACATGGTATCCGGCAAAGGGGGCTTTATTGCTTCTGATCTTTCCGGGTTTGCCAGAACTCATGGCGTGGGGAGCATTCTGAGCGCAATCACGACTACCACTCCCCTCAGCGAGAGACTGGGGCGATTGGTAACCGCACGCACTCGCGGCGGCGGGACTGTTGTCGGCAGAATTCGCAATGAAGATAACTTTTCGATGCAGCTACAGGCACTGGACGGAACTTACTACCTGGTGACTAAGTCAGATATTGAAGGTCTCGACTATGCTTCTCAAACCTTGATGCCCTCTGACTACAGTTCTACTCTCAGCGCTGAGGAATTGAATGACATCGTCAGTTATCTGATTCAGACGGGTGGTACCCAAACCGAAGCTACCAAGAAAGTCGAGGAATGGGATGAATAAGCGGTGCGCTTTTTCCAGCGTTGATAACTGGGTAATTCGACAATTTTCATTCAGATGTTCATCCAAAGCGAAAGGCGTTCTTATGAATCGCATCGCAAAGAGCTTGTTCGTCCTCGTGGTCGCGAGTTCTCTGCTTGCCCCGCTGGGAGCGACTCCGCGCTCGCCTCGGGAGTTTAAGCTACAAGCCGAGTCGTCGAAATTCTGGGATCTGGTCGATCACAACGCCAAGCTCGGCGTGGTGGGCACAGGCTTCGGATTTACCGAGGGTCCGGTCTGGGACGAAGCTGGGTTCCTCTATGTGAGCGACGAGACGATCAACAAGATTTACCGCCTCTATCCCGACGGCAAAAAGCAGGAGGTTATAGCGCTGGGCGACCCCGACGGCAACACCTTTGATCGGGAGCACAGGCTGATCGACTGCGCCAGCGTATTGCGCGCCATCATCGAAGTAACCTCCGATGGAAAATACAAGATCCTGGCGGATCATTACGACGGCAAGAAGCTCAATAGTCCCAATGATGTGATTGTTGGTCCGGATGGAGCGCTCTATTTCACCGATCCGACCCTCGATCTGGTAGCAGGAGAAAAGCAGGAAATCCCGTTTCAGGGTGTCTACCGCCTGGACGGTGAAGGCAACCTGAAGTTACTCACCAAGGATCTTACGCAGCCGAACGGTCTCGCCTTCTCGCCAGATGGCAAACACTTCTACATCGACGATAGCGAACAACGAAACATCCGTGTCTACGATGTTGCCCCCGACGGGACTCTCACTAACGGCCGCATCTTCGGCGAGGAGCCCGGCGGGAAGGACGATGGCGTGCCCGATGGAATCAAGGTGGACAAGAACGGCAACCTGTTTGTTACCGGTCCCCAGGGCATTTGGGTGTGGGATGGCAAAGGCAATCATCTCGGCACGATCGTAATGCCGGAGCAACCCGCAAATTTGAATTGGGGCGACAAAGACCACCGCACGCTGTTCATCACGGCCGAGACATCGGTGTACCGGCTGGAGATGAAGACGCAAGGCTTCGTGCCGTATTTGAATGGCCGCGTTTCAAAGCGCCGTTGATGCACGATAGCGATTCGCGATTAATGAGGAAGCGAGAAGCTGATAACGTCGCCTCCCGCGGCGATAGTCACGTACTGAACCCCATCGACCGCGTAACTCATCGGCGAAGCGTGGATGGTCTGGCCTGTATTGAATTGCCAGAGCGGACGGCCAGTTCGCGCGTCGACCGCTTCGAGCGCCCCTGTATCATCGGCGAAAAACACCAAATCGGCCGCCGTTGTGAGCGTTCCACCCCAAGAGTTGCCTCGGCCAACTTGGGGATAGCGCCAGACGATCTTCCCTTCCGGCACGGAATATGCCAGCAGAATCTTTTGCGCGTGGTCCTCGGTTGCAAGCTTCGTGCCAGTGCCGTAGTAAGTTTCGCCCAAAGTAAACGGTTGTGAATGAGCGAGGAAAACACTGCAACTCTCAAGCGCCATGACATAGACGAATCCGGTGTGAGGATTGTAAGAAGGCGAAAACCAATTGGTGGCGCCGTCGATGCTCGGACAGACTTCCGTGCCCGGCGCGCTCGGTATTCGCCCTGACAATACTGGGCGGCCGGACGCGTCAATCGTTTTCGCCCAGTTCAGCCTTTCCACAAACGGCGTTGCCTTGAGGAATTTTCCGTCGGTCCGGTCGAGAACATAAAGAAACCCGTTTCGATTGGCCTGGACCAGCAAATCGCGGGTTTGACCATTTACGTTCGCACTCAACAGGACCGGCGTTTCGTTGGCGTCGTAGTCGTAGAGGTCGTGAGGAGTGAACTGGAAGTACCATTTCAACGCACCGGTAGCCGGGTTCAGGGCCAGGACGCAGTCGGTATACAAGTCGTCGCCGGGGCGAGTATCTCCGGCGAAATCGGGAGCCGGGTTGCTGGTAGTCCAGTAGAGAGTGTCAAGTTTGGGATCGTAGGTACCAGGCATCCAGGTTGTGCCCCCGCCATGGAGGTAGGAATCGCCCGGCCAACTCGAAGAGCCAAACTCTCCGGGCCCGGGAATCGTCCAGAAACGCCATTTCAGGTTGCCGGTGACGGCGTCGTAAGCGGCCAGGAAGCCGCGCACACCGGAATCACCGCCCGACGTCCCGACGATCACTTCATCTTTTACAATTAGCGGAGCGCTGGTCGCGCCATATTGTTTCGCTTTGTCGGCGTAGGTCACATCCCACAGCAGGCGCCCAGAACGGGCATCTAAGCAAAGCAAGTGGGCGTCATCCGTTTCCATATAGACGAAGTTTCGCCAGACGCCAACGCCCCGGTTTTTATGGGCCGCCGCATCATCGAGCAACCCCGCGCTCACCGGCCTTTGGTGATGCCAGATAACCCGGCCAGTCCGCGCATCGAGCGCAAAGGCATCGTTGGCCGAGGTGGCATACATTACGCCACCCACGACCACAGGCGTGACTTCCAGCCTCTCGGAATTGGACGGATGAAATATCCAGGTTGGTCGAAGCTGTGCAACATTCGCAGGAGTGATTTCGTGCAAGCTGCTATAGCGACGCCCGGTGTAGTCGCCGTTGTACGAAGTCCAGTTGGCGCCGGGAGGCTGGGTAAGGAGATCGTCCGCGCCCACGTTCACGTCCGCCACCACGGGAGCTTGCCCCTGTTGTTGTCCTGCTGCGGAAACCGCGGACAAGAAAATTGCCAATGCGAGAAAGTTGACTCTCTTACGGAGCGATTTCATGTCAGTGGGGCTCGGCCGCGACAACGGGCACTTCCTGAAGAGAACCGCGGTCCAGCCCATTCCCATCTTCCAGATGAAGTGAAATCCGGGCGGGTTTTGCGGGAGGCGTTAAATCAGTCTCCAGCAGGACTAGCTCCGCCGGATCAACTTGCGTGAGGGGCATGGTTCCTATGCTGGTACCGTGTTCGTCGTAGAGGTGCGCCACCAAACGTCCCGCGAAGAATACTCCGAAGGAACCTGATAGGCGGATGCCGCCCGTCTCCAGGCGGGTTGCGTGAAGAGGACGTACCACGATGCCAGCCTCTTGCACACCGTGGAATTCGCCGCCGGCGCGAGTCGGAAACCACTCCGTGTCGAGGTCTCGGGTCTCCCCCGGCCGCAACTGCACGAGCGGGTTATTGATCTCGGCTTCGAGATAACGAGGCACTCCATCACCGCCAGAGGAGAGCGAAGGCTCCCCCTCGGAATTCATTCTCATCTCGGGACCGTTCGTCCAAAAGATAACGGACGCCTTGCCCGGATAAGTTTCGGCCTTTTCGTATCGAAAGCGCTCAACCATGGCATAGCGGCTGTCGCCATCTACAACGGCCAGCCAGCCTGCGGTTGAATCCAGCCACAGTTCGGCGGCGAGGTGCGCATAGTGCAGCGCGAAGAGACCGTCGTCCCTGACCGAGGCCGCAGGATTCTCCGCCGGACCGAAGCGCACGTGGTAGCGGTTGAGATAGCTGCTGGAGGGATTCGCGGGTGTGAAAGTCCAGAAATTGCCGTTGCTTCGCGAAGGATTCGTCGGGTCGGCGGTATCGTATTGCGAAACGGATTGCATCGACCACTCGATGACGTGTCCCGTCTTGTTCTGCATGGTGGCGTGAAAACGGATTCGAGGCGAATCGGCATCGAGGTGAATTGTGCGATGAATCTGAATCCCGGTCTGCGGATCGGTGGGGCCAGTCAGTTCGATCTCGCATTCCCGTCCTTCCGAAACCTTTCGAAAGGTGTAGGGCCCATCATCGATCAAATCGGAATTGCCAACCCAATGCTGTTCGTCGTCGTTTCCCTCAGGTAGCAGCCAGAGTTTGTCCCCTCCATAGTTAAACCATAGCGATGAGTTGGGCGGCAGGTATTTCCCCTCGTACTTGGGATTCACGAAGAGGAAAGAGTGCCCAGCGAAAATCACCTGCATCAGTCGCCCGCCATTTTGTGGCACGACCTCGAGCTTTAGCCAGCGGTTGGAAAGTTGCTGGGCACTCCAACCCTTGTAATTCGCGGCTTCGACGCGACAAGACGAACCGGGCTGATCCGGTTCACCCGTACTCTGGGCAGGAGCAACGTTTAAGTTCAGGAACCAACAAAACAAAACCGCTGCGAAACATCGCATCATGCGCTCACCCTGGTCGGCCATCCCATGATACCTAAACCATGAACGACAGGCTCTGCAATTGGAGACCGGCATAGCTAAGAAGGCTGCCGCGCCTGCGGGCCGGCGACTCTTCTAGAACGAAATGAAAACCAATGAAACGAAATAATTTGATTTGCGTCAAGCGGATTCTGTGTTATATCAGGTTCGCGGTGGTGAGAAACGCGACATGCGTCTGCGAATGGTAAGAAAATCCGGATTGGCGGCGATATTTATCGGTTTGATCGTTACTGCTCTTTGCCAGTTTTCGAGCGGCGAACAATCCACTCCCATTCCGCAGCGGGAACTCAGGGGAAAAACCGTTTTCGAGCTGAGATGCGCGACCTGCCATGGACTTGACGGACTCGGGGGTGAGCACGCGCCTGACATTATCCGCCGGACCGCTACAAGAACGCTCCCGGATCAGGCGCTCCTTAAGCTGATTCACGATGGCATTCCGCAGCTCGGAATGCCCGGATTCAGCGACTTGGAGAAGCAAGATGGCGAAGCCTTGATTGCTTATTTGCGTTTCTTACAGGGCAATTCTCAAGGCAACTCTCAGGGCAATTCCGACGGGACCACCTCGCGGGGAGATGCAAGCCGCGGCCGGGACCTTTTCTTTGGAAAGGCCGGCTGCGCGGCTTGTCATCAGGTCGCGGGCCGAGGAACGTTCACTGGCAGTGATCTCGTAGAGTTCGCACAGGATCATCCCGTCGGGGAGATTCGCGAAGCGATCCTCAAGCCAGCCGGAGGCCGGCAGGAGGCGGCGACCGCTGTCGCACGGGATGGTCGAAAGTTCTCCGGCATGATCCGCAACGAGGACAACGCCTCTCTGCAACTGCAGGATGGAAATGGCCGTATATACCTGCTTATGAAATCCAGCCTGGTTTCTGTCGAGAAGAAAGCCGGAGAGTCCATGCCTCTCGACTACGGGCAGCGACTCAATGCCACCGAGCTTGATGATGTGATCGGTTACATCCTGCGCGAGGCTCGTGCTCCAGATGTCTCCTCATCTTCAACTGGAAAGGATGAAGAGCCTCATGTTCAGGATTGAAATCGGGTCGTACCTCGAAGAGATTCAACAGACTGGCCGGAAACGAACTCCAAAGCAAAAATCGGGAGCGGCGAAGGTGAAAAAAATCCTGCTGTTCTCGGTGTTGCTGGCACAGGGGCTCCGAGCGCAAGAGCGGCAAACCGATCCGACCTGGTTGCATCGCTATCTTCCAGAGCTATCGGAGACTAAGGCCGGTCTCGTCTCTCCGACTTGCCACTACCGGGCGGTGTTCGGAGAGGGCGACCAAGACAACCGATCCCTCCAAACCGTAACTCGCTTCGGGGAGGTCACTCTGGATGCTCACGGCAATTGCCAGGCCGTACTCTACGAGCGTGAGGAGGAGATCTATTTCGTCCTCGAAGGAGGAGGCACGCTGCACTACGAAGATCAGGTTCGACCGTTGCGTAAGCATGACTTTACGTATTTGCCTCCGGGCGCAAAGCATTCGCTTTCAAATAACGCCGAGCAGCCGTTTCATCTTCTGGTCATGGGGTTCAAAATCCCGCCGACGATTTCGATCGCGGCTCCGCCGCCAAAGCCGAAGGTGGCGAATCTGGAGGCTGCCAAAGAAGAAACTGTCAGCGGTCACCCCAATTCAGTTTTGTACAAGCTCTTAGCCGGTCTCCGCATTGGCAAGCGAGATTTGATCGACCAGGCCTATGTGATGGACAGTTTCTTCTGGATGGATTTCGCTCCGGGAGGCACGAACTGGCCTCACCACCACGAGTCAGCGGAAGAGATCTACCTGGTGATAGACGGTCAGGGCGAAATGGTGGCGGGCGGTGGAATGGATGGTGTCGAAGGCCGTCATCCCGCCAGACCGGGAGACGCCTACTATTTTCGTCCCAACTGCACAGTTGGCTTCTACAACCAGAACAAATCAGCTGCCAAGGCCTATATTTTGGCGGTTCGAGCGCGCGTCCCACTGCATGAAGACGAAGAGTAGGTAGTGAATCCTTGCAGTCCCCTTTGGAGGTGTCGAAAATGTCCGCTCTAGATTCTAGCCGGCGCTCATTCATCAAATGGGCAGCGGCCGCTCCGTTGCTGAGCCAGATTGCCGTCACTGACCTTTACGCGAAGGCGGCTGCGGCGGTTGGCAAAGACCCGCGGCAGAATTGCTACAGCCGCCTTGGGGTAAAGACCGTCATCAATTGCCGGGGTACATGGACCTATCTTAGCGGCTCTCTGCAATTCCCAGAAGTTCGAGAAGCCCAGATTGAAGCCGGGCGGTATTTCGTCAACGTGCTGGATCTACAGCGTGGAATTGGACGCCGGTTGGCCGAACTCACCGGGGCCGAGTCTGGGTTGATCACCTCCGGCGCCGCCGGCGCCATGGCAGTCGCAACCGCAGGATGCATGGCCGGCACCGATGACAAACTTATCTGGCAGCTTCCCGATACCACTGGCCTCAAGAACGAAGTCGTGATGTCGGGGGGCAGAAGCGCTTTTGACAGCGCAATCCGGCTGACCGGCGCAAAACTGGTGCTGGTGTATTCACCGGAAGAACTCGCGAATGCCATCAATCAAAACACGGCCATGATTTACACCACGCACCTGGGCGATGAACTGCAAAAGGAACTCGCGATCGCAAAGGACCATAAGGTACCGCTGCTGCTCGACGATGCCGCCGGCATCCCTCCGGCTGACAATGCCAGGCTCTACGCCCGCATGGGCATTGATCTCTACACTTTTTCCGGGGGCAAGGGATTGTGCGGGCCCCAATGCAGCGGCGTGCTTTTAGGCCGAAAAGATCTGATCGAGGCAGCCCTCATGAACTCCAGCCCGCGCGAAGGAGCCGTGTGCCGTCCCATGAAGGTTGGAAAAGAAGAAATGATCGGCTGCCTTACAGCCCTTGAAACCTGGCTGACGCTGGACGACAAGAAACTCTACCGCGAGTGGAACGACCGCGTGGACAGCATCAGGAAGTTGGTCGAGACCGTACCGGGAGTCGAGACGAACATCTACATTCCCGACGACGGGAACCGTTTTCCCACCCTGCGGGTTTCCTGGGATCAGCACGCCTGGGGATTTACCATCGCCGACTGCGTGGCAGCGTTGCGTGCGGGCGACCCCGTGATTGAAGTGCTCGGTTCGGACAATCCCAGCCTGGTAAAAGCGGTGCGCGAGGGCAAGCCGAATCCGAATCCGACGAGAAAAGAGCGGCCGGAAGCCGACCACATCGAACTGGTTTCAATGACCATCCAGCCCGGCGAAGAAGTGATCGTGGGACAAAGGTTGCGCGGCGTTCTGGGAACAGCACAAAAGGCCAGCCGAGCAGCGTAACGCAACCTGTGGGCACGAGAGTCCCGGCGACGCGGCAAGGTGCTCCACGACAAGTTACTGAGGGAAGGCTCGAATGAAATCACTCCTGGTCTCATTGCTGCTGTGTTCTGTCGTAGGTGCACAAGCACAGGCGGGGTCGAGCGTTCCCTCCAGGCAATCTGGCGACGCGCATCGCGCCAGTCTCCCTTTTGTGGACGCCGGCGACTACGTATACGTCTCCGCTCAGGGCCCTCGCAGCGCGGATGGTGCATTACCCGCAACCTTTGCGGCCCAGGTCCGGCAGGCCCTCACGAACTTGAAATCGGTAGTCGAGGCTGCGGGCTTGGCGATGGATCATGTGGTTTACACCACCGTTTACCTCACCGACATCAGCCAATACGCAGAAATGAACCGTGTTTACGG
>Ga0074045_10001637_pt1 | contig 21406 bp, 15 predicted proteins | sample BogForMeECP23OM2_FD_94442 | JGI IMG/M metagenome (GOLD analysis project Ga0074045, IMG submission 94442) | Bog forest soil microbial communities from Calvert Island, British Columbia, Canada - Bog Forest MetaG ECP23OM2 | ecosystem: Environmental > Terrestrial > Soil > Wetlands ... | reverse complement strand
TCGCGTAAATCGAGTCGCCGAATACAGGGTTGTTTCCTGGGCGACGAAGTACGAATAATCCCGGATGGGAAGGAAGCCGAGATGGCTTCGAGTCATCATGATGGAAAAAACCAGCATGAAACAGCCGACCAGGAACTGTCCTAGGAGTAGGAACAAAAGTCCGCCCGTGATGGCAACCCAGGCGGGAATCGTCACGTTTGTGAAGAATTTCACTCCGACCATGGCGCCGATCAGCAGAAAAAAACTCCCGGCTGTGAGTATGGTCATCAGCAATAAACGTGTACCCACAACTTCCTGGTTTGCGAACAGGGCCGACAAACCGTGGGTAACGAGGCTGACGAAATTCATGCGCGATTCGCCAGCCAGTCGTCGGCCCCGATCACAGCGCACTCGGATGTACGGGAGTCGCGACTTCAGGAAGGTCGCAGAGTAGTGGTTCCACAACTCAGAGCACACCACAAGACTGTCGAGGTGCGACCCGGGCAAAACACTGAAGTTACCGAATCGAATATCGCGGCCGGTGAAAATCCTGTGCAGAAAAGAGTAGCAACGGTACATCAGGCGAAAAGCCACGCTCTCCAGGCGCCTACCGCGCTCCGCAAACACGGCGGTTGGATGATCGGCCTTCCTCATCGCGCGGAGGAGCACGGGAATGTCCTCTGGCCGGTCCTCTCCGTCTGCATCCATTACTACGACTGCGTCTCCCGTCCAGTGTTGTTGAATGTGCGCAAGCGCAACTGCAATGGCTCGTTGATGGCCCAGGTTACGTCGCAGTCTTAGCACCGTTACACGGTCGATTGCCTCGGGTTGAAACGGGAGCCCACGCTGGTATGTGGTCAGTGTAGAACCATCGTCAATGAAAAGAAGGCTTGCTCTCAAGGATCGCTCTTCGCGCAATACTACGTCGATGTTGCGGCACAATTTCATGGCCGCATCCCAATCTTCGTACACGGGCATGACGATGACAATGTCCATGGCGTCAACAGCCCCGGGGAGGATTCATGGGACGGCCTAGCAACGCAGGGCACATTCTGGCAACTCTGATCAGGATTGGGACTCACATTCCCAGATGTCGAAATACTTAGTGGATGGTTGCTTGCGATACTGTTGGAAAAAGATAAGCCGAAATTTATCACTAAACACGGGCCGCTCAGGGAACAGGTGAGAGTCCATGAGAGAGTATACGTTTAACATGCTGAACGGCGCGTCGTCCTTGGGAATTAGCCAAATTTGCGTTTTGCATTGTTTGAGATATTCGAGAGTACTGTCTGGGATGGCGATGATCCCTGAGAGTTGCATATCACCTAGGGCGACCGCGTCGATGGTAAACGGATTGCCAGCGAAGACGAGTGCCGGGCGAAAATACGTTAACTTATATCTCGAATTCCAGCCGCCATACCCCATTTCTATGCTCTTGCCAGGATGGCTCCTCATCGCTCCTTCTAGATCGCTAGTTACCGCAGACGCCTGGGACCTCGATTGGAGCAATGTCTCGGCTGTGGGAGCAAAACTAATTCCAAACTGCGTCACGAATACGATCGCGACCCACAACCAGAGCAAAGGAACAATTGTCGCCCGAGCACCAACGGATGTGACAACGGCTGCATCCCTGATCTTGCTGTACACGTCCGCGCAAGCGTAAGCAATTGTCGGATAGAAGGGCATGAAGTGATGCGGGCCAGCACCGATCTTTGATGCAGAAACAGCTATTGCCGCCAAACAGCCGCCTGAAACCATGATAAAGAATCGGTTCTCATATAGATAAGTGCGCAGGTAGCTTCTCCCTCGTTCTGCCAGCTGCCAAAGAAGCAGCACTAATGGCGAGAACAGAATTGGCAAGATCTTCAGCTCGCGTACAAACTCTCCGCGACCCAGTGGCTGTCGCGAGGTTTGGTGCAGCCATTCCAGATACCGCAAGACCGATATGCCTGGGAGGAAGAACGGCACGACTGCAAAAACCAACGCTCCAGCTGCGGCCAACCCTGCGGGCCGCCAGCCCTGCCGTCGAATCAGCAGCACAAAAAGCGGAGCGAAGTAGAACGGCGCCGTAAACTTGATATCGAAGGACAGTCCGCAAGCCAGCGCGAGCAGCAGCGCGGCGCGGGAACCGGAAGCACAGAGTACTGCATACAAACCAAGAGCGACCGAAAGAATTACAAGAACATCGCCCCGGACTTGAAACAGGTAATCGTATAGCAGAAAGAATGCGACCACCGCAGTGGTAACCAACAATGCGCCCGCTGGATCCAGCAGTCTCCGATAAAAGCGCCACAGCAGCCCCAACAGACATAAGTTCGCCAGCAATACCACGAGTTTCAAAGAAAGGACATTCGCGCCCATCATCCGAAGAGCCAATGCGTAGGGCAGGTATGCCATTGGTCCGTAGGGAAATGCGTAGCGCTGCGTAGAGGCAAGGTCGTGGTATAGTGGTGCTCCCCTTAACAAGACAAATGAGACGGATGCGATGTTGGGCTCGACATGTTCCAGGTAGCCTGCATACATTGTGTTACAAATCAAGACCAGAAGGTAACCACCCAGTAAGGCTGCACAGAGTGGAACCCAGACTTTCTTGCTTTGCGCGAAGTGCTCAACCCTTAGGAGCGCCGAAGAGTACCAGCGCCGCATGACCACGAACGTCAAACCTGTACCTGCTATGACGGAGAGTAGGAGATCCCCAGTGTGGTTCGCTATGAGTGATTGAGCTGCGGTTCCCATGTCAATTGTCGCGACTTCAGGTTCCGACCTGGGGTGCGGTTGCGCCGGCCGCGAGTGCTGCAGGTGCATGATCTCGCGGCAACTGGCCAGTACCGAACCGATTCTTCAAACCCAGGATAGGGCTCTCTAGAGTATGCCATGATATCAGTGCTATCAGGTAGGTCACCGAGACTCCAACCCCTATAGCGAGGCCCACCCGAGCGACGCGCGAACCAAAATGGAGGAACTTTGGCAGGTATTGCGAGATGGGTGCATGGAACACGTACATCGCATAGCTATACTTCCCAAATCTCATCAGAACGGGATTTCTGAAAAGGCCGACTGGGTCACTGCGGCTGGCGGCCTGCGCAACGAAGAAAACCAGTGAGGCAAACGCCAGATCGATGCAAGTATATCCGTAACGGGCCATATAAAAGGCTACCGGAACGGTAGTTTGCGAGAACAGGCATATGTATGCAAAAGCGGCTAGTGCGGGTATCCAGACCCACCTCATGGTCAGCCCGCTTAAGAGCGACATACGATCTTTCCTCCTGAGGATCGCAATAACGGCGCCGAGCGCAATCGGTTCCATACGGAACGGTGTAATGAAGTAAAGAAAGTAGGGGCTTGGGGGGTTTTGGCCGAAAGTGAACCGGAGAACCGGAGACAGCACGATCAGGCTAACGCACACCCACAGAAATGTTTTCTTGCCGGTAACAAAAACAAGCAGAGGCCAGGCGAGGTAGAACTGTTCCTCGATACATAACGACCAGAAATGTGACAACGGCGAAGCTGGGTAGCCAAGGCCAATATACCAATTGACCAGATACGGCCAATACCATATTTGTGCAGACATGCTTATGTATGCTAGCTGACTAAATCTATGGGCGAAAGGTAAAGCCAGATTGAAAAAGAAAAAAATACTTAAATAGTACAGAGGGAAAATACGGAGAATTCGTCGTGTGTAGAAGTATGAAAAGTAGTGCGGTGAACCCTTCGAATCAAGGAGAATGCCGGTGATGAGAAATCCCGATAGTACGAAGAACAGATCCACCCCTATCCAGCCCAATCCGAGAATTTCCCCTAAAGCGCCGCCTGGTTTTGTGGAAGTACCGAAGTGATACACCAAAACTAGCAGGATCGCAATTCCGCGTACCCCATCCAGCTCTGGGATGTATTTTGGCAGCCGGACTACTTGATGGGTGGGTTCAGAGGTGATTGCACAAGTTTCCACTACTTCAGCCTCGCTTAGAGTTTCTTTGGCGGAACCAACGGATGAGCCCGGCCAATATTGGCTAGCGGGGCTCCGGGCCCACCTCTCGCAATTCCCGCCGTCGGAGCCAGAACAAGAGGGGAAAGATCCCGAAGACTGTAACGAGAGATATAACAATTCCGAGGGTACGGTCCAAAGTCCGCCCAAAATCAATCTCAACACGGCTGAAAGCTGCGGGGACTGTCACCAGCATCTGTCCGCTTCCCGCGTCTGTCTGAATGGGAACGATCTTCCCGTTAATATTGGCTTGCCACGCCGGATAGTTCACCAACCTCAACTTAAGCAAGAGCGGGCGAGACGAATCCACAGAGAACACCTTCCGCTCGGCGGCCCACTGGCTGACCGCGATGTTAGCTGGCGGCCCGGCGTCGTCAGCTGGGTTCGCGAAGGTGACGAGGGGCGTGGGCTTATCAAGCTGTGAGGGCTGGCTCCCCAGCGGCAAGTCCCAGGTTGCTATGCTCCGGAATCCCACTTCAGAGCGCACCACGCCGCTAAGCTCATCCAGGTGATGGTCGGGGTCCCACCATGAGGTGTGGATGATTACTGCTGCAATGCAGGCTACAGCAAAAGCAGCGATCGCCCGTGGTATCCACTTGCGTCTGGCTTCGCCCATGGCTGATGCCGTTAGTACTGCGCCCGCGACGCAGAGAGGCGAGAACCATCGCCACGGAAATTGGATAAAGCGAAGTTCAGGTAAAGTCCGATACAGAACCGCACTCGGAGGCAGCATCATGAATGTGGATGCTGCGGCAAGTCCGGCAAGCAGGCGCCAATCCTGCGGTTTGTCACGCCGCAACTGTCGGGCGAGCACGGCCGCACCCGCGGTTACGGCGATCACCAAGAGTGCAAAGAACGACAGCCCCCGGTTGAATGTAACGTATTGTGGAAGGTTGCCGTGGCTGAAAAGGAAATTATGCTCCGGCAGCCATTGGAACTTTATCGCTTCGCCAATGTTAATCCATCGTCGCTCCCACGCTGCCGGCAGGAGAAAGAAGGCGATAGAGCCAAAGCCTGCCAGGATGGCCACAGTTCCATATAGGAGTGGTCGAAACGAGCGATAAACTAAACTACCGAGCACGAGCAATCCCGCCAACGTGTAACTTCCGACGACGGCGCTGGGCAGGTCTGATATCCATAGCGTGGCAAACACCAGCGACAAAGGCAGGACAACGTGGCGGGCGTCCTTTCCCATCCGGATCCCACCCAGTACCAGTGCAGGAAAGAGGGCGATCGCCGCCAGCTCAGCGTAAGCGCAGCGTTTGTACACCGTCAGCAGGATGTACGGGTTGGTGGCATAGAGGAGCGCAGCCATAAGCGCACCGGGAGGTTGCAGCCACTCCTGCGCACACTTCCACATCACGGCGCCAGCCAGTATCAGTACCATCCATACATAGACGCCCGGCACCATCCTCCACGGCAGGAGCAAACCAAGTATCGCCCCGATCATCCGTGAAAGGGGCGGGTAGAAGATGAAGAAGGGCTCGCCGAAGCCGTGGTTCGTCGCAGCTGACCATCGGTGAAAAATGATTCCGTGCCGCAATTGATCCGCAGCTTCCATCCACCCGGGCATTTGAAAATCAAGGTCGTGTCCTAATGGAATCCCAAACAACATCATGGGAGTCACCGCCAGGGTTGCGGTGAGCATAATCCATAGGACGACAGGCCTCGGGAAGGTGGTCTCGCTGGGCGTGAACTCTAACCTCTGATCTGGAGCCTGTCCGTTCGAGTCAGCACTTAGGGGACACCGATCGTCCGTGGCGGGGCGCATGTTTCAAACTCCCGGGGTCTCACCGGGCACCTTCTGCTCTCGAAGCCAGAGGATCAGCGGAAAGATAGTCACCAGGGTCGCGAGAGAAATCAAGATCCCCAGGGTGCGGTCCCAGGTACGGCCAAACTGTATTTCAACCTTACTCAGGCCGGCTGGTACGGCTACCAGTATTTGCCCGGTTTCTTGTTCGGTCTGCAGAGCAAGCGTGTTCCCGTTCAGCCTCGCCTGCCACCCTGGATAGTTCACCAACCTCAACTTGAGCTGGGTCGGACGCGGCGAGTCCACTGAGAATATGCGCCGTTCTGCTCCCCACTGCTCGATCTGGATCTGAGCCGGCGGCCGGGAGGGTTCGTTCATGTCTGCTGGATCAGCGGGAGCAACCAATGATGCGGAAACGTCTAACTTCTCAGGCTGGCTCGCAACGGGATGACACCAGCTTACTATGCTTCTAAACCCCACCTTGGAGTGCACCACAGCATTAAGCTCATCCAGGTGATGGCCAGGGTGATCCCACTCTGAGCTGTACATGATTACGGCTGCAATGCAAGCGACAGCGAGAACGGCGCCCGCCCGCGGCATCCACGTTCTGCGGGCTTCGCCGATGGCTGAGGCGGTCAGCATTGCACCTGCGACGCAGAGCGGAGAGAGCCACCGCCAGGGGAATTGGACGAAGCGAAGCTCCGGCAAGATTCGATACAAAACCAGACTCGGTGGCAACATCATGAAGGTGGACGCTGCAGCCAGTCCGGCAAGCAGACGCCAGTCCAGCGGTTTTTTACGCCGCAACTGTCGGGCGAGCACAGCCGCGCCCGCTGTAACAACGATCAACAAGAGCGCAACCCACGACAGGTTTCGGTTGAAGGCGAGGCCATATAAATTGCTGTGGTCAAAGAGGAAATTGTGCTCCGGTCGCCATTGGAACTGCATCACCCTACCAATATTGACCCATTGCCTTTCCCATGCTGCCGGCAGGAGGAAAAAGGCACTGGCGCCGATGCCTGCGAGGACGGCGACCGATCCATAAAGGATTGGTTGAAATGTGCGGTGCAGCAAACTACTGAGCAGCAGAAGTCCGGCCAGCGAGTAGCTTGCGACCACAGCAACGGGAAGATCGGAAAGCCACATTGCGGCTAATAGCAGCGACAAAGGCAGGACAGCCTGACGGGCATCCTTTCCCATACGGAGCGCGCACCACACCAGTGCCGGAAAAATAGCGCTCGCTAACAATTCAGCGAAAGCGCAGCGTTTGTAGGCGTTTATGATGAGATACGGATTGGTGGCGTAAAGGAGAGCAGCCCATAGAGCATCGCGTGGTTGCAGCAACTCCTGCGCGCACTTCCACATGGCAACGCCTGCCACCATCAGCGCCATCCACACATAGACGCCCGGCACCATCCTCCACGGCAAGATCAAGCCAACGATCCCCCCGATCATCCGGGAGAGAGGCGGGTAGAAGATGAAGTAAGGCTCACCAAAGCCGTGGTTGGTCGCAGCGACCCAGTGTTGGAATAAAATCCCTTGCCGGAATTGGTCCGCAGTTTCCATCCAACTGGGTACCTGGTAATCAAGATCGTGCCCCACGGGGGTGCCCAGGAGCACCATGGGCATTACCGCTGCTGTAGCAGCGAGCATGATCAACGCAAAGGCTTGTTTGGTGAGATTCTGGCTGGCCGGCATGATCTCTGGATGCGCTGGCTGCTGAGTGCTGACTGCTTGCGATAGTTGGTGCGCTAGTTGGCAATAATCGCTGCTTTTCCAAATTTCGGCAGCAGCAACATCGCGATGACATACGCTGCGGCTCCGCAGGCCAGGGTCACATTCAATCCGAACTGGATCGCGATTACCATCGCCAGCACCGATCCGAGCACGCTAGACGCCGCGTTCATCGCCCACGCCCACTCCACGGCGCCGTGCTTGGATGGGTCCCCTTGATCGGTTGCGGCGTTTCCGGAAAGAGAGCGCAAGCCACTAGGAAACGGCATGCCCATTGCAAATCCGAGGGGGATCAGCAGCAGCCCGCTAATTACCAGCTTAAAGACAAATGGCAATCCGACAAGCGCTCCGAGCAGAGATGGCAAGGTGAACACGTAGACTAAAAGGGCGATCACGATAAATACGATCGCCAGAGCCACGCGCGCGGGTTCCCTAATCCACCCCCGCGACGCCACGCTGCCCATACCGCTGGAGAGCAACATAAGAAAAACGACCACGGTCAACGCGTAGGTGGGATGTCCCAGGAACAACACAAAGCGCTGGATGAAGGCAATCTCCACCAAGATGTAGCCCAAGCCGATCGCGATGAAATACAGCAAACGAATGTTGCTTCGTCCCGACCGGGCCTGCGGCGACAGGGCCAGGGGCAGAACCAGGAACATTAGCACTGCGAGAACCGAGATCACCAACAGCAATCCCAAGACCAGCACCCCAACGTTCACCTTCCAATCCACGCCGTGCTTATCGCGCCAGAAAGCCGGCCCTGGCTTCAGGGTGAAGAAAAAGAACGGCGCGTTGTCGTCTACGGGCGAGACATTGTACTCATAGCTCGCCGAAAAGGCGCGCGGGTTCTGACTGCGAATCATCCCGGCGAAAGCCGGATGGGTCATCGCCAGATCATTGGCCGTCATCGGCATGTAAAGCACGTGCAGATTTGGGTTTGAGTCCGCGGGGGTTCCGCCACTGATGTGTCGCAACACAGCAAGTTGCTCCTCGTCGGTGACGGCAGACCTCTTTGCCAGCACAACCACCGGAAGACCGTCCGTGTTCAACGGTCCGTTACTTACCACGATGAAATTTCTCGCGGTGTCCTGTACGCCAAGCTGATGCAGCGCCGCCATCGCCTGCGAAACCACCCGTAGGGCTTCTCGAGGTTTGGCGAATTCCCAACGCGTTACCGCGATGAAGCCATCAGGCTTAAGGTGCTCGAAGTACTCGCGGAAGGCCTCCACCGTGTACAGGTTGTTTTCGCTGAGCGCGAACGCGCCGGCAGCGGTCGAAGCCCAGGTGTCCACCAGCGTCATCTGCACCACGTCGTACTTATCGCGGCTATTGCGGATGAACGACCGTCCATCGCTGACATGCATGTGCACCTCGGGGATATCGTAAAGGTGATGGGCATACTCAGCGAAGTGGTCGCGCATAATGTCGGTGGCGATGATGGGATTGATCTCGATGCCGGTGACATTCGGACTGCCGTTGGCCACGGCGCGCAGCACATCCACTCCGCCCCCCGGTCCAATGATGGCGAAATCCCCATGCGGCCGCAGCACATTGGCGATGGCGGGCGGCGCCGACATCAGTTTGCGAACGTATGCTGCATCCCATTGGTGTGGATCTGTGTGCATGATGTATGTAAGGGCGTCGGCGTCAATGACAATCGACAGCTGCTGTTCCTGCCGGTCCACTTCGACGCGCGAGAGCGCGTTCCATTTGGCATAGAGCGGTTGCGGGCGTAGCAATCCTTTCGCGTACACGATATCGAAGAGCCGGCCATGAACGTTGATCGCTATTAGTAACACCATCAGAAATGCGACTCCCAGCGGGGCGATGCGCCTTCCGCGGGCGGCCCACGCCGTTCCAGCCAGAGCCACCGCAAATCCGGCAAGGAGAATTGTGTTCGGTGCACCAATAGCGTTTAGTAATGGAACGAGCGCAAGACAGGCCAGTGCCCCCCCCAGCAGATCGGCGCCGTAGAGCTGCGCGACCCGCCAGCTCTGCCGGGCAAAGAGAACCGAAAACACTAGTCCAGTGATGAAAAATGGCAGCGCCGAGGCTAGATACAATACCGTTAGATTCCGGACATTTGCCCAGTCAAAGTAAATGGAAACTGCGCTGCGGAGCGCGAACTCCATCACCGCTACAATGAGCAGCGCATTTGCGCAGCAAAGAACAGCGCCAAGCGGCTCCACCGACCACCGCCCCAGCCAATCCCGCCACATATAAGCAAATACCGCTCCAGCGCCCAAGCCGAGCAGCGCAATCGAGATAGCAAGAAACGCGAAGTGGTAGAAGAGCACCACGGAAAACAAACGGGTGAGCGCCAGCTCCAGAAGGAGTGCCGAAAAGCTCATCAGACCGACAGCCAGAAACACGCTGCGGGAAGAAGCGGCTTCAGCGGGATCTACGGCAATGGGAGATGCAATCGTCGCATTCATTCGTCTACCTGGGTCTTCAGTTCAGGTCAGTATGGCCGGGAGAGAGTTAGACACGTCCGGGCTGTACTCTTTCATGGCTCGAGCTTATAGGTTTGTGAGGTGATATAACCGCGCAGATGGGAACATGTGCCCCATCGCAGAGCTGCTCCTGAATTTAGCTCCCACGCTTAGCTCCGCTCGGCAGGTCTTTATCCGCGGCAGGCCCGGACGGTGATCGCGGCCGATAAACGCAAACATTGTTAATCTTCTCCACCAATGAATAGTTGCTATCCAAGGCAGCGCGAAACTCGTGCAACTCCGGCGCTGACATCGTACTGTCCAAGTAAAACGGGGACGGCGAACACACCACCAAATTGACCGCGCGGGTGGATACTGCTTTCATAATTTCGTCCTTGGATATGAGATGATATCGCTGCCTCGCTTCAGGACTGAGCTTGCTTCCCACCGTATAATTGAAATGGTTCTCCGATCCGGGAAAGTAACGCCTTCCTGACTCAAATACGAATCCGGGCCATATCGAAAGCACGACATCATCAGGGTGGGTGTTCGCTTTAATGGACTGAACGATCCTTCGATAGGTGGAGAGCTGCTGGTAGGGCATGCTTGATGTTTCCAGCTCTCCCTTAATACCAACCAAGGACAGAATAAGAGCCGCCGCGCCCAATGGCACCATAGTCTCCGTTCCCGACCGAAAAATAACACGCAGACCTTCAGCGACGAAAAATACTGTGAAAGGAACCAGCGGACTAGTGAAGTATTGGGTCCACACCGGAAAAGGAATCAAGGACGTCGCCACGTAGATGAGCATCATGAAAAAAACAAGTTGAAAGTATAGATAATCCTGCCCTGAATATGGGCCTTCTCGCTTGTTACGGAGTTTCAACAAACTGAACCCGCCGACAATTGCCAACAGTATCCCTACGACGAAATAGAGTTTCAGCCCGAGCAACATAAGGGAGCGGCCGTCAATATGTATGGCGTGCCGAAAGGCTATGTAAGGATTACCCAGTGCGCGGTACCTAAAGTTATAAAAGACAAATGCGCCCGGGTCGGCCGCAAAGCTGTACAGCATTGGCACCAGACCGCATGCCGCGCCCGCCAGATATGCCAGAGTCTTGCTGAATCCACCATGGGTAGCCCGATAGTCCTGGTAGAACAGCCACAGCAAGAGAACAGGTATGAGCGGGGCATAAAGAGCGCGTGCGGATGCACATACTCCCAGGGCCGCACCGGCGACGAAGTACCACCGGGCGCGCCCTGAGTGAATAGCGGCGTAAAGAAAAATCATCGTCACCGTCATCAACAGGTTGGCAACTGCGAAGGTCTTCGTTAAGACGTTCCACGATATCCAGTAGGGATTGAGAAGGATGACTGCAAAGGTGGCAAGAGCTACGTTCGCGGGAAGCTTCTTCAGCGAAACCAGACAGACACCCCACAGAAAAACCGCGGTGGCTCCACAAGCAGCAGACAAGAACCGCATAGCTACCAGAGAGCGGGGATGAACACGCCAGATCCAACCGTACAAATATGGCATCATGGCGCCCTGATGAAAGGCGAAGTCCCGATATGGAGCTTTGCCCTCCCCAACCAGCCTTGCCGCCGCAAGGTAGAATCCCTCGTCGGGATCCAGCGGTCGCACCTGTGCGTAATATATGAGCCCCGCAAGATAAGCCAGGCTGATGAAGCTGACCACGAGAAGCAGCGGCGTGCTCTTCCTGAGATAGCTGCTGTTCTCGTCCACAGCGTAACGGTGGGAAGTCTCCACTTCTTCAGTCCAAAGTTGCAACATCAGGGCAGCTCATGTTTGAGCCGGCAGCCAACCAGCCAGGAATCTCGAAGATCGACAGGGACCGTCAGGTTCGCCAGGAACCGCGGCGCCGGGAGTCGAAGGAATCTTGGCAAATAACGATGCGTTCGCGCCCACAGATAATCCGCGGGGAAAACCCACGCCGCGCGCTTGGTTAAGATTGGCCGAAGCCCGGCTCGATCCACAGCATACATTAGGGTCCGCTTGTTGAAGTAACCGATATGGGCGACGCGGAAGTGCCACCACTTCCAGCCAAAAATGCGCGCGGCAAGAGAGCCGACATCGGGAGTCACTAAGATTACAATTCCACCGGGAGAAAGGCTGCCGGCAATACTGCTCAGAAGCTGCACCGGATTGGTGACGTGCTCGATGACGTCGATCAGCGTGATCACGTCGAGGGGCCCAGCGACTGCCGGGCTGGGAAAAGTCCCCAGATGGACCGGCAGGTTGCGTTGCCGTGCCATTTCATGGAGCCAAGCCGAGGGCTCAATTCCTTCCGCCTGAAATCCCATTTGGATGGCCTGCTCGACTAGCATGCCACTACCGGCGCCAATATCCAGCAGGCGGCCATTTGGCTGAAGCCTGCGGGCTACCCCCAGAATCTTCCGCGCTTGTGCGCTTCTTTCACGGCGCCCTGCTTCATAAGCAGAATCTTCCAGGCCTTCATAGAAGGGCAGGACTTCGGGTAGATCGGAACACTGCATGAAGCCGCAGTCCATGCAGCGATAGATCGCCGCGGTGACGCCGTAGTGGCTATCGGTGATGGAGAAGGATTCGCTGGTCAATGGAGCACTGATGTTCGAGAGTTTGATCAGCTTCAATTTCTCAGATCCGCAAAGCCGGCAATGTGAAGGTTCGCTCGCCATGAGTCAATGGAAAAGCAATGCCTGCTGTGCCTGATCCGGTGGCCTGGGGCCGCAGATTTTAGTGACCCTCCCAGGGAATCGTTGGAGCAAAAATTCTTTGCAGCACTGGTAAGTTGACAAAGAGCAAGATGACCATCACTGCAGAGCAGGCAATCACCGCGCTCATCAGGACCGGTTCACGGTAAAGGCCCTCGGGGCGCTGGACAGCGCTGTTGGGCTTGAAAGCAAGCGCCAGATACAACGCCAAGACTAGGGCTACCAGCGGGAAGGCCAGGATCAGCTCCACGCGGTACCGCATTATGAAGGCGCCGAAAAACAACATGGCCTGCGCCGCGTAGAACATGATGGAGACAAGCAGCCGTTGCTCGTTATAGTAGCCGAACGACTTGCGGTAGCTTGCGCTGGTGAGATGGTCGCCGATATCCCGGAACTCCGCGAACCGCTTGATCGCCATGAAGTAGCAGCCAATCATCCAGTAGGCCAACAGTAGCGACGCAGGCGGGATCAGCGTGATGCCCGTCAGATACCAGCCGGCCAGCATTCGCAGGGGGTTGTTGATCGCTTCCGAAAGCACATCGACGTAAGGGACGTCTTTGCTCCTCACGGGAGGAATATTGTAAATGCAGCCCATCAGCCAGAGCGCCGCGATCGTCAACGTGAACGCCTTCGAAACGTACCAGCCCAAGAGCAAGCCCGCGACCATCAACCCGATCCATTGTGCGTAGCCCCAGGGGACACTCACGCGTCCCGATGGTACCGCCCGGTTCCGCTTGACGGGATGGATACGGTCAAAGGGGGCATCCAGGATCTCGTTCAGGACGTAGTTGCTGGACGCAATGAGGCAAATCGCGAACATGCCCAGCGCGAAGGTAGTCCACGACCAGGCGAGCAAGCGGGCGCGATCCACGGACAGGGCCACCACCACTCCCGGCAGCACGAAAACGTTCTTGACCCACTCATCGACACGGGCTATCTCAATGTGGCCCCTGAGTGTTGGACGTCCGATCGCCGGCGCATCTACGCGTGCTTCAATCGCTTCCTGCCGCTGCTCCATCCGCACCAGTTTGACTCCGCAAGAATCTGCCAGGGCTGCACTCTCCACCGACAGGGCATTTCAGGCCGGAGCTTCCGGCTTAGTTCCAACAGCCCCACACCATATGTACTGCGAGGGAGTCGAGCGCATTATTTTTCTTTCGCCGGACTCGGGGCATACTGCATCGGGAAGTGCTCGGTGATGATCATCACCGGCCTGCTTCCGGAGAATACCCGATAAGTGCGGACCAGTAATAAGGACGCAGCAGCACATTCGAAGTAGCAAGAAAGCTGATTCGCGCTCTGGCAATGCACGGCTTGCAATTCCTTGAAGGTTTCCAGCTTGTGCTGGAGCCACAACCGACCCAGCGGAGTGTTCGATTCGAGAAGTTCGTCACGAAATGTTGGGCCAAGCCGGTCGACCGCGATGAGAGATTCTGCATAAGCGTAGTTCCTGCCAGATGCTTCTCCCCGCAACAGTACTTTTCTATCGATCACGGCTTCTTTCTGGTCGGGATCGGGATCAAGCTGCGCATGTGACGCGTTGGCGTGCGTGACCTGTTGGGCTACCTTAATCAGTTGGATGCGTTCAAGAAACGTCGCCTCCAGAATCTCGGTCAGAGTTCCATCAGTGACCAGGAGCACGCGCTGAAGGGGCTCCAGGGAGCTGATCTCAAGCCCCTCCAGCTTGGCAAGGATGTCAATTGCAGACATATCTCCTGCTTTAAGACGTTAGATCCTTGCGCAAGATTTTCCCCATTGCATTTCGCGGAAAATCCGCTACGAACTCCACAATACGTGGGATTTTGAAATCGGCAAGCCTCTCACGGCAGAAGTCGACAATTTCCTGCTCCTGGCAGGCTTCGCGGGCTATCACGACCGCCTTCACCACTTGTTCACCGAGATAGCCTGGCACACCGACAACAACCACCTCCCGGACTTTTGGGAACGTGGCAATCACGGCTTCGACCTCGAACGGGTCGACCTTTCGACCCGCGCTCGAAACCAGCCACGCAGCCCGCCCTTGGATGTAAAGGTAAGCCCGGGCGTCTTTCCGCCCCACATCACCGGGCCAGAAAAACCCATGCCGAAACCTCTGCTGGCTCAACTCAGGCTGTCGAAAATAACCGCTAGGCATCGCTGAGCTCTGGATCGCCACCTCGCCCACTTCGTCTTGTGGTACGGCACTGCCGTCTTCGTGGAGTATCTCGATGCGGACGTTTTTCATCGGCAAGCCCACGGAATCCAACGTCGAGTGCAGGTTGAGGTCGAGATTGATCGCAGCAGAGCCGGTTTCGGTTGTGCCGTAAAGCTGGCGGACGTAAACTCCGAATGCCTCTCTGAACTCTCGCGCCACAGCAGCCGACAGCGGCGCGCCTGCGGAAAAAACCAGGCGCAGCGAATTCCCGGGCCGCGATTGGCCCATCACCCGCCGCGCCAACAAGTCAAAAATTAATGGCACGGCGGGGAAAATGGTAATGCGTTCCCGAGCCAGATACTCGACGACCGCGGCACGGTTAAACTCCTCCATGAGTACAAGAGTCGCGCCCGCGTAAAGCGCAGCCAGGAAGGCATTAGCGAATGCGTGCGCGTGGTAAAGGGGAATCGTACAGAGAACGCGATCATCCGCCGAAACCCCGGTTGTTTCGTTAAAACTCTCGGCCTCGCAAAAGAGGTTGCGATGAGATCGCGCGGTGCGTTTGGGAACCCCAGTCGTTCCAGACGTGTATTGCACAATCGCGATTTCGTCTTCATAAACCAGAGACGGGAGAGGCTCGGTTTCTCTTCCCATCCAATTCTCAAAGTTGCCGCCGCGCGAGCATATGGAAAACTGCTGTCCGGTTTCCTGCCTCACCTGCTCCATAGACGATACTTGTTCGGGCTCACATAGGACCACCGCGACTTGGTTTTCGGAGAATATTCGGCGAAATTCACTGATCTTTGAGCCGGAGTCGATCAGGAACGCCGGAACACCCAGTCGCCAAGCTGCCAGGTAGGTGAAGATGGACTCCGGGCTGTTCTTTGCGGCCACTGCCACGCCCTTTTCGGGCTCTGCGCCTGATCGTCTTAAGGCTGCCGCACAGCGCGCCACTTGTTCTTCCAGTTGCGAGTAGTTATACCGATCGTTGCCAAAAACCAAAGCAGTTCGGTATCCATCTCTGCTGCAGTTTTCTCGGAGAATACGGTTCAGCATGCGAGTCCTGTCCGGGTGCTATCAGGCATTACAGCTTCAGCAGTCTTCGGGCGTTTTCGCCTAGTATTTTCTCGATCGACTCCGGCCTAAGAGGGAGTCCCTCAATTATGCCGATCAGACTGCTGAGGGGTTTTGGTTGGGCCGGAAAATCTGTCCCAAAAAGGATCTTGTCGACATTGCTTTCGAGCTTGGGGAAATATCTTAACAAATGCTGAGGAGGAACTCCGGCCAGATCCATGTAAAGATTCTTGTGGAGCCTTGACAGGTAAAAGGCTTTGTCATACCAGAATGGCCGCCCACTGTGCGCCATGACGACTTGCAAGCGGGGAAAGTCCACAGCGATCTCTTCAATGTAAAGCGGGTCGCCGTACAAGGTCTTGGCTCCAGGGAAATTGGATGTGCCTGTGTGGAACATTACTACCTTGCCGGAGCTCTCAAGAAATTCGTAGAACGGATAGAGCTTGCGGTCATTAGGATAGAAATACTGATAGGTCGGAAAGAACTTAAAGCCGCCGATCCGGTGTCGCTGGACGTACGGCACCATGGTCTCGGTGATATCGGGCTCGTGCGGATTGACGGAGCAAAAAGGAATCAGTTCCGGGTGGCCTTTGCAAAAATCGAGGACGAAATCGTTGGGAACGCACCCTGTCACCTCAGAGTTGTCTGCAATGCAGACCGCGCAGTCGATGCCCTGACCCTTGAAGAAACTGATGAGATTTTCTGGAGTCATGAGGGTTTCCATGGACTCCGCAAAAGAAGGGCTTAATCGGGTGAACTCCTCGACAATTTGAGGATTCCAGAACCGACGGTGACCCACGTGGGTATGAAAATCAACGACCACTAATCCTCGCACCTCGAATATGCAGTTTTGCAACGGCCAGTACAGCTCCCGCTTACGCCTTCGTCGCTTGCTTCCTCTCGACGAAGGCCGCAATATCGTCGATTCGGTCAAAATTATCGATGCTGGCTTCGTAAGCTCCCACTTCTATACCGAACTTCTTTTCAAGGAAACTCACAATTCGCAACATGCCCATCGAATCCACGAGTCCGCTGGTGCGCAGCGGAGTGTCGTCGCGCAAGTTGGCTGATTTTCCGTCGGGCAATAGCTCAGAAACAAATTGCCGGATCTGCTGTTTCATTTCGTTCATTCCCTGATGCTCCCGGTTCTAGAGAAAATTTGGGGCGTTCAATATGTTTTTCAGGCAGATTCCTATCTGGGCGTATCTGCTGGGTCACTTGCAATAGCCGACCAGATGGCCGGATTCGCCCGAAGTCCGGTGTACAGGTTGTCCACGAGCATCCTGTGGCCTAGAGAATTGGGATGAACGTCGGCCAACCCGATCCGCAACGATTCCTTATCCGGCGTCGAATCGAATGTATCGAGCAAGTCGATAACGGGAATATCGAGGGACGCCAATATTTCCCGAATTCCGCTAAACCGCTGCTTGAACAGGTTCCCATCCTCCACCGACGGCATCAGCACCACAATGAATTGAGCATGATCTTGAACTGCTTGCGACTTCATCCTCGCCAATGTTTCCCGCAGCACCGGAATTCGAAAAGGAGCCAACTTGGCGTACAACGTGGAGGAGCTATCCCCTTTCATCGCTCCGGCTCGGCGCAAGGTTTCACGGAGGAAATCATACTTAGGATTGATTCCTGCCTGAACTAACTGAACCAGGTGTGAATCCCAATTCCCCGCCACCGCAAGTTCGCTCAGCTCAACTATGTAAACATCGGGTTGGAAACGGGAGGTATCTTCTGTCTCGACATCGAGAATCTGTGTTATGCCATATCCTCGGACGGCGAAGTTCAGGACCTCAACCCCGCGCGAAAGACCCCGAGGACGATCAGCATTAAGACGGTCTTCAAGCAAAGTCGCGAATGAATGGCTCGAATCGATGCCGAGACCCATCATTATCGAGTCCCCCAACAGCGCCACCCGTCGGGTGTTGGGTGGCTTGGTCACAGTCCACTCGCGCCCAACAAACCCGAAGCTATTCGTTGGTTGGTTTGTTAAGACGTACACAGTCTGTTTGTCAAGGTTCGGCCTTAGACGGTACATGCGAAAGCTGCCGTCATAGATCTGGTCGTGCGAACTCTGGTGGATGAGCGCTTCGTCCGGCCCGGCTAATTCCTCGTAGTAGCCCGCTTTACCAGGATTTTGTGTTATCGCCCGGCTGCGCATCACCCCCACCATCATCGCCGGAAACTGGCCGTGAGGCAGCGCGTACAGAAGCGTCATCGTTCCTTCGAGAATGGCCAAGACCGCCAACGTCGCAGCCGTGAAGAGTGCGCTCCGCCAGAAGCCCTCATTTGTGAACCAGCGGTTACTCATCAGTGGGTATGAGTCCAGTGCGTCATCAAGTAACCCCATGCACTGAGGCTAGGGGCCGACCACAGCGACCACAATGTGGTCATTGCCACAAACACTCCGAATATCTTCACAGGCTTCAGCGCGCGGACTTGCCAGGAAGAATATGGCTGCCGGCGCTTGCCCCGGCTTTCCATAAGCACGTTGGCCATAACCAGAAGTCCCAGTATCCCCCAGAAGATCGTGTCCGGCCAACTCAGGATAAACTGGCCGTGTATCCAGAAAAACTGGTAAGAATGCAAGGCCCAGGTGACCAGGAATACTGCTGCGGTTGCCAACAGCTGGGCCCTCCTTTCGCCCGTTTTACGTAGCTTGAAGTAAACGGGGAAATAAACGATCTTTACCATGAAGTCTTTCCAGTAGATATTGATCCGGCGCCACAAGTCGCTAAAGCTGCTGGCCAGCAAATATTTCCGGTTAGTTTCGGGAAGGTCGTATCCAAAAAGATGCAGCATGCCAACGATCAGATGGAACTGCCCCGAAACGTTCAGATACATCAGATACGTCAGAATCATGGTTGCAACCAGCGTGCCCAAGCTTGTAACGCGGTCTGGCAGAGTGTAGGGGTCGTTGAAGTAAACGATGAGCCGATAAAGCATCAGCTGAATGGTACCGCGGACCATCCAGTGAATTCCCTGTTGCGCAACGTCGTGAATGTCGCGCTGGTAATAGGTTCGCCGCATCGTCTGAAAGTCGATTACCGGAAACAGCGTGAAGTAATAGTTTGGTATCAAGAAAAAGTAGCTCAAGAAAACCAGCAAGGCCGCGGGTTCTCGTCGATGAGCCAGATCATAGAGGTAAATAATGATCCGAAACATGAAAATTGCGCCAAAGACTGGGTAGAAAGAAGCCGGAATACTAAGCCCTCTCGTGGCGCGCCCGTAGATGAGCACTGCGAAGATCGCACCTACCGCCAGCACCCGCCACCGGAATGCAACTGGAAGGCGCAGAATCAGGAAGAACGCGAGCCCCACGGCCATGAGAAGCGTGGCTACCCGGGGATCCAGCAACAAGAAGGCCGCACCCGTGGACACCGTCACCCAGAAGGGTTCCTTGAACCGGAATGGGAGCCAGTAATGAATGAGAAACGTGCCAAACACGATCGCCGACATCAGCATGAAACCGTGTTTTTCCAGGTGAAAAAGGTGGAAGACGAGAAGCAACAGGGCGAGTTCCGCGGCCAATACAAGGAATCGCCCCAAATTCGTCGCGGCATGGACCTCTTCCGCACGACGAATCTGTCCGGACCCAGTTACACTTCTGGCAGGCGCCCCTACTGGCTCTGAAGTCGAGGCCAACAGGGGCTGTGTCCCCACCGATGTCTTAGCACCAATCATGCGCGGAACCAGGTATTGCTCTGATAGTTGATGTTGCGGGCCTGAGACGTGTATTTGCGAACTGGCTGGGCAAGGAAAACCGACACGAAAGATCGATAGATCGTGCGTTTCCCTCGGTGAAGGCCTAAAGCGTAGCGTTGGGACAATGGTTAATCTCTGCCGGGCTTTGGGCTCACCAGCAACGCCATGTCTTCTTTGAACGGCGGAACCTGCAACTTAGCAAGACCTGGCTGAACGTTCACGCGAGAAACAACCGCCCCTGTGGCGGGCTCAATCCATTCCCCAATCAATGGTCGGCGGCCGAAGGCGGAGAAGTCGAAGCTAATTTCTACATTTTTGGCGGGCGTGGTGTGATTGTCGGCATGTTCAAGATAAACTCCAGCCGCGCGTTTTGAAACAAGTCCATAGGCGCGAGCAGGAGTGGGCGAAGTGAACCAAACCGGGGCGACGCGAACATCAGTATCGAGCCGGTTTGCGAAGTCTTGCAGCACACGTATGTACCCGCGCTCCTCGGGACCCAAATAGATGTTTGACGCAGCGCCAGGGGTATAGCGGCCGTGGTTCATGCCTTGTTTCGACCACGAAGTGTTCCAAAACACCAGGCTGATCTCCTGGAAAAGCGAGGTCCAGGCACGAATGCGCATGCGCACTCCGGAGCGCGGGTCCCAGTTCATTCCCACATTCCCTTGCTCACCAGCTATGACAGGCTTTCCGAACTGCTTCCATTTGCTGGCTAGCTGTTGCACGCGCAAATCAGAATTCAACTCATTCTCACTCTCGTACCAGTGCGGAGCGTTGATGTCGATAGCAGCCAGATTGGCCTTCTCCCAACTTGTGCTGATGGGTTTATGGTCTGGATCCACGGAGCGCACATAATCAGCCATCAAGGTCGTCCACTGGTCGGAAGCTTTGCGCTCATTCAACAGTTCCCAAAAGTCGGTATAAACTCCCCACCGAGCGACACAATATGCCACAAAACGTTTTTCCTTCTCGACCAGGGCACTCTTTTCGGGAGTCTCGATGGCCTCCGGAGGCCTGCCAAGAGCATTATTCATAGCGCGCTCGAGGACGTTGAGCGCGCGAATGTCGCTCTGCTGCTTCCCGTGAAACCCGAAGAAACCGAACATAATTCGGAATCCATTCTTGCGAGCCGAGGACAGAAGATCGTCAGTCGCGATGCTCTCGGCCACCCGCAAGTGATCCAGGTCGTCCATCAGAGAGTAAGAACAATTCTTTTGGGAAAAGCGAAGGAGATTGAAACCAGCTTGTCCGTAAACGGCGAAGTAATCGTCTATCGGCACCGTCCGGCCGGGCTGGCCTCGGCCTTCGCCGTCAATGACAAGATCCTGGAGCCGGCCTCCATTTATGTAAATACAGTCCTGCAATCCAATCGGGAAATATGGCTTACCGTCTCCAATTACCCAGCGAAAGCGATTGCCTGAGCTACGGCGGACCGGACCTTCTTCGTTGCTCGCCGAACAAAGAAAGGCTCCACGGCCCTGCCTCCGAAATCCCCCGGCGCCGGTGAATGTGTAGGAATAAGTCCAGGTTCCTGCTTCATCGGGTCGAAATCGAACTTTCCACAAGTCCCGACCATAGAAGAATCCCCTGACCCGATGCTCCACGCCGGAAGGCGACTTAAGAGTTGTTTCAAGATCGACATCGAAGAAGTCATCCCGGTAAGCGCCGTTATGCTGGAACGAAAGCTCAAGCACGTCATAGCGGGGAACCTCAGAGGGAGCGTGCGACTCGAAGAGGTTTAACCCGCCGGCAGGCTGACCGCCAGTGTGACAACCAACCCACGAGAGACTGGCGCCGAGCAGGAGCGTGGCCACCCACAATCGGGAAGGGACACTCAACCAGCATCTCCCGCGTGTACTTCGGCATCATCAGGTGCTCTGCCCGCCACC